>SXGT01123623.1_pt1 | contig 17479 bp, 15 predicted proteins | sample 3176221 | NCBI WGS metagenome assembly SXGT01 (sample SAMN11356862, study PRJNA531348) | freshwater metagenome | isolation source: freshwater sample F1-120 | place: China: Fuxian Lake, Yuxi | collected 2017-12-25
ACGGACGGGGAGGAGACTTGTGGTGCGGGTGGCCGCCTCAGCGGCACTTCGACTGCTCGGTGTAGTGATACCACCCGAGCTCGTCCTTCCAGAATTCGCCGTTGAACGGCCAGTAGATGAACTTCGCCGAGGTCGCGAAGTCCGTGTCCTGGCCACCGCTGGTGTCCTTCAGGTCGATGTTCTGCATCTTGTAGATCGCGTCGCCACGGCGGGCGTCCACCACCTCGAACTGGATGATGTCGGCCTGGCCGATGAGGTCACCCAGTTGCTTGGCCACACCGACCATGTTCTTGAGCATGGCGCGGCCGGCGCGCTTCTTGAGCGTCTCGCGGGCGTCGGCGATGATCTTCATCAGCTCTTCGCCGACGGCACCCTTCCACTGCGACTTCTGCGACTGGATGAGCTGCTCTTCGGCCTCGAGCATCTCGAGGTGACGCACCAGGCCCGAGAGCTCCTGATCGCGCAACAGGCGCGCGAAGAGCGGCTTGGGGAGCAGGGTCTCGCCCTTGCCCTCGAAGTAGCGCTCGTACGCCTGGTCGGAGAGCGCCTTGCCCTCCTCGGAGGAGTAGGTCTTGAGCGTGTCCTTCAGCTCGAGGTGCACCGGCGCGTAGCGCGCCTTGAAGTCGGCGAGCGTCCGGTCGACGTCGTCGTACTGGCACATCTGGAAGTAGGTCAGCGCGCGCAGGACGGTGGCCTCGGGCACATACTCCACATCGGAGTAGTACGGGCTTTCGACCGTGAGGATCTCGCCGAGCGTGTAGTTGAGGTCGCTGAGGAGGAACGCAGCCCACGCGGTCTCGAACTGGGCCTGGGGCCAGTACACGCTGTCGCGCGAGACGCGGAGGTAGTACTCCTTGGCCTGCGCATGATCGCCGATTCCGTAGTAGATACGCGCGATGTTGAGCACCGACAGGTCGCGCAGGCGCTCGAGCGCCTCGAGCTCCTGGAGGGTGGGGGCGTCGGGCTTGGTCTTGGCCACCTCGGAGAACGCCCGCACCGCCGACTTGAGCTTGCCGGTGGTGTTGTCGATGACACCGATGAGGTAGGTCGCCCGGAGGTACAGGTCTGACTTCTCGGGCACCTGCTGCAGCATCTTCTTGGCTTCGCTGAGCTTTTCCTGCTCGTAGAGCTGGAGGCCGAGCAGGTAGTAGAGCTGGCTGCGGGCCGACTTCGGATAGTCGTCGGGCGAGATCTTCGCCACGACCCGGTTGAGGTCGGTGACGTCGCCGGTGAGGTGGTAGATCTGGACCAACTTGGGCAGCGCGTACTTGAAGTAGGGGCTGCCGGTGCCGCGCTTGAGGACCTCGATGAAGTAGTACTGCGCCGAGTGGTACATCTTCAGCTCGTACAGGGAGAGGCCCATGTGGTACAGGACCTTGGTCTCCTTGTCCGGGAAGGTGTTGTCCTTCAGGATGTCGTGGAACGCCAACGAGGCGGAGAGGGCCTTCTTGGCCTTGAGCTGTCGGATCGCGTCCTCGAGCTGCTCGGGGTCCTTCCCCTCGTCCTCGCCGTCGTCCTTGTCGACGAGCTCCTTCTTCTTGGACTTGCTGGAGCCGACCTCCTCCTCGTCGTCGAAGGACTTCTTGGACTGTTCCTTCTTCGAGGCGGGCTTGGGGGCCTCTTCCTCGGCCGCGGGCTCTTCGTCCTTGGGCGTGGAGTTCTTGGCGATGACCTTCTTGACCGCGTCGATCACGGGGGCGGGTGCGCCCTCGTTGGTGAGGCAGCGGACGAAGTCGGCGGTGAACGTTTCGCCCGACTCGTCGATCGTCTGCACGACGATGGACTCCGGCACGTTCACGTTGACCATGTTCATGACTTCGTCGCACGTCAGCGCGTGAGCCGGCGCGGCGAGAGAGAGCAGGAGCAGCGTGGACATCACTTCATCCCCGGGAAGAAGAAGGACACGTTCGCCTGGACGATGAGGTTGTTCTTCATCTCCAGCGTCGTGGACTTCACGACTTCGATGTAGGTCATCGACTTGACTTCGGCCCGGACGGCCACCGATTCGCTGAACGCGATGCGCGCCCCGCCGCCCATGAGCGTGGTGGGGTGCACCTGGTACTGGGTGCGGTGGGCCGGACCGTCCGGCGGTTCGTCGTCGGCCTGGAGCGCGATGAGGTCGTCTTCGGTCGCGGTGACGCCCAGGCCGATCGTGCCGTAGATGTCGAACGCGATGATGTTGTTGCCGGACGCCACCTTGCCGTAGATCGGCGCGAACTGCAGGCCCACGTTTCCGTGCGCGGTGAGCCGCGAGATGTCCGGCGACACCGAGTTCTTGGTGAGGAGCTGGCAGCTCAGGGGCTTCCAGTCCGGGTCGTCGCAACCGCCCTGGCCAAGAATTGGCGAATAGGCACCCTGGACCTCGATCGCGAAGATCTCGGTCGCATGGTAGTCGAACACCGCGCCGAGGATGTAGCGGTTGAGGAACGGGTCGTTCGCCACGAAGCCGAGGGAGGGCCCGATCTCGTAGCGGTGGAGCTTCATGAAGGTCTTCGGCTGGATGGTCTTGATGACCTTCTTGCGCCGCTTCGGTTCCGCCTTCTTGGGCTCGGCCTTTCCGGACTTCACGGCGTCCTTCTGGGACTTCACGGACTCTTCGTCTTCTTCGTCTTCGTCCTGGGCCACCGCGACCAAGGAGTCGGTGGGCGCGGGGAGGATCGCCTCGGCCTCTTCGGCGTAGGCGGGCGCGGCGAGCGCGAGGGAGAGGGCAATGCTCAGCATCGTGGTTCCTTGCCGCTCAGAAGTTGAAGAGGCGGGGCTTCATCTTCGGAACGAAGATCGAAATGCCGCCGGTGGTGATGAACTGGGACTGGACCTCGTCTTCGAGGACCTGCTGCTGCCCGGTGGTGGGGTCGATGTCGCCGACGATGTAGTCGGCCTCCTGCCCGATGTAGATCATCGTGCGGGCATCGAGCTTGAGCGCGACCGTGGGGCTGAGGAAGATGTTCATGCCCACGCCCAGGTTGAGCGCGGGCGCGAAGACCTGCTGAGGGTTCGGCTCGAGGTAGACCGGGTCGGGCGACTCGCCGGAGCGGTAGGCCTCGTCGACCGTGGCCACGTCCTTGCTGATCGCGAGCAAGCCCACGCCGCCGGTGCCGTACACGTCGAAGTTGACGACGCCTTCGCCGATGAGGTTGATCTTGCCGTAGACGGGCGACCAACGCGCGCTGAACGCCGTTCCCAGCGACATCCGGTCGATCGGCTGCTGGAACGTGGTGTCGGGGTCGCCCTGGTAGGCGATGTCCAACAACGTGCGGGTGAGGTTCTTCACGCCCGTCTTGCCGGTGTTCGGCGAGTACAGGACCGCCGCCTCGACCGACAGCCGCTCGCTGAAGTGGTACGCCAGGTAGGCGCCACCGACGTAGATGTCGGCGAAGCTGTTGTTCGGGACGTAGCCGATGGAGGGCGCGATCTCGAAGCGGTTGGCCTTGATGAAGAACCGGTTCCGAATCGGATCGAACGGCGGCTTCTTGCCGTTGAACTCCTCGAGCGCCAGAACCGCGCTGTTCTTGTCCTTGGCAAGGGCCGGGGTGGGGGCCAGCAGGGTGCCGGCGACGAGCGCCAGGGCTGCAGCACCGCACAACAGGCGCAGGGTGGGTTCGACGATGCTTCCGGCAGGCTTCATTCCAGCTCTCCGCTAGCCACGAGTCCCAGGGTGGGATCCGAGGGCGCCGCACCATAGCACGGAACGCGTGGTTAGGGTGGCGTGACAACGAGGTCCGGCATGGGGTTCGCACTTTCTCTGCTGGTGGCCGCCGGGCCGGTCGGAGCGGAGCTCTCGGCGCCTGTGGCCCCGCTCGCTGCGACCGAAGCGGCCAGCTTCGTGCTAACGACAGTGGGTCGCGACAGCGTGTTGCTCGACGGCTGCGCGCCGGTGGAGCTCGAACGCCGTGAAGGTGAGAGCTGGGTCGCCGTTCCGCGCCGCCCCTGCCCGCAGCGGCCCGCGGCGACCGTGGTGCAGCAGAGCCTGGTTCTGTCGGTTCCACCGCCTGGACCTGGTGAATTCCGCGCCGTGGTCGCCTACGGCGTGGGCTGCCGGCCGTCCCGGCCGTTCGCGTTCGCGGCGTGCGAGGTCGTCGAGGTCGTGCGCTCCAACCCGTTTCGCGTCGAGCAGGCCGCGGTCAGCCCGGCTCCCTGACCCGGATCCGTAGTTCCGACCAGCCCATTCCGCCGCGGCGGTCGCGGACCACCACCCACAGGCTCTGCGTCTGGAGGGTGGGAGCGTCGGGGGCGAAGTAGACGACGGTGGCGACGGGCCACAGCGTATCCGTCTGGTTGTACGAACCTTCCTGCGCGTACCAGGTGAGGTACGGCTCCTCGGTGCGCGACTGCTCGACGCCGCCGTCGGGCGTGTAGAGGTAGGTCTCCACCGCGCCGTCGGCGAGGTCGACCGCGATGTCGTAGGCCTGGCCGGCGTCGAGGACCACCTCGGCGCCCGCCGCCACGGGAAGGTCGTCCACGCGCCACCGTGCGATGGTCGGGTTGTGGTTCGGCGTCGCGGCGAGCGAGACGGGGACCCGCTTGTAGGCGAGCTCGACGTCGTCCTCGTCGAGCTCCTCGCCCTCGGGCAGCTCGGGGATCGCCGCGATGTAGGTCATCGCGAACGTGCCCTCCGCCCGATCGGCCTCGGCGAGCGTGTCGAGGTAGTCGGCGGGGACCTGCCAGGTCGGCGGCATCAGCGGGAGAAAGCCGATGAAGCCGGCGGCTTCGAGGGCCGCCGGGTCGAGCGTGGTCGGGTCCCCCGTCTCCAAGAGCGACGGGTCGATCGCGCAGCCGAAGTCGTCGGAGCTGGCCCCGTCGCACACGAACCACGCGCTCCCGGCGACGGGCGCCGCCGGGGACACCACGAGCGCGTCGAACTGGACGATGTCGCCCGGGCGCGGCTCGGCAGGTTCGCTCGCGACGGCGAGCACCCGGAGCCGGTCGACCTGCCACGACTCCGCCATCGGGTCGGAGTCACACGCGGACAATGCGAGAAGGAGGTAGGTCAAAGCTGCACCTTCAGCTCGAATCCCGGGCTGGGGATGATGGGGAGACCTTCGAAGTACCGACTCTCCGTGTAGTCGTAATTATATTGTTCGAACTCTGGATTCTCGCCGTGCACCGCGTTGATGACGTCGAGGTACACGAGCAACTGCCACGTCTTGAAGGTGAACAGCTTGTCAATTCGCGCCGACACCGCCCAGTACGGCGGAAGGCGCTCGCTGTTGGTGTCGCCCGACGGGAAGGCGACGTAGGTGTCCTGGTCGACGTCGTAGACCCCGAGCGCGTAGGGCGTCGTCGGGTTGCCGGTCGTGTACTGCACCTTCCCGCCGATCGTGAGGTCGTAGGGGAGGCGGTAGTTGGCGACGGCGGTGAGGATGTGGGTCTGGTCGTAGTCGAAGAGGTACCACTCCTCGTCGGGGTAGTCCTGGCGTTCGCTGCGGCTCAGCGTGTAGCTGATCCAGCCGAAGAGGTTGCCGATCGGCTCGTGGCGGGCGATCACCTCGAGCCCGTAGGCCCGGCCGACGCCGGCGTTGAGGAAGTAGCTGTCCTCGATGGTCCCGAAGTCCCGATTGCCGACGATCACGTCGGTCAGGTCCTTGTAGAAGCCTTCGACCTCGACCTTGAACGCCGGGCCGAACGACTGCTCCACCCCGACCGACGACGACCACGACTGCTCCGCACCCAGCTCCACGGGCTCGTCGTCGGGACGGTACTGCTGGAACGGCTGCGGCGGCTGGTGGTACAGGCCGCTCGACGCCTTGATGGCCGTCGAGCGGGTGGCCTGCCAGCGCACCGAGAACCGAGGGTCCAGGGCGAGCACCTCGTTCTCGTCGGGGATGATGACGTACATCAGGCGTACGCCCCCGTTGAGGGTGAGCGCGTCGAGGTCGCGGAGCGGCTTCCACCGTACGTTGAGCCAGGGATCGGGCCCGAAGCCGGTCGCGGTCCCCTCCAGCGCGTAGGGCTCCCGCTCGGCCAGCGGATCGATCTCGGCGAAGTTGGCAGGATTGTAGGGAAGCTCGATCCTGAAGTCTGCCCACCCCGCGATGAAGTCGATGCCGCCGGTGACCGCCAGGTGCTCGTCGTGGTCGTACCGCACCTCGCCCCGGACCTCGGCGGTGTAGCGGGTCTGGATCAGGTAGAAGCTGTCCCCCACGTCCAGCGCGGCTTCGTCGACGCCGAAGCTCGGGGCGACGCGGGCGGACCAGTGGTCGCCCCACGCGCGATCCCACGTGCCCCCCACCCGGTAGGTGCTGTAGTCGGTGCCGATGTCGCCCTGCGTCGCGGGGTCGGTGCCCTGGGAGTAGCCGGGTGGCGTTCGCAACAGGAGCGTGTCCCGGAAGCCGAACGCGAGGAGGGAGAACTTGTCCGGCTTGTCACCCTGGTATTGGTATTTTGCCTGAAAGTCCCACCACCGCGGGATCACCGTGAAGCCGTCGTCGGCGAGGAACGCCGGCAGGATGGCGTCGATGTAGGAGACGCGGGCCGCCGCGCCGACGCCGTGTTCGTGCGCCTTTCCGAAGCTGCCCAACCACACGCCGCCGCTGTCCAGCGCGTCGGTGCTCCACCGCAGCTCGTGTCGCTCCGGGAACCGGGTGCGGGTGCTCGCCTCGACCGTGCCGCCGGTGCTCCGGCCGTACTGCGGGCCGTAGCCGCCGGGCAGGTAGTCGACCGCCTGGACGAGGTCGGGGTTGATGACCGACTCGAACCCGCCGAGGTGGTAGATGTACGGGATGTACATTCCGTCGACGTAGACGCGGCTGTCTTCGGGATTGGCGCCGCGGATGATCAGCAGGCCGGTGCCGAGCGGCGCCCGCGCCGCCCCCGGCAGGTTCTGCACCACGCGGATCGGGTCGCCGAAGGTGCCCGGAATGCGCCGCACCTCGTCCATCGAGATGGTCCGCCGCGTCACGTCGGCGGACTCGCGCCGGTAGGTCCCGATGATGCCGGGGTCGGCGTAGGCCTGGTTGCGCACCCACAAGCGCACCGAGGTGACCTGGCCTTCGACCACCTCGGCCGGCTTCTCCAACGTGTCGAAACCCGGGTGGACCACCCGCAACGTGTGGGTGCCCGGGGCGACCCCCCGCAACTGCCAGCGCCCCTCGGCGTCGGTCTCGGTCTGTACGCCGAGGGCCTCGATGCGGACGAGGTGGCCGGCGAGCGGGCGACGGGTCCCCATCTCCACGACGGTGCCCTCGAGGGTGATCGGGAGCGAGGTGGGGTCGGGGGGCGTCGAGTCGGGGACGGCGTCTTCGCGGCTGGCCGCGTCGAGCACGAACCCGTAGGCGAACTCGATGGCGACCGGGACGGGGCCGGACGCATCCTCGGCCGGGGTGAACACGAACTGCTGCGCCGCGGCCACCGCGGCTTCGTCGAACCCGTGGCCGGCGGCGGCGAGCACCTCGACCTTGGTGACCGCGCCGGCGGCGTCGATCTCGATGAGCAACCCGACGGTGCCCTCGACCTTCGCTGCCTGCGCTTCGGGCGGGTACGGCGCCTGCACGAACCGGGTGAGCTCGGGGTTCTTCACCAGCGGCGGCGGCTCTTCCGCCGGGGGGGGCGGGACGTCCTGCGCCCACGCGGGGGCTGCGGCGGTCGTGATCACGGCGAGCAGGACCCACTTCATTGCTCGATCCTCACGGTGCAGACCTGGGGGATTCCGGTGACGGCCACCGGCACGCCGTCCTGCTTGCCAGGGGAGAACTTCGCCTTTCGCCACGCGTCGGCGCACGCGGGCCCGGTGCCGTGCCCGAGGTCGCTCAGCACCCTCACCGCGACCACCGCGCCTTCGGCGCTGATGTCGATGGAGACGCGTACCTCGCCTTCCACCTCGGCCTTCTGCGCTTCGGCCGGGACCTCCATCATCGGGCGCGCCCGGCTCACCGGCGGGGTGCTCACCGACGCGTAGCTCCGCGGCGCGGTGGCCTGGTCGAGCGTCATCCCGGCGCCGGTGGCGGCGACCGTCGTGGAGTTGCCCGCACGCGCGGCGAGCCCCGTGCCCGACCCGGTGGCGAAGCTCGTGGCGCTGAGCCCCTGCACCACGCGGCGCGGGGTGGGGGCGGTCGGCGGCGGCACCACCGGCGGCGTCTCGACCGGGCGCAGCGCTTCGAACTTGACGACCTGCGGGCGCGCCTTGGGGCGTTCGACCTCGGGCGGCGGGGGGGGCGGCGGCGGCGGGGGTGGGGGCGGCGCCTGGACCACCATCTCCACCCACTGCGCCGCTTTCGGGGCCCGGCCCGGCTGCGCAAAGAGCGCGGCGCCGGCGACCCCGTGGAAGAGGACGGACACGAAGACACCGACCGGGACGATCCACCCGCGGCCGCGCGGCTCGGTGCCGAACGGCGACAGGGAGCCGGTCGTGCCGGTGGTCACGGCGTGACCGCGACCGGAGTGGGTTCGATGTTGATCGCGAACTTGGCGACGCCCTCTTGTTTGACCACGTCGATGAGGTGCGTGACGTCGCCGTGCCGCGACTCCTTGTCGCCCGCGATGAGGCACACGAGGTCCTTGTTCTTGGCCTTGGCGGCGCGGACGGCGGCCCGGAGCCCGGCCTCGTCGATGGGCACCCCGTCGAGCAGGAGCTGCCCGTCGGCGGTGACCGTGATGGCCAACGACGACGGCGCCGTCGCGTCGCCGGTGGCGGCGTCGGGGAGGTTGACCTTGATCGAGGGGGACACGATGTAGCTGGTGGTGACCATGAAGATGATCAGCACCACGAGGATGATGTCGACCAGCGGGAGGATGTTGATCTCCGTCATCCCCTCGTCGTCGCCGCTGAGGCGGGTGCCGGCCACTCAGCCCGCCTCGGCGCGCATCCGCGCGACCACCAGCTCCGCGAGGCTCTCGATCCGGGAGAGCTGACTCTTCACGGCGCGGGTGAGGAAGTTGTACAGGACCACCGCCGGGATCGCGACCATCAACGCCACAGCGGTGCTGACGAGGGCTTCGGAGATCCCCGACATGACCATCTTCGCGGAGTCGTCGCTCTCCAACGACAGGTCGTGGAACGCTTGGATGATGCCGAGCACGGTGCCGAAGAGCCCGATGAACGCCGCGGTGCTGGCCACCGTGCCGATGATGAGCAGGCCGCGCTCGAGGCGCAGCCGCTCGAAGAGGATCGTTCCCTGCATCGCGTGCTGCGACGCGGCCACCACGCGCGCCCGCAGCCCCGCCAGGAGCACCCGCGCCTCGACGCCCTTCTGTCCGGAGAGCGCCCCCTCGAAGTCGTCCCGGCTCCCGCCGCTGAGGTAGCGACCGACCGCCGCCTCGAAGGGCCCCGCCGGTGTGCGGTTGACCACGAAATAGACGACCCGCTCGAGCCCGACGGCCACACAGAGCAGCGACAGGATCACCAGCAGCCACAGCACCCACGTCGCGCCCAGCAGCGCGAAGTTGAGCATCGCCTTCTCGAGCATCACCGAACCTCGGGGGCTCGCGCCTATCCGGGTGGGGGAGGGTCGGCCGCTCCGGGCACCGGGCCCGCGGGGCAAGAAGTGGTGAACCGTGGGGCGCTCCGCCCGCGCGCCTCGGGCCGCTCGATGACCCCGTTGGCCGCCTCGACCAGCGCGGCCGCGCCCGTCGGCACCCACGCCGGCCCGAACGCGCACCCGTCGGCGGTGTAGAAGCGGACGGTGCCGAGCGGCTGGTCGTCGGCCGCTCCCACGAGGATCGGGTGGAAGCGGTCGTTGAAGAAGGTGGTGACGTCCGTGTTCGCCACCACGCGGTCGGCGGTGCCGCCCGGCACGTCGACGACGCGGACCACCGGTCGGGTGACCGGCGCCTCGGGCGACCGCCACTCCACCCATCGTGCGGCGCTCGGGACGGCGGTGGCAGGGGGGGGGTCGGGCGGCGCCATGCACCCGACGAACGAGCCTACAACCGCGAGAAGTTGGAGGTGACGGGCGGAGTCGAACCGCCGTATGATGGTTTTGCAAACCATGGCCTGACCACTTGGCTACGTCACCGGCCGCCCCATGTCTATGCCCGCGACGGCCTGCCGGCAAGGGGTCGGGGCGCCGCGCCGCGACCGGCCTGGGCGCGTGCCGAGGCGGGCGCGCGGCGCACCGCGGGGTCGACCGGGTGCGGTGACGGGGGTTGCGCCTGGGGCCGTGGGTCGGAGCACGGCGCGTCGATGGCGCCCGTGTCACGACGCAAGGCACCGAAGGCAGGCGGCGTGGACCTCGCGCGCGTGTCCCAAGACGGCGGCCTGCCACCGCGGCTCGCGCGGGGCGAACGCCTCGAACATCGCCTGGCGCGCGGGGTGGTCCAGGGTCGGCGTGCCCCAGTGCGTGAGCCGGTTCTCGTCGCGGAGGCGGGCGAGGACCGCGAGGTTGGACAACGTCCCGAACTCGATGGTGAGCCCGTCGTAGCGCACCCCGGGCAGCCTCGCCTGGAGCGCGCCGGTGAGCCCGCCGCGGATGAGGTAGCCCTTCGGGTCCGCCGGATCCCACGAGCGGACGTCTTCGCCCATCGCCGCGCGCACGCGGGCCAGCTCGCCGGGGGCCACCGCGCCTTCCAAGAGGAGCGTGCGCGCGCCGTACGCGCCGAGCGCGCTGTGCCAGTCCACGTGCACCACGCGGCGCCGCCCCGCGAGCCGCGCGACGAGCAGCTCGAGCGCCGCGGCCGCGCCGGTCTGCAGGGCGGGGCCGCCATAGAACAGGCCCTTGGGGAAGTCGTACTGCCCGCACACCACCGCGCTGCGGAGCGCGCCGAACCCGTGGGTGGCCACGGCCCAGCCGGCCTGGAGCCAGAACGTGTCGAAACCGCCCGGCGGCCGCGGGGGGTTGAGCAGGCCGTCGAGCTTCTGGTAGGCGGGATCGGCGCCGGACCAGCCCCCGTCGGGGAAGAAGTTGCGGTTGAGGTCGACGTTGTGCTCGTTGACCCGTCGCAGGTTGGCCCAGCCCCACGGGTTGAGGGCGTGAAGGTACAACGTGGCCGATCGGCCGGTCTCGAGGGCGATCGTCTCGAGCTGGGCGGCCCCTCCGCCGAAGCCTTCGACCCCGTGGAGGCCGCTGGTGTAGACCACGACGTCGTCGGCGTCGTCGGGGCCGAACCACGCCCAGTCGATCGTGAGGTCGTCGACCACCGGGAGCGCGCCGTGGGGGACGTGCGCGGTCGCCGCGCGGAACCGCCGGCGGGCCTCGGTGTAGTCGGGGCTGAATCTGTCGTCGGTCGCGCGCATGCTACGGAACGTAGCGCGCCCGGGAGGATAGGCGGGCGCGTGCTCAGCGTGGTGATCATCGCCAAGGACGAGGCCGATCGTGTCGGCGCGGCCCTGGCCTCGGTGGCAGGGCTCGCCGAGGAGGTGGTCGTGCTGGACTCGGGCAGCACCGACGAAACCGTGGCGGTCGCCGAGGCGGCCGGTGCGGTGGTGCACCGCACCGACTGGCCGGGGTTTGTGGCCCAGAAGAACCGCGGGCTCGCGGCGGCGGCGGGCGACTGGGTCTTGTCGTTGGACGCCGACGAGGCGCTCACCCCCGAGCTCGCCCGGTCCATCCGTGTGGCGCTCGGGTCGCCGACCGCCGCCGGGTACGTCGTCCGTCGTCAGACGATCTGGCTCGGGCATGCGCTCCGGCACGGCGCCGCCTACCCCGACGCGCGGGTTCGCCTCGTGCGGCGCGACGCGGCGCGCTGGGTCGGGGTCGACCCTCACGACCGGCTCGAGGTGGCCGGTCCCACGCCCACGCTCGCGGGCGATCTGCTGCATCGCCCCTACCGCGACCTCGGCGAACACCTCGCCACGATCGACCGGTACACCGCGCTCGACGCGCGGGCGGGCGGCTGGTCCGACGTGCTCTTGCGGCCCCCATGGGCGTTCTTTCGGGACTTCGTGCTGCGGGGTGGTTTCCGCGACGGCTGGCCGGGGTTTGCGTTCGCGGCGCTCGGGGCCACATACACGGCGCTGAAGTGGTCGCGCGCCCACTGGGGCCGGCGGTGAAGATCGCCCTGGTACATCGCCGCTTCACCACCAACGGTGGCACCGAACGGTACCTCGTGGGGCTCACCCGGTTCCTGGTCGGGGCGGGCCACGAGGTCGTGGTGCTCGCCAACGAGGTGCGCGAGGACCTGCGGGCCGAGCCGGGGGTGCGCTTCGTTCCGCTCCCGATGTGGCGCCCGGCCAAGTCCCTGAGCCTGGCGTGGTCGGTGCGGCGCGCGCTGCGGGCCGAACGATTCGACGCGATCTTCGGCCTCGGACGCCACACGGGCCACCACCTGTACCGGGCCGGTGGCGGCTCCCACGAGGACTACCTGCGGCGGGCACACCGGTGGCGACGGTGGGCGTGGCCGGGCGAGTGGATCGAGCGGGCGTTGGACCGCGCGGCGGTCCTCGACGCGCGCATCTGCATCGCCAACAGCGAGCTGGGGGCGCGCGGGCTCTCGGCGTACGGGGCCCGACGGGTGGAGGTGGTCTACAACGGGGTCGACCTGCAGCGCTTCTGTCCGGCGCCGCTCGTGCGCGCCGAGGTGCGCAAGGAGCTCGGTGCCAGCGGGCCGATCGCGGTCTTCGTGGGCAACGGGTTCGTCCGCAAGGGGCTCGATCGTGCCCTGGCGGCGCTGCCGGAGGACTGGGGCCTGTGGGTGGTCGGCGGCGACCCGCCCGTCCCCGCACCCTCCCGGGTGCGGTTCCTCGGAGGGCAACGCCACCCGGAACGGTTCTTGCAGTCCGCCGACGTGCTCGTGCTCCCGACCCGCTACGACCCGTTCGCGAACGTGTGCCTCGAGGCGATGGCCTGCGGCATCCCGGCGCTGACGACGTCGGCCAACGGCGCGGCCGAGGTGCTGCCCGAACCGTGGATGGTCTGCGACGACGAAGCGGCGCTGCGGGCGGCGTTCGGGCGGCTCACGCCCGAGCTCGGCGCCCGGTGTCGGGCCGTGGCCGAACTGTACCCGCCCGAGCGCAGCTACCGCCGCGCGCTCGAGCTCTTGGTGGAGGCGTCTCGATGAAGAAGGTCTTCGTTCGCCTGGTCCAGGTGGGCCTGGTGCTCTCCCTGGTCGGCGCCGCGGTGGGCGGATGGGCGTACCAACGCCACGTGGTCGAGGAGCCCGGGCCGGAGTTCCAGCGCGAGGCGGTGCTCGCGATCATCGCGCAGGAGTCGCCCGTCTACTACCGCGACGGCGTCACGCCGATGGGGGTGTTCTTCGACCAGGAGCACCGCACCTACGTCCCGTACGCCGAGCTCCCCGAGGACTGGGTGCACGCGATCGTGGCCGCCGAAGACGGGAGCTTCTGGACCCACCCCGGCATCGATCCCAAGCACATCGTGCGCGCGATGGTGCAGAACGTGCAGGCGGGCACGGTGGTGGCGGGCGGCTCCACCCTCACCCAGCAGACCGCGAAGAACCTGTTCTACCGTCCGGATCGTTCGCTGCGCTCCAAGGGGGTGGAGCTGGTCGACGCGCTCCGGCTCGAGGCCCACTTCTCCAAGCAGGACATCCTCGAGTTCTACGCCAACCAGTTCCACGTCAGCGCCAACGGGCGCGGCATCGGCATCGCGGCGCGGTACTTCTTCGACAAGACGCCCGCGCAGCTCGACACCAAGGAGTGTGCGTTCATCGCCGGGATGGTGAAGGCGCCGAGCCGATACAACCCGTTCATCGGGCAGACGGCGGAGCGGCGAGAGGCGGCGCGGCAGGCCGCGGAAGACCGCACCGCCTACGTGCTGCGACGCATGGTGGTCACCGGCGAGCTGAACGAAGCCCGCCGCGAAGAGCTGGCCGCGCAGCCGCTGCAGTTCCGACGGGGCAGCTTCCGGTACGATCGCAGCGTGGTCCTCGACGAGGTGCAGAAGCGGCTCGAGGAGCCCGAGTTCATCGAGTTGTTCGAGCAGGCGGGCATCGACAACCCCTCGACGGCCGGCCTCCGCATCGTCACCACCATCGACCGCGACGCCGAGGCCGCCGCCACCTATGCGTTGTGGCACCACCTGACCGTGCTCGGTGCGCAGCTCGAGCGCCCCGGCGTCGACGCGCTGCTGCTCCCCGACGGCACGGCGGTCGAGGCGTCGCCCAACCAGCCGCTCCGGCCGCTCAGCTTCCACGCCGGCCGCGTGGTCGCCGTGGCCGACGGCGGCGTGTCGCTCGACCTCGGGGGGCGCGCCTGCGGGGTCGACGCCGCCGGCGTGGCCCGGCTCGCCAAGGCCCTCGGCGCCAAGCCCGACGCGCTCCTCGCCGCCTTGCCGGCCGGGCGTTTCGTGCTCGCGAGTGTGCGCGAGGACGGCGCGGCGTGCGACCTGGAGTGGCGGCCGGCGTTGCAGGGCGCGACCGTGGTGCTGGACGAGGGCCGCATCGTCGCGATGGTCGGCGGCAACGACAACCGCAACCTCAACCGGGTGACCGACGCGCAGCGCCAGTTCGGCAGCACGTGGAAGCCGGTGCTGTTCCTCGCGGCCGCCGAGCTCGGGTGGTTGCCCACCGACGTGCTGGACAATCGCCGCGGCGCCTTCCCCTTCCGGGACGTCTGGTACTACCCGCGCGCCGACCACACCTCCGACGCCTTCTTGTCCATGGCCGCCGCCGGGGCGCGCTCGGAGAACCTCGCGAGCGTCTGGCTCTTGTACCACCTGGTCGATCGGCTCGACGACGAGCAGCTCCGCCAGCTCGGCGCCGAGGTCGACCTCACGCCGCGCACCGGGGAGACGCCCGAGGCGTACGCGGTCCGGATGCGCGACGAGGCGGTGATCCGGTCGTCGCCCGACCGCCTGCCCGAGCTCGCGTTCACCCGCGCCCGGCAGGACGTCATCGCCGCGCTCCCCACCACCCGCCACCCGGAGGACGCGCTCGGCGTGCGCTCGCTCCTGCACGGGTACGGCGCGACGGCCGAGCGGGCGCGGGTCGAGCGGACCGCCCGGTCCGCCGAGCGCGAGTCGCGCAAGGTGGCGCTGGAGAACACCTTCGTCTCCCTCGAGGAGTCCGCGGCGCGGTGCCTCGCCGCGCCGCTGACCGACCTCACCTGGGACCCGGTGACCCAGGCCCTCGCCTGCGGCCGGGCGCCGGCGGGCTTTGTCCCGCTGCCCCCGGAAGCGTTGGCGTTGGCGACGGCGGGAACCGTGTCCGACGCCATCCTCGCCGAAGGTCAGGACGACCTCCTCATCGACGGCCGCCTGCACCTCGGCACGCTCCGCGCCCTCCGCGTGGCGCTCGACCAACGCCAGGCCGAGCTCACCGGCAAGGACCCGTACGACCCCGAGCTGATGCTCCTGCACCCGGATTGGCGGGGGCTGGTCGGGGTCCGCACCTTCGCGCGCTTGTCGCACGAGCTGGGCGTCAGCACCGACCTCCCGGAGAACCTCACGCTCACGCTCGGCGCGGCCGACACCGCGCTCGACGAGATGGCGGGCGTGTACCAGGGCATGCTCCGCGGCGTGCGCTACCGGTTTGCCGGCGAGGGGTTCGGCGCGGGGTCGGTCAGCGGGCTGCGCACGTCGTTCACGCTCCCGGAGAGTGACGAGCCGACGGCGCTCATCCAGGAGATCCGCGACGCCGGCGGCAACGTCCTGTACCGCCTCGGCGCGAAGGAGGTGCCGGTCCTCGACCCCCGCGCCGGCGCCATGGTGGGCGACATCCTGCGCAACGTGGTCGTCCACGGCACGGGCCGTCGGGCGGCGTCGGTGCAGGGGCTCGAGGCGTGGCCGCTCACGGGCAAGACCGGGACGACCAACAACTACCGCAACGCCGCGTTCATCGGGTTTGCCCCGGTCCTGGCCGGCGGCGCGCCGCACTGGGGCGACGGAATGACCGTCGCGGTCTACGTCGGCTACGACGACAACCGCTCGATGCGGCGCGGTTCGCTCAAGGTGCAGGGGGCGAACGGGGCGCTCCCGGCGTGGTCGGAGACGATCCGGCTCATGGCCGCGGCGGGCACCCTCGGAAAGGGCGTCCCCGGCGAGTACCTCGTGGGAGAGGGCCTCGTGCGCGTGCCGAGCGCCGACGGCCTGGGTTCGGATGGGGAGCCGCTCCAGGTCCTGCGCACTCGCGGCGAGCCGCCGGAGCGCCTGTTCGCGCCCTTCGGGGCGGCGCCGACGGCCGAGGCCACCGCGAGCGAAGCCGCACCTTCGGGGGCGCTCGCACTGCCCAACGACGCCGAGTTCGGGCCGCCCGAGCCCGACGAGGGGGTCGATCCCACCGAGGCGATCGTGGTCCCACCGACCACCCCCGACGCCGACGAGGGGAGCCTCGTCCTCGGGGAGTAGGTCTGGATGGGGGGCGCGGCGCGACCGTCCCGAAGGCGGCAACCGTCGCCCCGCGCCCCGCGGCGCCGTCGAGCGCACCCGCGGGGAGAGGACGGGCCGCCGGCGCCGCCCCGAAGTGTCGCTTTGCCGGCCCCACGGGGTTAGCCCCCGCGCGTGATCGCCCTGCTGCTGTTCGCGTGCACGGTCCGTCCCTACGGGGCGCCGGTGGTCGCGCCGGTGGTGGAGCCGGTCGCGCCGGTCGTGGGGGTCAGCGTCGAGCCGCTCCTCGCCCGGATCGACGCGCTCCTGGCCGCGTCCGACGAGGTGGATCGGCGCGATCGCCTCGTCGAGCTGCGCGACCTCGTCGTGGCCGCGCAGGCGATGGAGGGGCGCGCGCAGGGGCGGGTGCTCCGCTACGCCGAGCGCGTGGTGGTGGTCGAAGAGCGCGCCCAGCCGTTCGCGGTCGCCGAGATGCCCATGGAGCTCGGCGCCGGGTTCGAGCCGGTGGTCGAGGTCGGCGTCGAGGTTGCCGATCCGCTCGCCGGGGCCCGGCCCGCGCTCGCCGCGGGGCGCCACCTCGAGGCGATCACGATCTGCGACGGGCTCTTGGCCCAGGGCATCGGTGGTGCCGACGTCGTCGCGGTGCGCACGGCCGCGGTCGAAGGCTGGGTGCGCAGCGAGAGCGAAGCGGCGGGCGCGGCGCTGGTGCAGGCCCGGGCGATGCCGCCCGGCCCCGCGCGCGTCGAGGCCACCCGTGCGGTCGCGGCGCGCCTGCAGGCGATCGTCGCCCGATTCCCTGAATCCCCCCAGGCCGCCGACGTGCAGAAGCACCTCGCGACCGTGCAGACGGAGCTCGGCACGCCATGAACGACGAACTGAAGGGGTGGACCGCACCCCGCCTCGCGATGATCGAAGGCGCCCTCGCTCGCGTGGGCGAAGGGGCCGAGCCCGGCTTCCGCGACGTGATGCTCTACCCGCTGCAGACGGGTGGCAAGCGCGTGCGGCCGCTCTTGTGCCTGGCGGCCGCCGAGGCGGTGGCGGGGAGCGCCCGCGACGCGCTCCCGGCGGCCGTGGCGCTGGAGCTGGTCCACACCTACTCGCTGGTGCACGACGACCTGCCCGCCATGGACAACGACACGCTGCGCCGGGGGCTGCCCACGCTGCACGTGGTGGCGGGAGAGGGCATGGCGATCCTGGCCGGCGACGGACTGCTGACGGAGGCCTTCGCCGTGCTCGCGCGTGACGGCGAAGCCGGGGCCGGGGACGGCCATCGTTCCGGGGCTGGAGAACGGCTCCACCGACGGCTGCGAACGATTGGCGTGATC
>SXGT01881219.1_pt1 | contig 17479 bp, 17 predicted proteins | sample 3176221 | NCBI WGS metagenome assembly SXGT01 (sample SAMN11356862, study PRJNA531348) | freshwater metagenome | isolation source: freshwater sample F1-120 | place: China: Fuxian Lake, Yuxi | collected 2017-12-25
GACGTGCCAGCCTTCACCGACATCGCCGAGGCGCTCACTGTCGTGGATCCGAACGTCGTTGACGTACACCTCGTTGAACTCGGCTTCGCCGGTCATCTGGACGAGCGCACGAACGTCGACCGCCGGATCGTGCATGTCGATCACGAACATCGTGAGACCCTTGTGCTTGACCGCTTCGGGGTCGGTGCGAGCGATGATGATGCCGTACCGCGCCAGGTGGGCGAGCGTGGTCCACACCTTCTGACCGTTGAGCACCCACTCGTCGCCGTCGCGAACGGCACGCATCGACAAACCCGCGACGTCACTCCCGGCGCCGGGCTCGGAGAACAACTGACACCAGATCTCTTCGCCGGTGAACAGCGGGCGAAGGTAGCGACGCTTCTGGTCATCGCTGCCGTGGGTCACGACCGTCGGCGCGCACATCCCGTGACCGATCGGGTTGCGCCCGTACGGCAGCGGGCCTTTGCGCTTGGTGACCTCGGAGTTGATCAGTGTCTGCAGCTTCGGCGACAGGCCGAGCCCGCCGAAACCCTCCGGAAAATGGACCCACGCCAGCCCGAGGTCGTACTGGACCCCGAGAAACGCCTCGGGCGTGTTCGACTCCGGCGGGCACGTGGCGAACAACTCATCGACGAGTTCGAGCACGCGGGTTTCGTCCGACATGGCGATCCTTCCTCCGGACACGACCGAAATTGACCGAGGGGTCAAGAGTAGGGAGCGTTCGCCGGATCACGCCAACCCGTCGTCGAAGGTGGCGTACCCGGCCCGATTCGGGAGGTAACGCCCGATTCTTGCCCGCGGAAGGTGGTCGGGTTGACACCAGTCGCGCGATTGGGGTTTCATGGCGGCATGACACTCGGGCGAACTGCAGCTCGTCGCGCGCGCCGACGGCTGCTCGCCGCCGTCACGCTCGGACTCATCGGCGCGGCGTGTGGACCGGGTCCGGCGACCAGTCCGTTGCACGCGCGCAGCTGCGCCAAGACGCTCGCCACGTCGATCGGCGGCACCGTCACGAACCCGGCGATCACCGAGGCCTCGGGCATCGTCGCTTCGCGAACCCAACCCGGGATCTACTGGGTTCACAACGATTCCGGCGACTCCGCGCGAATCTTCGCCATCGACAGCACGGGCGCCACCCGAGCCACCTACAACTTCTCGGGTGTCAGCGCGTATGACTGGGAAGACATCGCGCTCGGTCCCGGGCCGATCTCCGGCGTCGACTACCTCTACATCGGCGACATCGGTGACAACTCGAAGATCCGCCCGAACATTCAGATCTACCGCGTTCGTGAGCCGGCCGTCCCCGCCGGAATCGGTACCTACGCACTGAATGGCGTCGATCGGATCGATCTCGTGTACCCGAACGGCGCCCGGAATGCAGAGTCGCTGCTCGTCGACCCGCGCAATGGCGAGATCACGGTCGTGATGAAGCGAACCTCGACCGAGCCGATCCGCGTCTACCGCGCGCCGGCCAATGCGGCGAACGGTTCGACGACCACCATGACCGACGTCGGGCTGCTGGCAATCCCCGGAACGACGTCGAACGCGACCGGTATCGACATGAGCCGCGACGCCAAGACGATCGCCCTGCGCACGTACGCGAACGTCTACACCTTCAACGTCCCGAGTGGCGCCACCGTGCAGGCCGCGCTGGGCTCCTTCCCGTGCGCGGCGAACGCGACGGTCGAGCCGCAGGGCGAAGCGATCGCGTTCCACCCCGACGACCTCGGCTTCGTCACGCTCAGCGAGGGCACGAACCGTCCGCTGAACAACCACGACGTGTGAGACGATCGTCGACGATGAGTCGACGATCCAGATTCGAAGTCGCGATGCTGGTCGGCGCGGTCGGCGTCGGCGTGACCGCGTGGGCCCGACGCCGGCGTTCGCGGGACCATCGCCTCGCGAGCAGTTTCACTCGACGCAACGCGCGAATCGCGGCGCTCGGCGCGCGTGGCGCATCTCGCACCGCGTTGCACAAGGCCCGTCGGACATTCGCGGACGCCAGCCGGCGAGAGCAACTCGATGCCGCGCATCAACTCGCCAACGCGGCCGATGTTGCCGCGGCGCTCGGCGAGATGAAGGGCGCGCTGATGAAGCTCGGACAGATGGCGAGCTACCTCGACGAGGCGATGCCCGAGCCGATGCGCGTCGCTCTCGGCTCGCTCCAGCAGGATGCTCCGCCGATGCGCGCAGAACTCGCGGCGTCGGTCGTCGAACAGGAGCTCGGGCGCCCACCGACCGATGTGTTCGCCGAATGGGATCCGACGCCGATCGCGGCCGCGTCGATCGGACAAGTCCATCGCGCGATCACCCACCTCGGTGAGGCGGTGGCCGTCAAGGTGCAGTACCCGGGGGTCGACCGCGCGATCCGTTCGGACCTCGAAACGACGGACCTGTTGTTCCGGGCGGTCGGTCTGTTGTTTCCGGGACTCGATCCGGCGGTGGTCGTGACCGAACTGCGAACTCGCCTGGTCGAAGAACTCGACTATCGGATCGAGGCCGACAACCAACGGCTGTTCTCGAACTGGTATCGAGAGCATCCGTTCATTCACGTCCCGGCAGTGGTCGACGAGCTGTCGACCGCACGAGTGTTGACGACCGAACTCGCCGTCGGAAGTCGATTCGACGAGGTCGCGACGACCTGGTCGCAGGCGGAGCGGAATCTCGCGGCCGAGACGATCTTCCGCTTCGTGTTTCGCGGCATCTACCGAATTCACGCGTTCAACGGAGACCCCCACCCTGGGAACTACCTGTTCCGTCCCGGCGGTCACGTCACGTTTCTCGACTTCGGGCTCGTGAAGCGCTACGCGCCCGACGAAGTGAAGTTGTTCGAAGACCTGATCGTCGCAATGTGCTTGGAACACGACATCGCTCGGTTCCGACGACTGATCGAAGCAGCTGAGGTGTTGCGACCCGACTCGACCATCACCGACGACCAAGTGCGTGACTACTTCGGACACTTCTACGAGTTCGTACTCGACGACCGCGAGGTCACGTTCGACGCCGCCTACGCATCCGGCACCGTCCGACAGATGTTCGATCTGTCGTCACCATCCGCGGCCGTCGCGCGCGTCGCCAACGTGCCGAGCGCGTTCGTCGTGACGCAACGCATCAACCTCGGGCTTCACGCGGTGCTCGCCCAGTTGAACGCCACCGCGAACTGGCGTCGCATCGCGGAGGAACTCTGGCCGTTCGTGAGCGGCCCACCTTCGACCGCGCTCGGCGAACTCGAAGCCGAATGGCTCGCCGCTACCCACGGTGACTGAGTTCGCGGGCTCAGCTCGCGACGCGACGCCAGGCTCGCCATTGGATGTACAGCGTCACGACGCACGCGGTCACCAGGCCGACGACGTTCACCAGTAGCTGCGTCGCGGCTGCCGCGACGTCGTGAAAGTCTCCCGCCGCGATCGAAACTCCGATCCCCGCGAGCGCGGGAATCGTCGTCACGCTGATGAACACCCCGACGAGCGCACCCGACCGACCCTCCGTGAACGACAACATTCCGACCGTTCCTGCGAGCAGCGCGACCACGAAAGCCAACACGCCCGAGTCGAACACGAACCCGGTCAGCTCGAGTTCGGAAGGATCGAGGTCGTCCGAAACGAGACCGATTGATCGCGCAACCGCTCCGATTGCGGCCGCAGATCCCGCGCCGGCGGCGAACCCGACCAGCATCGTCGTCGCCGCCTTCGCCGAACGCCGCGGACGTCTTCGGAACAGCCAGAACGACATCGCGGCGAGCGGCGAGAAGTCTGGACCGACGACCATCGCGCCGACGATCAAGACCGGCTGATCGACGAGCAACCCGACTCCGGCGATGAGCACCGCGATGATCATGAACACCACGAAGCTCGCGCTGAGCGCCTGCTCGTCGCGCATGCGCGCCTCGACCTCCTCCCAGACGACTGCGTCTCCCGCGAGGCCAGGAGCGTCGAGTTCGGCTCGTTCGGCGGCTGCAGAAATCGAGAACAGGACGTCCTCGATGACGATTGCTCCTTCGTCCTCGAGATCCAGCGAGCGCAGACCGCGGATCACGTAGTTCGCGCCCTCGCGTGCGAGGTCACACATGACGAGGTCGCCCGGGGGGTCAACGCCGGCACCCTCGAGCAGCGCCACATGATGAGCTCCTGGCGCACCCTGCAAGACCTCGAGGACCAGCGCAGTTCGAGACGGACGGCAATGGACACGAAGGTGCAGCACGCGTCAGAGGGTAAAGCGGAGTTCAGCTCGGGTCGGCGACCCAGTTGCCGTGGAACCCGTAGGGAACTCGGCGTGGGAGTTCGACGGCCGCCACCTCGCTGCCTGCGAAATCCTGAGCGTCGAGCAGCACGAGTTCGCTGCGGTCCGCCGCAGCGTCGTAAACGAGCCCCATCATCCAACCGCCATCTTCGTCGGACGACCGCTCCGGGTCGGCGACGAACACGAACTCACCGGGATGCCGCCCCGCGCCGAATTCGTGCACTTCGCGCCCCGACGCCACGAAGTCGTGCTTGAACAGGCGCGTCGCACCGTAGATGCCGGTGTGGCCACTCCCGGGTTCGCTCGACGCCATCGTGTATCCGTAACGGTGCTTCGAACCGAGCATCGACTCGTTGACGCGACAGAACTCCTGGCCTTCGTCGTCGATGACGTCGACGTGCAGACTTCCCGAGACCAAGTCGACCGTCCAGCGTTCGAGTGTGAGCCGATCGGCTTCCGGCGCCTCGGAGCCCCCGATCGATGTCATCTTCGGGACGTCGACGACCACCGTGTTGCCATCCTCGTAGGCGTTCATCGGATGGAAGCAGTAACACGTCTCGGTGTCGAACCATCGCATGTCGGCGTCGGTGCCGTTGCGCGGCATGATGCCGAGCCGAGCGCCGTGTTCGGGCGCCCAACGGAACGGAAAACCGTTCGTCGCCGCGACCTCGAGATCGAACACGTAGGGCTGATCGAAGATCAGCACGTGATCGCGAGTGATCGCGAAGTCGTGCATCGAGATCGCACGCGGAATCGTGATCGGCTCGCTCACGGTGACCGCACCCGTCGGATCGACCACGTGGTAGTACACGTAAGGCTCGACGAACCAGTACGAGAACCCGTGAAGGTCGCCCGTGATCGGATCGATCTTCGGGTGCGCGGTCATGCCGTGCGGCAACGAGCCCGACACCGGCTCGAACCGGCCCAAGGTGTCGAGTTCGGGCGACAGTTCGTAGGGATGCGTCCCCTCCGTGAGCGAGAGGATGCGGCCGGCAAAGCCGAGAACATTGGTGTTGCTCGCGTCGTACATCGGCTGCTTCGGACCGGGCCGCGCCAGCTCCCCGAACGCGTCCGCGATGTCGGCGGTACGGACCCAACGGTTGCGATACCAGCTCGCGGCGCCATCGCGGAGTTCGACGCCATGGATCATGCCGCTGCCGAGGAACCAGTGATACGGCTGGGGCGGCACGCCGTGCGGATTCGGCCCGGTCCGTAGGTATCGACCCGCCAGCGCGCTCGGAATTCGGCCGCGTACTCGCAGCGCCGTCTCCGTGATCTCGTCGTGCACGGGCGCGTAGTTACCGGCGAGAAACGGATTGACTTCGGTCGTCGTCATTCTTCGAGCGTAACCGCGGACGACGCCAACTTCACCGGGTCATGTTCACGGGCCTAGGTTCATCGCGACTCCTCGATCGAACCGCCTCGACTGGGCCGCAACGCCTCAGTCCGCCGGATCGGCACGACATGGGTCGGCACCGCACACATCGACGAAGGCTCCGTCCGATCGAAGCCAGTCGCTCTTCTGTTGCTGCGCGGTAGCCATGCGGCGCGGATCCTCGTGCGAGTCACGACCTTCGGTCGGCGCGAGGTTGACCGTCGGCGGCGCAGGCGAACCGCTGTCCCAGATGACGAGCACCGACGCGTCATCGTCACCGTCGTCGACGCACGCGAGATTCCACTGCGGCGTCTCGTCCGGCAATCGGCCCGTGGCGACACCAGGGCAACGCAATTTCGCGCCGATCGTTCGCGCTTCGACCTCAGCCGAGTATGTCGATACCTGATGATCTCCGAAGGCCGCGTGCAGGAGCACACGGTGCTGCGGTGACCCGTCGTACGGGTCGGTTGTCATGTGGTGCGCATACCCGTTGGCTTCGGCACGATCCCACAGCATCTGGATCAACGAGATCGTGATCCCACGCTCGATCACGGTCGGGTATGCGGGGTCGAAGATCGCGCGGTACGTGTCCCAGTCGACGGAGCGCTGGAGCAGCGTCGAGTAGTTCATCCCGGTGACCCCGAGCACCGCACGCTCGATGTCGGGCGACACCGCGACGAGCGCGCCGCCCATGATCCCACCTTGGCTGTTGCCGTCGTAGAACAGCTCGGCGCCGTCGAGCAAGGCGCCTCCATCGTCGTTCTGGAATGCCTCGTGACCCGCGAACCCTCCTGCGTGGGTGAGGGCTCGACCCAGGAAGATCGCGTTCAGAAAGCCCTGCTGTCCACGATCCGCGAGCGTCGCCATATTCGAGACGTCGCGCAGGATGGTGACCGCGTTACCGATGTCCGGCTCGCTCATTCCGATCCAGTCGGTCGCGCAGAACACGATGTTGTGCGCCTGCGAGAACGTTCGGACGTTGCCGGCGTTCACCTCGTCGGCGCTGCCGAGCAGTCCGTGACCGTAGAGCGACACCCGCGCCGGTTCGTCGAATGCGGCGCGGGGACTGTTGCAGATGAAATTCGCCGCGAACTCGCCCTCCGCGTTCGGAAGTCCGGTGAGGTTCGTGAATCGGGAACCAGGTTCGCCTTCGCCCGTCAGATACTTCGGCACTTGCACGGTGCCGGTGATCCGACGCGCGATCTCCTCGTCGGGATCGATCTCGACCTGCGTGACCGTGAACTGCGGAGCGTTGTCACCGAGCGCGGAGAGCGCGTCGTCGCGAATGTGCAGCATCCGCTCGGCGAGATTGCGTTCGCTCGCGACCGTGAAGTCCCAGGCGAGGAACAAGTCGGTGCGCGCGACACCGACCTCTTCGAGATCGGCGAACACTTGCTCGTAGCGGTTTCGGCGCCCCTCGATCGCGTCGACACCGGTGTCGAGCCGGTCTCGATAGGCCCGGAAGACGTCGCCGGGAGGAATCGTTCCCTGAGGCCCCACGAGCCCGCGCAACGCCACGATCATCCGATGCCCTTCGGGGTAGTTCGTCGCGGGGCGGATGTAGAGCACTCGATCGTCGTCGGATTCGACGGACCCGTCGAGTTCGACCCAATACGGCCAGCGATCGCCGGTGGTCGCGTCGAGAAGCACGATCGGCGCATCGGAGGCAAGGGAGGCCTCGATGTCGGTGAGCGTTGCAGCGGCCGTGGCTTCGAGATCGAGTCCGGGCACGAACAGCGAGACCGGCTGGCCGGGCGAGAACCCGTCGTTGCGATTCCACTCGGTCGGATCGATCTGCACTCCCTGGTCGTTCGTCGGCATCGAAACGCGCTCGAACGCCACGCGGCGCTTCGTGTCGGTCGTGGAATCGGCGACGGTGAACGTGTCGCTCGGGAACGGGAGGAGGCAATGTCGGGGATCGGTGGGATCACACCGGTCTGCCGTCGCCGCCAAGTCGTCGGCGATCGACATCGTTCCGGTGAACTCAGCGGTGGTCGTCGATTCGCCGACCGTCGTCGACGACGAGTCACCGTCGTCGCTGGCACACGCACCGGACAACACCGCGACCACGACGGCCGCAACAGCAAGATTCCTCGACCTCATGGTGCGCACGGTAGTTCCGCGTGTCGTCGTCGCGCTCCGATGGGTTACGGTCGGCGAGATGAGCTCGGTGATCGTCGACCCTGGCCCGATCTCGAGGGTCGTGCTCGATCGACCCGAGCAGCGAAACGCGTTGTCGCTCGGTGTGCTGCGCGAGCTGACGTCGACGTTTCGGTCGCTGGCCGACGACCCGAGCATTCGGGTCGTCATCCTGGCCGCGAACGGTCCCGCGTTCAGTGCCGGCCACGATCTACGCGAGATGGTCGACGAGCGGGCGCCGCTCTACTACGCCGAGTTGTTCGACGAGTGTGTCGCAACCATGCAGGCGATTCGCGAGGCCCCGCAGCCGGTCATCGCTCGGGTGCACGCGATCGCGACCGCCGCCGGTTGCCAGCTCGTCGCCGCGTGCGATCTCGCGATCGCCGCCGACACCGCTCGGTTCGCGACTCCAGGTGTGAACATCGGGCTGTTCTGTTCGACGCCCATGGTGCCGTTGTCGCGGGCGATCGGCCGCAAGCGCGCGCTCGAAATGCTGCTCACCGGCGAGCCGATCACGGCGGCGACCGCAGCCGACTGGGGACTCGTCAACCGAGTCGTGGCGCTGGACGAACTCGACCGTGCCGTCGACGAATTGGCGGCGAAGATCGCCACGGCCGCGACGTCGACCGTTGCGATCGGCAAGCGTGCGTTCTACGCGCAGGAAAGTGTCGACGAAGACACCGCCTACGGGATCACCGCACCGACGATGGCCGCCAACGCGATGACCGACGATGCGCAAGAGGGCATGGCCGCGTTCGTCGAGAAACGATCACCGACCTGGCGGACCTGACCCATCGCAGTCCCACGACTCGACCGCCGGCGAACAATTTCCGGGACCGCGAACGGCTCAGCAGGCCGACCAGAGGCCTCGATCGGCGCGGCGAGCGGCCCGCTCGGCCGCGAGGAAATCGTCGACGTGTGCGACATTCGGGGGAAACGTCGCGACGTTGGCGTAGCCGTCGGCGACGAGCGCCTCGTTCACGAACAGTCCGTCGCTCGCGCGGTACACGTACGCGAGCGTGCGGTCGTACCGGTCGGTCGGTTCGACGTCCGCGACGAGCACCACCGCCACGCCGGGCGGGATCAGGGATTCGAGATGGCGACTCGCCTCCTTGGCAAAACACTCGACGGGCGTACCCGGTTTCACCGACTCGGGTGTGTCGACACCGATGAGCCGCACCCGCTCGCCGCCGGCGACCACGATCGTGTCACCGTCGACGATGCGTTCGACGTCGACCTCGCGACCTGCCGGCACGTTGCGCGATTCTGCGACCGTCGCCCCGTCGCCGCGATTCGCGTCGTCGTCGTTCGTCGACCCACCACACGCCGCGGACCCGCCGAGCGCGCCCAAGCACAACACCCTGATCGCGATCCATCGACGCGTTCGCACCGTCATCGGTCGCAGTGTCGCGCGCCGACCGCTAGGTTCGCCGCGCGATGGTGTCGGCATCGTTCGCTCCCCTGCTTCGCGCGCCCTATCGGCGTGTCTGGATCGGCAACTTCGTGTCGAATGCGGGGACCTGGATGCAGACTGCGGCGCTCGGCTACTACGTGGCGGCCGCGACCGAGAAGGCCAGCTGGTCGGCACTCGTTGCCGCCGCCGAGTTCGTTCCCACAGCGATTCTGGCGCCGTTCGGCGGCGCGCTCGCCGACCGGTGGTCGCGCAAGACGCTGTTGATGACGGGCACGCTGGTTCAAGGCATCCTCGCGGCGCTCCTGACGGCCCTCATGGTCGTCGGCGAACCCGGCCCCGGAGTCATCACGCTGTTCGCCCTCGCGAACGGCATCGTGTGGGCACTCGCCTTTCCGGCCATGCAAACGATCTTGCCCGACCTGGTGCCGACCGAGGAACTCACTGCAGCGATCGGACTCTCATCCGCCAACTGGAACTTCGGACGCGTGATCGGGCCGGCGCTCGGCGGCATCGTCTACTCCTACGTTGGCATCGAGTGGGTCATCGGCGTCAACGCGGCCAGCTTTCTCGCGGTCGTGGCCGCACTCGCCCCGCTTGCCCTCCCCGACGTGCGCCGGGTGACCGAACCAGTGCTCGCATCGATCCGAACCGGTTGGCGATTCGTGCGCGACGAACCCGGGCTGCGCGTGAGCGTGCTCGCGATGTGTCTGAACACGCTGTTGTGCGCCTCGTTCATCGGTCTGATCCCCGCGGTCGTCGTCAAGGTCTTCGGCGAGTCGAAGGGCTGGAACTCGGCGCTGATCACCGCGCAAGGGCTCGGAGCCGTCGTCACCGGCCTGACGTTGGGCAGCGTTGTCGAACGGTTCGGCGTGCGGAGACTGATGGTGGGTTCGATGATCGCCCTCCCGGGCGCGCTCATCGTCTACGGAGCCGCGCCGACGATCTGGTTCGCCGTTCCCGCGCTGTTCGTGGTCGGGATGGTCTACTTCGCCGCGCTGCAGAGCTTCACGACGATCGCGCAGCGACGCTCGCCCGCAGAGCTGCGCGGACGGGTCTTGTCGGTGAACAATCTCGTACTCGGCGCCTTCTACCCGATCGGGCTGCAGATCCAAGGCGCACTGGGTGACACCGTCGGCGTACGCGAGGTCACCGTCGGCGCGGCCGCAACGATGTGGGTCGTGTTGATCGTGGTTCGTGTCGCACGACCTGGCATCTCGGCGGCGGTCGAGAGCGCGCCGCCGACCGGAACTACGACCGCGGTGCCGGCTGTCGCGAGTTGAACCGAATCGCCGCCGCAGCTAACCCGGCGAACGCGCCGATGCACGCGATCTGACCGACCCACCAGAACCCGAACGCATGATGTCCGGTGATGACGCAGAGCGCGCTTTCGAGCCCGGCCGCTCCGGCCGCGAGCGCACTCCCCCACAGACCGAACGTCTTGAACTTCACCAGACCGATTCCGCCGAGACACACGCCGGCCCACACCGCGGTGTCGACTGCGAGCAACCAGATCGGCGTTGCGCCGTCGAGTTGGTCACGGACCGGGTCGAAGGCGCGCGCTGCGGCCAACAACAGACCGCCCGACAAGAACACGACGAATGCCAACGGCGGATCGATCGGTTCGACGGCGCGACGTCGCCACGGTCGCCGCGGCGCCGGTTCCAGCACGACTCGATCGGGAAACGCGACGACGTTGTTCGGCCACGAATTCGACTGGACCGGTGTGACCACGCCGACCTCCATGTCGGGTTCTCGTCCTGAGAGCATCTGATCGGTCATCGACCGCTACGGCTGAACCCCGCTCTTGGCCACCGCGAGTGGCGAGCCGATACCGTGCGCCCGCAGCTTGACCGCGACGAGTGAGGAGCACGCGATGGCACTGGTGGAACGAGAGCGACGTGGGCCCGTCGAGATCCTGCGGCTCAACCGCCCCGAGGCGAAGAACGCGATCAGCCCCGAGGTGAGCGTCGCCATGGCCGAGGCGCTCGACGCGGTCGAGGCCGACCCGTCGGTACGAGCCGTCGTGGTGACGGGAACCGGCGACGTGTTCTGCGCGGGTGCCGACCTGAAGGTCGTCGCCCAAGGTCGAGGCAACGAGATCGCGGCCGCGAAGGGTGGGTTCGCCGGTCTCACGAACCGCGACTTCTCGAAACCTCTCATCGCCGCGGTGCAAGGTCCGGCCCTCGCTGGCGGCTTCGAGATCGTGTTGTCGTGCGACCTCGTCGTCGCAGCCGACGACGCGCGATTTGGCATCCCCGAAGTGCAACGCGGACTGATCGCGGCTGCCGGCGGGTTGCTCCGGCTGCCCAAGCGCGTCCCCCTCGCACTGGCGCTCGAGTTCGCGATGACCGGCGACCCGATCAGTGCGATTCGCGCCTTCGAACTCGGGCTCGTCAATCGATTGGTGCCCCGCGATCGCGTGCTCGACGAGGCCGTCGCGCTCGCCGAACGAATCGGCGAGAACAGCCCCATCGCCGTGCGTCTGTCTCGTCAGCTCGTGAAAGAAGCAGCTGACATCTCCGAGGCCGACGGCTGGAAGCGCAACGGCAAGTATGCGATCGAAGTCTTCGCGAGCGGCGACGCGATCGAAGGTTCGAGCGCGTTCGCCGAGAAGCGCAAACCCAACTGGAAGAGCGTCTGAACCCGTGAGGCGTCAACCAGCAGTACATAGTCCTGCTAGTTGACGCCTCACTCACGGGCGATCGAGTGCAAACTGCAGCTCGGTGACCCATTGGGATTGGTCGGGTGGGCAGTCGAGATAGATCTCGCGGCTGTAGCCAACGGCGACGTAGCCGTTCGCCTCGGCGTAGCGCAACAAGGCTTGATAGGCCGAGTCGTACCCGTCGGGCGAGCCGTGCACGGTGGTCGAGGCGACGAGCGCGAGGGCGGGAAGGTCGGTGACCTCGAGCCCCGCGACTCGTTGTACGTCGTCGGGGACCGCGATGCCGGCGTGCACGAGTACCTTGCCGGACCCAGCGGGATCGTCGGTGTAGTACGCGATCGACGGACCTTGTCCGCTGATCCCCGCGGCGCCCATGCGTTCGAACAGCCGAGGGTAGAGCGGCACGATCACCGGCGTGATGTCGTCGGGGTCGAAACTCTCGGCGAGATCCGACACCTCGACGATGTGCAGCGCGTCGACCTGTTTGAGTTCGATGAGGTGATCGGTCATCGTGTGTTCCTCCTCGATGTCGCGCAGCCGTTGTTCGACGAGCGCGAGCCGGTGTTGGTGTTCGGTGATCTCCTGGGCGAGTTGCGCGCGCCGCATTCGCAGCATGCCGCGCAGTTCGTCGACGGTGACCGTGTCGTCGAGTATCACGGCCACCTGCTCGAGCGTGAAGCCGAGCCCCTTGAGGGCGACGATGCCGTGCAGCCGTTCGAGCTGCATGCGCTCGTAGGAGCGGTACCCGGTACGAGGGTCGATGGCGGCGGGGCGTAGCAAGCCGATGTCGTCGTAGTGCCGCAGCGCGCGTACCGACACTCGCCCGTACGCGGCGAACGCGCCGATGGTCATTCTCATCGCAGGTGCCTCACGCCCGCCATGATCGACCCTGCCGCGACGGGAGAGTCAAGAGCGAGGCGAGAGATTCTCGATACCAATCGTGGGAGCGATCACTCCTACGATTCCCGGCATGGCCGTCGAACTCCGAGTCGAGGAACTCGCCGAACGGACTGGGACCTCGGTCGACACGATCCGCTTCTATCAGAAGCGCCGCCTACTCGATCCGCCGACCAAGGTCGGCCGCGTCGGTGTCTACGACGATGCACACGTCGAGCGACTCGACCGAATTCGCGAGCTCCGACGGGGCGGCCTCACCCTGGCGTTGATCGAACGAGTGCTCCACGGAGAACTCGATGCCACCGACGCGCCGCTCGCCGCCGCGGTCGCGGCCGCCGAGGCAACCGATGACGGCACCGAGGAGTTCTTGACGCTCGACGAACTCGCGCAACGCTGCGGCGTTCCTTCCGAGTTGCTCCAGATGGTGGTCGACGCGCAGCTCTTGATCCCGCGCCGACACGACGGCACAGCGATGTTCACCAAGGCCGACGCCGAGATCATTGCCGGCGCGACCTCGCTGCTCGGCACGGGTTTGCCGTTCGCCGAGCTGCTCGATCTCGCCCGCGTGCACGACGCCGCGACTCGCACGACCGCCGAGCGTGCCGTCGCGATGTTCGACGCGCACATTCGCGAACCGTTGCGGGCAAGCGCGCTGACCGACGGCGAACGAGCCGAGAAGCTCGTCGAGGCGTTTCGCGTCATGCTGCCGGCGGTCACCGATCTCGTCGCACATCACTTCCGGAGGGTGCTGCTGGAGATCGCCCAGGAACACCTCGATCGCGTCGGCGAGCGCGCCGAGTTGCTCGCGGCGCAGGCGGAGAACTCGCGCACCATCGAACGGCGGCCGCGGACGTGACGCCGGCACCTTCGGCGCTGCCCGCCGACGATGACAAGGCGGCGGCAGTCGAGGCGATGTTCGACCGGATCGCGGGTCGCTACGACCGCCTCAACCGCATCCTGACGTTGCGAATGGATGTGCGCTGGCGACGGATCTCGATTCGTGAGTTCGCACTCGGTGGCCGAGCTCGAGTGCTCGACATCGCGTGTGGCACCGGCGACTTCTGTCGCGAGCTCGATCAGCGGGGTTACGACGTCATCGGCACCGACTTCTCGGCGGGAATGCTGGCGAATGCTCGGACGCGCGCACCGCTGGTGCGCGGTGACGCGCTCGCGTTGCCGGTTCCAGATTCCGCGCTCGACGGCATCACTTGCGGTTTCGCGCTGCGCAACTTCACCGCGCTCGAGCCGTTCTTCGCGGAGTGTGCACGCACGGTCCGGCCCGGGGGGCGTATCGCGCTGCTCGATGTCTCCGAACCGCGATCGCGGTTGATTCGGCTCGGACACTCCCTGTGGTTCCGACGCGTCGTGCCGTTCATCGGTGGGCTGTTGTCGGATCGCGCCGCCTATCGCTACCTGCCAGAGTCGACGGCCTACCTCCCTCCGACCGATCAGCTACTGGCGATCGTGCGCGACGCGGGGTTCGGCGACGTTCGCCACCGGACGTTCTTCTTCGGTACCGCCCAACTCATCACCGCGACGCGTGCCGGTGAAGCCGCATGACATTCCTCTGGCGCCGTCCCGACGGCAGTGGCTTCACGACGAGCGGTGTCGCCGCGACCATTGCGCCCGATGAGGTCGCGTCGCTGCACGCTCGGTTCGGCGAACATGCGATCGCGGTCGGTGCGCTGCCGTTCTCCGGCGACGGTCGCTTGACCGTGCCGGCGCGATGGACATCGTTCGATGCCACGGGAAGCGGATCGACGTTCGAACTCGGCGATTCGGGATCGTGGTTGGCGACACCCGACGTGCCAGTCGATCTCGTTCGGCTCCCGCGTCGATTCGTCGTCGAGGCGGTCGAAGATCTCGCGCAATGGGACGGCGCGATCGCGGCCGCGCTGATGGAGATCGATGCCGGCGCGATCGACAAGGTCGTCCTCGCGCGGGAGGTCGTCGTCGAGGCCGATGCTCCGTTCGTCGTGCGCGACGTGCTCGATCGACTGACCCGATCGCAACCCGGCTGCTACGTGTACGGCGACGGCGGGTTCGTCGGCGCCACGCCCGAACTGCTCGTGCGGCGGACCGGCCGCGAGGTCGTGTCGCGGCCCATGGCCGGCACCACCCCTCGGCGTGACGACCCACACGCGGACGATGACGCGGTCGCAGCCTTGATCGACTCGAACAAGGACGACCGCGAGCATCGGTTGGTCGTCGACGCAGTGTTGTCGGCACTCGCGCCGTCCGTGTCGTCCATCGAGGTCGGCGATCCGGTCGCCGAACGATTCACGAGCGTGACGCACCTGACGACGACGATCATCGGCGCACTGCACGCGCAGTCGAGCGCGAACGCGTGGGAGCTGGCTCAAGCGCTGCACCCGACTCCCGCGGTCGGCGGATCGCCACGCGACGCCGCGTTGGCCACGATCGCGCGACTCGAATCGTTCTCGCGAGGCAACTACGGAGGACCGGTTGGGTGGGTCGACGCCAACGGCGACGGCGAGTTCGCGGTCGCGCTCCGCTGCGCCGAGATCGACGGGGTCCGCGCTCGACTGCTCGCGGGCGCCGGGATCGTCGATGGTTCCGACCCCGACCTCGAGTGGGCCGAGACACAAGCCAAACTCGAGCCGATGTTGCGTTGCCTCGTTCGCCCGTAGAACAAGGGCAAGTAGGGTCACGATCGATGATCGAGCGTGTCGCCAGACTCCGCGAGTTACACGAGCCCGACACCGACTGGCTCGTGTACTGGCGTTCCCGAACCCCTGTGGAGCGTCTCGAGATGGTCGAGGCACTTCGTCGCGAGTTCTACGGTTACGACGATGCAACTGAGCCGCGACTTTCGCGAGTTCATCGACTGCTTGATCTCGCGTGACGTCCGCTTCCTGATCGTCGGTGGCTATGCGGTCGCCGCCCACGGCCACCCACGGATGACCAAGGATCTGGACGTCTGGATCCTCGCCGAAGTCGGGAACGCAGAGTCGGTCATCGCAGCACTTGGCGATTTCGGCTTCGAAGACATCGGAGTCGATCCGACCGCGCTCGCCGTTCCCGGGAGAATGCTGCAGATCGGTATGCCTCCACAACGAATTGATGTGCTGACGAGCATCGACGGCGTCGATTTCGCAACGAGTTACGCCCGTCGTCTCGATCTCGCGATCGGCTCCACGACAATCCCGTTCATCGGCCTCGACGAACTCGTCGCGAACAAACTCGCTTCGGGCCGTCTCCAAGACCTCGCAGACGCGGAGACCTTGCAGGCGCTCACGGATGACTAGGGCGAGTGACGTTTGGATCCAACGCTGATTCGCCCCTCAGATCGCGCGCCGATCACCGCGCTCACGGTCCGGCCGCGATGCCACTCGAATCCAGATAGGCGCCGAGCACGTTGGCCCACGTTCGTACGAGGTCTTCGTCGGCGAGGTCGAGCGCGGGTGATCCGAGCGCCCATTCGATGACACCGTGATACAGCAGGGGCGCGGAGGCCAGCCTGTCGACTGTCGATGCCGCGGCATCGACTCGCTCCCTCGATGTTGATCAGCGAATCCGGAGGCTGGCGACGCCCTCCCGCGCTCGTGCTCCCGTTACGCCTGGCACTCGGGGAGAACCTCTTCACCCAGTCCGACGATCCGTGGGCGCGAAGCACTCGTTCGTTCACTCTCGTCCAGAGTTGACCTCGCGGTGCGCGGCGACTGCTCGGAGGCGGCGGCGTTCGCGCTCGCCCCGCTCGGTCCGGCAACGGTCCGGTTCACGCGCCCTCGCAGTTGAACTGCTCGACGCGCGAGCATCGGTCGGCATGAAGGAGTACATCCTCTTCGATCACGACGGGGTTCTGGTCGACACCGAGCGCTGGTACTACGAGGCGGGTGCACGCGCGCTCGCCGACATCGGGTTCGTCCTCGATCCGGAGCAGTACCGGCGCGACACCGCGCAGGGACTGGGAACGTGGGCCCAGGCGCGGGCGGTCGGTATCGACGAGGAGACGATCACGCGGCAACGCGCCGCGCGTGACCGCTACTACCAGGAGTACCTGCGGACCGAGCCCATCGAGATCGATGGGGTCGTCGATGCGCTCGCCGACCTCGCGAGCCTGGTTCGCATGGCAATCGTCACCACCGCCAAGCGCGCGGACTTCGAGATCATCCACGAGCGCCGGCACATCTGCGACTTCATGGACTTCGTGGTTGTCCGGGAGGACTACGAACGCGCCAAGCCGCACCCCGACCCGTACCTGATGGCATTGCGACGATTCGGAGCCACGAAGGAAGCAACCCTGATCGTCGAGGACTCACCCCGGGGACTCGCGTCAGCAGTCGCGGCGGGTATCGACTGCGCAGTTGTATCGAGCAGCTTCACGTGGTCGAGCGACTTCGCGCAGGCCACCGTTCGCATCGAGTCTCTGCAAGAACTGCGCGACATCGTCGTCGGTTCGACCTGAAGATCGCGCCATCCAGCCCGTCGCGGTGGCCCGACGTCACCTGGTCGTCTCGGCCGTTGGTTCGGGCACTGAGCGACGGCCGGTCGCACGGGATCATCGCCGAGAAAAATCCCGAGAAATCCTTTGGAGTTGTCTCATCCGTGTTCTATGCTACGAACAGATGTTCGTTATCCTTTCCGCCCGATGCCGGACCGCCCGCCACGAACTGGGGGCGATCACGCCCGCGTCGATCGAGGCGATCAGCGGCGACGAAGCCGTCACGCTGCTCCAACAGCTGGCCGTCACCCGCCGTGTACTCGACGGAGTCATCGCCGAGGTCACCGC
>SXGT01760401.1_pt1 | contig 17478 bp, 12 predicted proteins | sample 3176221 | NCBI WGS metagenome assembly SXGT01 (sample SAMN11356862, study PRJNA531348) | freshwater metagenome | isolation source: freshwater sample F1-120 | place: China: Fuxian Lake, Yuxi | collected 2017-12-25
ACAGGCAATCGTCGTGCAACGCATGATGCCGCCAAAAATATTAACCAGCACGGCCTTCACGTTCTTGTCATCGAGCAGTATCCGAAAAGCTTCAGTCACCTGGTCGACGTTCGCGCCGCCACCCACATCCAAAAAGTTCGCCGGCTGGCCGCCGTGCAGTTGCACCAGGTCGAGCGTGCTCATCGCCAATCCGGCGCCATTCACAAGACAACCAATGCTGCCCTCGAGCTGGACAGACGACAGGCCGGCTTGTTGGGCACGCACTTCCGCGGGTTCTTCCTCGGCCAGGTCTCGCAACTCCGCGATGTCCAGGTGGCGAAACAGCGCGTTCTCGTCGAAGGTCATCTTGGCATCAAGTGCCAGCAGCTCACCTTTTCCCGTGACCACAAGCGGGTTAATCTCGGCGAGGCTGCAGTCGTACTGCACAAAAGCGCGCGTGAGCGCTTTCATAAACGTCTCAGCCGAGCGCACGCTGTTGCCGGCAAGGCCAAGCTTCTGAGCGAGCTTGCGCACTTGAAAACTGTACAGGCCCCTGTCGGGATCGAACTTTTCCTTGAAGATGAGTTCGGGCGACCTGGCGGCGACTTCCTCGATATTCACGCCACCCTCGACCGATACCATCAGCACCGGCCCACCCGAGCCACGATCGACGACAATGCCCAGGTAGAGCTCGCGTGCAATATCGCAGGCCTCTTCCACCAGTACCTGGTGAATGGTTCGTCCTTCGGGTCCGGTTTGAATCGTGACCAACTTGTGCCCCAGGAGATTCTTGGCGACGGCTTCAGCTTCCATCGCCGATTTGACAATTTGCACTCCGCGTTGGCGGGGAATGTCTTGGATCGTGCCCTTGCCGCGGCCACCGGCATGAATCTGCGCTTTGACGACGGCCAGCGAACCCGCCAACTGCCGAAATGCGGCTGACGCTTCCTCAGGAGTGCGAGCGACCACACCGCGTGGTACGGGGACGCCCGCTTTACGCAAGATTTCTTTGCCCTGAAACTCGTGGATTTTCATGCCTGGCTCAATTGAGAATAGCGGTTTCGAGTTGTGGGAAACGCGGATTATAGGACAGCATCAGGCTGCTTGAAAGTCTTGAAAGACCACGTTATGCTCGACGGCCCAACGCAATTCTTCGCTGCCGCTGGCAACCTTTGCGGCAGTTTGAGCAGAAATGAACCAATAAGAAGTGTCAAACCATGGGATTCACTGGGTGGATGGTGATCGGAAATCAGCCTTGGTGATCGGGGCCATTTCAGGTACACTTCCGCCGCTCCAAGCTCTAGCGGCTCAAGGGGTGGCCAACCAATTGCATGGTCGCGGCAGGACGCCGCTGTCCGGTATTTCACCAAGGAAGGTGTTTCGATGTCCGCCCCTCACTCGTCGGATCGGCCTCGTCTGACGGTGGCTCTCATCGTTCGCGACGCCGAACCGTTGCTACCCGAAACGCTCGACAGCGCCTGGCAGATTGCCGACCAGGTCATCGTTTGCGACACCGGCTCGACCGACGGCTCGCGCGAGATCGCTCGCCGATACGGCGTCACGCTAATCGAGCGCTCTTGGAACAACAGCTTTGCCGAGGCCCGCAACGCCGCATGGGAAGCGGCCACAGGCGACTGGATCCTCTGGCTGGACGCAGGCGAACGCATTGCGCGAGACGAGGCACAATCGCTGCGGTCCTTCATCGACTCGCAAGCCAACCATCATCACGCTTATATGTTGGTCGTGGTCGTGCCTTCAGCGCCCAACAACATCTCGGGCGAGCAGGTGGCGCGAATTCGCCTGGTGCCCAATCGCAAAGACATTCGCTTTGTGGGCCGTGTGCGCGAAACGCTCAAACCGTCGCTAACCCAATCGGGATTGGTTGTTGACGGTCTGCCGTGGCGGATTCTTCGCACCGAGCACGACAACGATCCCCAAATAAAATGGAAAAAGGCCGTACGAGATCTGCACCTGCTTGACAAGGCGACCGCTGAGGTCGGGCAAACACCGGAATTACTCGTCGCGCTAGGCGAAGCGATGACCGTGGTCGGTGATCCCGCCGGCGCGGCGGCATGCTTTCGCAAGGCATTACAAACCAGCGACCGCGGCTGCTCCGCACAGCGCGAAGCGTATTACGGATTGCTCACGGCGCTTGACGGTGATGCGAACGCGCGGCAACAGCAAATGGCAGTTTGCCTGGAGGCCATCGAACGATTTCCGCTCGATTCCCAGTTGCTTTGCGCGATGGGAGGCTACTTGCAAGCCGAGGGGCGAATCGAGTTGGCGGCCCGCGCCTATCAAACCGCTTTTGAGCACGGCCAGATCGATCCGGAGATCTGGCACGTACCCGACATTGGTGAGATTGCCGCCACCTGCCTGAGCCTCGCGCAGCAATTGCTCAATAACGATGAAGGCGCGCGTCGGGCACTGGAGCAAGCCATCGCCCGTAATCCATCGGCCATGCGGCTGCGTCGGCACTTGATTGATTTGCACGTGAAACACGACCGCCGCAAAGAAGCACTGGCCGAGTTTGATCTGCTCCCCGCCGAAATTCCCCACCGCGAAGCGCTGCGCAGCGCGATTCGCGGAGCATGCCTGGCGTCGCGCCAGAACTGGGCCCCCGCGCTGGCCTATTTGCAGACTGCCTATCGGGCTGGCTGCCGAGACGTGCTTTGTCTGCGCTGGCTAACGATTACGCTGCTGGCGACCAACGACAACACGACTGCGATCGAAGTCTTGAACGCCTGGCAGGCAATCGAACCTCGCAGCGGCGAACTGCAGCAATTTCTCGCCGCCGTGCAAGATGCGCTGCCGACTCCCGACGGCGATCGCCGACTACGCCTCGACGCGGCCGTCATCGCCGGCCAGAATGTCGCCCCCGCGCCAAACCTGGCCTCGCCGCCCACGATCAACATCTACGGTCCCGCCCGCGTCTGACGAACCGAGCGGCTGCTTTCGTAACCGTTCACGGGCCGGGGACTGGCTCATTTTCCTGGCGAATTCGCGCGAGGTGCATCGTCCTGTCAGGAGGTTGTCCAACGTGGTTCCCGGGAGAATGTGCCTGTCCCCCTCTCCTGGCCCGTGAACGGTTACGCTGCTTTCCACCGTTGGTAAACCTTCCTTGAGTCCGTTCTCTGCGTCTTGTAGATCTTCGTTTTGGCGGCATCGGACCCGCATTTGAGTTAACAACCGGGTGGGTGCCCTTGGCGCTCGTTGGCAGCGAAATTTGAGCGTCGGTTCTCAGGCGTGCCCCCGATCGGGATGCGTGAATTTTGGGATTTTCGGGGGGTGATTGACTTTGCTCGCAGTCTGCAGGATGATTTGGTTGGACGCGAAAGAAAATACTGCGGAGGCGGCAATCATCCGTCCCATTGAATCGAAGGAAACGCCGACGAGCTAACGACAAAGGAAACCCTCTATTTCTACACATGTCCTGTATTTCTATACATGTGTAGACAAGCCCGGTGGCTTATTTCGTGCCTTGACCTGAGGAGCCCGGATCGGTCCCAGACTCAGTCCATCTAGGAAAGGCTGGTTGCCATGAATTGTAAAACCACCCATGACCGTAGCGGTCTGCTATCCACTCGTCGGGTCATCGCGGTATCGCTCGACCTATTCATCGGCATACTTGCGATGTTGCTTTCCTCAGTCATCATTCTATCTGCGCCCTGCTCGGCATGGGCCATCATAATTATTCCCACGGTCCCCGTCGGCGATGTCAACAATGGCAACGACCCGCTTGCCGGCAACTTATACGGTGGCGTCACCTACGCCTACCGCATCGGCACGACCGAGGTGACCAACTTTCAGTACGCCGAGTTCCTCAACGCCAAGGCCAAGAGCGACCCGTTGGGCCTCTACCACCCAGGCATGGGCAGTAATGCCCGCGGCGGTATCACGCGTAGCGGCTCAAGCCCCAATTTCAGCTACGGCGTGAAGACCAACATGGGTGACAAGCCCGTGAATTTTGTGAATTGGTACGATTCGATCCGCTTTGCCAACTGGCTCAACAACGGCCAAGGGCCCGGCGACACCGAAACCGGAGCGTACACGCTGGAAGGCTTCACGCCCACGCCGAGCAATGGCCTGAGCATCACCCGCAACGGCGGCGCGACGTGGTTCCTGACCAGCGAGAACGAGTGGTACAAGGCGGCCTATCATCAGCCCGCCGCGCAGGGGGGCGATGCGGACAATTTCTGGTTCTATCCAACGGCCAGCAACAGCCCGCCCACGATCGCCGCGGCCAACAGTGTGGGCGACATCGACAATCCCGGGCCCAACGTCGTCAACTACGCCTTAGGTGCGGATTGGAACGGCCAGGACGGCAACGTTACGACCGTCGGCAGCGCAGGGCTCTTGAGCCAGAGCTTCTATGGCACTTCCAATCAAGGTGGCAACGTCTGGGAGTGGAACGAAGCCTTGATCGACGGCAAGAGGCGAGGCTTCCGGGGCGGTTCGTTCAACACCGTCCCGCTCGCCTTGCATTCCTCGAACCGGGGCGTCAGCAATCCGTCGCTCGAGGACAGCATTTTCGGATTCCGCGTGGCAACGGTCCCTGAGCCAGGTACCGCAGTGCTGGCGATGTGGGCCTTCGGCATGATGTGCCGGTACAGGAAGCGGTTCAAGCAACCATTTGCCATCCCGCGCGCCGGCTAAGCCGATCGCGCCGTGGCTCCGACGGCATAAGGCACAGCCGAAGCAAAGAGCCGCCTGAGAATCCGGGACTTGTTCGGCGTTCCATCATTCGGCTACTCTCTTTCCTGTCACGCACGAACACTCTAATAATTCGTGCTGCTTGCCAGCACTTTGCTCACCAGCGCGTCATCGTTTGCTCACGCCCCGTGCCTCGCTCCCACATGCCTCCCGTGTCGCATTAACCGCCCAGGCGGCGCCCGGGAATGTTACCATAGATGCTTTCGGCCGAACTTTACTTATGCGTGCACTCGGTCTTACTATGCGGCTTCTTGCCGAAGCGAAGTACATGAAACTTCGACTGCTGGATTGGATGTTGTTGTGTGCTCCGTTTCTGGTCGCGGCCATGATCTCAGCGAGGCTGCTCTTGGCAACCAGCGAAACGACGGAATCGGTGACCATCCTGGTTGCTGCCAGCACCCAGCATGCGGTCACCGAGATTGCCCAAGCGTTCGAAAAAAATACCGGCATTAAGATCATCATCAGTTCAGGGCCGTCGAATGCGCTAGCCAATCAGATCATCAACGGCGCTCCAGCGGACCTCTTTCTGTCGGCCAATCAGGAATGGGCAGACCAGCTGAAGATCGAGGGGCTGGCTGACGACGTGCGGCCCATGTTGAGCAACGGATTAGTCATCGTGGTTCCCCAAGGGAATCCCGCGAAGGTTCGCGAACCGTCCGATTTGGCGACCGTTCGGGTGAAACGTTTGGCACTGGCCGGTGAAAACGTGCCGGCCGGCAAGTATGCCCAACAATCGCTCGAGGCTCACACGCTCTATCGGCAACTCGCCACGCAAGGAAAAATTGTGCGAGGCCAGGACGTGATGGCGGTCCTTAATTTCGTTGAGCGTGCGGAGGCCGAGGCGGGCATCGTCTACACGACCGACGCGATGATTTCCCGCAAGATTGACACGGCTTGCGCGCTCGATCCACGCACGTATGACAAGATCATCTATCCCATGGTGCTGACAAAACGGGGCAAGCAGAACGTGGCGGCCGTCACATTCGGCGAGTATCTCGTTTCGGACAGAGCTGCGGATGTCTTTAAGAAGCACGGTTTTTTGCGGATCGAATGACGTATGGGAACTGGGATTTTCACCGCCGAGGAATTCACCGCGGTGCGTCTGAGTCTGTGGGTGGCCGTTACGGCGGTGGGTGTCAGCCTGCCGCTGGGAATCGGCGTGGCCTGGTTGTTGGCACGTCGCCGGTTTGTAGGCAAGACCGCCATCGAGACGATGATCCATCTACCGCTCGTCATGCCGCCCGTAGTGACGGGCTATGTGCTGTTGGTGACATTTGGCCGCCAGGGATTTATCGGTCGCTGGTTCGATCAATGGTTGGGTTGGCAGTTTGTGTTTAATTGGAAGGGCGCCGCGTTGGCCTCGGCCGTGATGGCGTTTCCACTCATGGTTCGCTCGATCCGTTCAGCGATTTCGGCAGTCGATCCAAGGCTGGAACAAGCTGCCAGAACGCTTGGTGCTGGCCCTTGGGACACCTTTTTTCATGTGACCTTGCCGTTGGCCCGAACGGGTGTGATCGCGGGGGCCGTGCTGGCTTTCGCCCGAGGGTTCGGCGAATTCGGTGCAACGTTGATGATCGCGGGGAACATTCCGGGGGAGACACGAACGGTGCCGCTGGAAATTTATAATTTGCTCGAATCGCCTGGCGTGGAGGAACCGGCGTGGCGGCTTGTTGGGGCGTCGATTGTCATTGCTGCCGCCGCGATCGCGATCGGCGAATATCTTGAGCGGCGCGGTCGATCCAACCTGTCGATGCCCTGATTCTTCATGAGCCAACTGCATTTCCGTTGTCGCCACCGTTTTGCGTCGGGATTTGAGCTGGACGCACAGTTCGAGACCGACGGCGCGGTGACTGCGCTGTTCGGTCCGTCGGGCGGCGGCAAAACCACTTGCCTTGGCATGATTGCCGGTATTTTGAGGCCGCAAGCGGGACGAGTCGTACTCGGCGATACTGTCTTGCTGGACATTGCCCGCAACGACTTTCTGCCGGCGGAAAGTCGGGGGGTGGGTGTCGTATTCCAGGAGCATCGGCTATTTCCGCACCTGACCGTCACCGACAACCTGCGATTCGGCCAACGCCGGCAGAAAAAAAGTGGCATCGACTTTGACCAACTTGTGGAGTTGCTGGAACTTGGCGAGTTACTCGACAGGTACCCGCGCCAACTCAGCGGCGGCCAGCAACAGCGTGTGGCCCTGGGGCGCGGGATTTTGCGCGGCCCGGCGTTGTTGTTGATGGATGAACCCCTTTCGGCACTTGAGCAGAGCTTGAAGGACCGCATTTTAGTTTACTTGGAACGTGCGCTGGCCCAGTGGCGGATTCCAACGATATTTGTCAGTCACGATCAGGCCGATGTGCGGCGGCTCGCCCAATGCGTCGTCGTCCTCGAAGCGGGAAAAGTGGTCGACGCCGGGCAGGTCGCAACCACACTCGACCGGGCCGTAACCGTCAAGATGCAAACCCATCCTGGGCCGCTCAATCTCTTGCGTGTCGACGAAATCAGCCAGATTGCAGGCCACTGGGAAGGACGGATTGGTGAACATCGGATGTATCTGCCCTTGGAGGTCGGAGCGGCTCGCGCACCGGTCTACGTGCAGTTCCTTCCCAGTGATGTCACACTCAGCCGCGCGCACGTCGACGGTGTAAGCATCCGCAATCAACTGCCGGGCCGAGTCCGTGAGATGGTATCGCTGGCGGATCGGATGTTTGTCGCCATCGACGTCGGAGTCCTCCTGTGGGCGGAGGTCACCATGGATTCAGCCCGCGAACTGGGCCTTGCGGTCGGGATTCCGGTCGTCTGTCTGATCAAAACGGCTGCCATGAAATTGGCCGGTCAAGGCCACAATCCCTGACTTCCAATCGGTCGCTGGAATCTGACGGACGCACGCGCCCTTGGCACGAATCATTGCCCCAGAGCGCGGTTCAGATCGTCGCGCAGATCTTCAAACGCTTCCAGGCCGATTGAGATCCGGATCAGACCGTCGGTAATGCCATGAGCCGCCCGAAATGCCGCGTCGTAGCTGGCGTGCGACATGCTGGCAGGCTGCTCGATGAGCGATTCAACCGCGCCCAGGCTGACGGCAAGTTGAAAGAGCTTTGTTGCTTCCGCGACCTGCTTGGCAACAGCAAAGTCGCCTTGAACTTCCAGGGTGACAATGGCGCCAAACGCGGCGTTCATCTGCCGCCTGGCGATCGCATGCCCCGGATGGTGCGGCAAACCAGGATACAGCACGCGTGATACCCGCGGGTCTGCGGCCAACCACTCGGCGATTCTCAATGCGGTCTGGCATTGCTCGCGGACCCGCACGAAGAGCGTCTTAATGCCACGTGAGCAAAGGTAGGCGTCCAGCGGCGCCATGACTGCGCCGGTGGCGTTCTGCGTGAAATAGAGGCGATCGAATAACGCCTTATCGCGGACAATCAACACACCTCCAAGCACGTCGCTGTGACCGCCCAGATACTTGGTTGCCGAGTGCATGACAATGTCGGCGCCCAGCTCCAAGGGTCGCGTCAGCACAGGAGTGGCAAAAGTGCTATCGACACCCAGCAGCGCGCCGTGCTGGTGGGCAATCTCCGCGCATGCGGCGATGTCGGTGATCGACAGCAGCGGATTACCGGGAGTTTCGAGCCAGAGCAGATTCGTCGTGGGCGTGAACGCTCGATCGATGGCGTCCAGGTCGGTGGTATCCACGCAAGTGACGTGAATCCCCGCGCGGCTCACCACCTTATGCAACAGACGAAAGGTGCCGCCGTAAATGTCGGCTCCGGCAATCACGTGGTCGCCGGTTTCCAGCATTGACGTCACGCAATGGATCGCCGCCATGCCCGACGCAAAGGCGAGCGCGCCACAGCCCGATTCCAAATTGGCGATGGTTGTTTCGAGCGCTTTCCGCGTGGGATTACCGCTGCGCGAATAGTCGAACTCGCCCCATTCTCCCGCCCCAGGCTGCACGAACGTCGCGGACAGATGGATCGGCGCGACGACCGCGCCGGTTTGCGGGTCGCGCGGGTTGCCAACATGGATGGCGCGCGTGCGGAAATGCATGAGGTTACCAGGTTTTCTCCAGAGCTTGCCGCAGATCCTCGATCAGGTCTTCCGTATTTTCAATCCCGCACGACAGACGAATCATATTGTCAGGAATGCCAAACTGCTGGCGTTCGTCGGGCGTGCATTCAAAGTAACTCATCACCAGCGGTTGCTCAATCAGCGATTCCACTCCGCCCAAACTGGGTGCGATGCGCGGAATGCGAACGGCATCGACCACGTCGGCCGTGCGTCGCCAGTCGGCGTCCTTCACTAAAAATGTGACCACACCGCCAAAGCCGCGCATCGTGCGATTGGCAACCTCGTGATAGGGGTGCGTTTCCAAACCGGGATAGTACACTTTTTCGATGCGCGGATGACCCGCCAAGAACCGGGCGATCTCAAGCCCGTTCTGGTTGTGCCGTTCCATCCGCAGCGCGAAGGTTTTCAAGCCCCTAACCAGCAGATAGGTGTTGTGTGGCGAGCTGATGCCGCCGATAATTCCACGCAGCTTTCGCAGCGGTTCGAGTTTTTCTTGCGATCCGATAATTACGCCCGCCAGAAGATCGTTATGACCCGCGAGGTACTTGGTCACCGAGTGCAGCACGTAATCGACGCCCAGGGTGAGCGGCTGTACGTTGTAGGGCGTGGCCAGCGTGGCGTCGATCAGGGTCTCGACTCCGTGCTGGCGGCCAAGGGCGGCAAAGCGTGGGATGTCGACCACGCTGAGCTGAGGGTTGGTGGGCGATTCACTGACCAAGAGCCTGGTGCGTGGCGTAATGGCGGCCTCCATTGCCGCATAGTCGCCCGTCTTGACTTCCGTCGTGACCACGCCAAACCGCGAAAGGTGCTTCACACAAAACTCGCGGCTGCGGCGATAACACTCATTGAAGAAAATGATTTCATCCCCCGAATTGAGTTTGCTCATCAGCAGCACCGCGATGGCGGTCATGCCGGTGGAGAAGATCACGGCCGATTCCCCGCAGTCGAGTGCCGCCAGTTTGCGCTCGACAACCTTTTCGCTCGGATTGCCGTAACGCCCGTATTCCTCGCGCGGCAGTTTCTGCTCGATGAAGTCAATCACCGACTGCGTGTTCGCAAAGGTAAAGGTCGAAGCGCAGAAGATCGCATCGGTGATCGCATCGCCAGGCTTCTGCCGAGCCTCGCCCGCGTGAATCGCCTGGGTGGAAAGCCGCCGGCGCCAGGAAGCAACAAGTCATCGGACGAGCACATGGTTCCTCCGCAACATAGCAGGCACGCTCCATGTGCCGTGGCATGCCATGTGACTGGCGCCGCCAAACCCATGGCAATCACCTCGCGATTCGCCACGGCAGGGGGCGTGCCTGCTACAATAAAAAAGCCGCGATACCTCGGGGCTCGCGGCTTGGCTTATTTCAAGTTAAATCGCTCGCGAGGTTCGCTGAACCCTTGCCAAGAGCGATGGCACTTTAGCAGTGGAGGCTGCAAGCGGCCGCAAATCCCATTATTCAAAGTGTAGTGCGAAGGAACCTGCTACGCAAGGAAGGCGTTAAAATCGCGATTGACCGGGGGATTTCCTCGAATTTTCCTGCCGCGGTCCACGGCCGCGCAGCGACAAAATCACGCTTGACGGACGCTGTGCTGACGACTTGCACCTCACTACGACCGCATGGGGAGTCTTCTCAAAATGCCTGAGCCAATCGCGTACATCAACCGCCGTATCGTGCCGGCCTCCCAGGCAGTCGTCTCGGTGCATGACCAGGGATTCTTGCTGGGTGTGACGGTGGCCGAACAGCTCCGCACGTTCGGCGGCAAACTGTTTCGGCTGTCCGAACATCTCAATCGGCTTGACCGCTCGCTGGCGATCGTGGGGGTTGACCCGGGTCATTCGCATGCCGATTTCGCCCGGATCGCCGATGAAATCGTCTCACACAATCACAAACTGCTTGCGGAAGGGGACGACCTGGGACTGACGATCTTCGTCACCCCTGGTTTGTCTTCGTTCGCTCCCGCCCCCCTGTCTCCCCCTCTCCCTATCACCACCTTGGCTCCAACCGTCTGCCTGCATACCCGATTGCTCCCCTTTCACCAATGGGCCAATAAGTATCGAGATGGTGAATCGCTTGCCACAACCGAGGTGGAACAGGTCTCGACGCGCTCCTGGCCGGCGGAGCTGAAATGCCGCAGCCGCGTGCATTACTACCTTGCCGATCGCCAGGCAGCGGCCCGATTTCCCGGCGCGCGAGCACTGCTGCTCGACGAAGACGGACTGGCCACCGAGGCCACGTCGGCCAACGTGCTTGTGTATCGGCGAAGCGAGGGACTGGTGACGCCACCGCGCTCCAGGATTCTGCCGGGTATCAGCCTGGCCGTGCTGACCGAACTCGCAACGACACTTCCGATCACCGTCACCGAACGAAATCTTCGCCCCGCGGATTTTGCCTCCGCCGACGAAGTGCTCTTATGCAGCACGTCCCCCTGCATCCTGCCAGTCACGCAATTCGACGGCCAACCGGTGGGCAATGGCAAACCGGGCGAAGTGTATTCTCAACTGCTGGCAAAATGGAGCGAGTTGGTGCAGGTCAAGATTGCCGCCCAGGCCGCCCATTTCGCGGTCCGCTCGTGATGCCGGGTGCCGTTTCTCTTGCCGGCACGGCAGTCTCTTATTGACGGCGCCGCGCCGCCAGGCGGACCGGCGCGCCAGGATCGAGCGGCTGCTGCGCAGCGCGCGCCGTCGCTTCTTCGGGAGCCTCGTGTATCAGACGGGTTCGGGCCCAACCGAAGTACCATGCCAGTCCCAAACCGTACATCGCCAGCGTCAACCACAACACGACCGGCTGCTGCATCCAGCCATAGATCACGGCGGCCAGCAGGCTCATCGCAATTACCGCCGCCGGAATCAGCGGATAGAGCGGCACCTTGTACGGACGGTGCATTTTCGGTTCTTTGCGACGCAGCATGATCAGGCAGACCATTGCCAGAACGTACCACACCAGGGCGGCCAGGTTGCAGGTCAGCACGGCGACCGTCACGGCACTGGCATTGAAGTAATTCCACACCACAAACCCGGAAACCACCACGCTCCAGAGAATGATCGACACGGCAGGCGTCCGTCGCGTTTTGTGCAATTGGCCCAGAAACGCCGGCAGGTACCCCGCGCGTCCCAATGAATAACTCTGCCGACTGACGGCAAAAAGCATCCCGTTGTAACTGGCAATCATCCCGCACAGAGCGATCACGCAAAAACCCAACACATGCGGGCGATGCGCGGCGTCGGGCCAGACCTCCTGGTAGACGCTGGCCAGCGGAAACAAATTCGTCTCTTTGCCGGTCTCCTTCCAATCGAGTCCCGCGGACGACGCGAAGAACCATGTCAACACGACCAGCACGATCAATGTGAGCTGGGCCATTAGCAAACCCCGCGGAAGCGTATGGTGTGGCTCGTGCGCTTCCTCGGCAGCCAGCGCCACAGATTCGATGATTACCAGCCACCAGATCGCGAATGGGATCGCCTGCACAACTCCCAGCCAGCCATTGGGAAGCGTGGGAGTGGTAAAGATCCGTTCGATTCGCACGCCGGGCCAGGCGGCGATCCAGAACCAGACTAGTCCCACGATCGCGCCGTACGTCATCCACTCCATGATCTTAGCCTGCTGTTTCACGCCCCAGCATTGCAGGGCCGTGAAGACCCCCACGGTAAACAGCCCACACACGGTCGTCGTCAACTCGGCCGGAAGCCCCGAGACGAAAAGATTCAAGATGAAATAAAGATAGCCCCCCGTGGCGATCGCCGTGCCGATCGTGGCGAACAGGCACTCCAGAAACATCGACCAGCCCATGACGAATCCCAGCCAAGGCCCCACGGCCCGGCGCCCATACGCCAACGGTCCGCCGGCAAACGGCATCGCGACAGACAGTTCCAACAGCGCCATCACCCACAGCAGGTACAACACGCAGACGAACAGCGTGGCGATGAGCATGCCGATGGGTCCGGCAACTCCCAGTCCGCCGTTCCAGCCGAAATATTCGCCGGTGATCACGGCACCTACGCCCAGCGCCCAGATCTGCAGGGTTCCCAGGGGCTTGTGCAGCCGATGTTCTTCGGCTGCAACCGTGGGAACAGGATCGGGAGCAAGCGGGGCCTGGGATGCGGGGTTCATTCGGGGGATTAGGTTGACGCTATTCGCGAAGTCCTTTGGCCCGCGAAGTTCACTGCAGAAAGTGAGGGGCGCGACGGACGATCCGGCGCATGGGCACATCGTGACGGAAATCATCTGCCAAGGCAACACGGTCCCCCGTCGACCAGAACGATGGCGCAGCTGGCAAGCACGACGGATTTTCAACCCGTCGGGTACCCCTGCCGCCGACTTCCTGACACGGGGGGATTGAAACTCCGACCTGAATTTCGCAAAAAAGTCATGGGCCCCGTGCGAAACCCTGGAAGGATACCCGGGTTCAATGAGACAGTTTGCCACAGCGTACGGGTCAGGCGATCGCCGTGGCGGCGGGCCTTCGGGTCTGAATTGCAAGGGGCTTGCTCATTTCTTTGGAGGAACAGAACCATGTCCATGAGAAGAATTGTTGGTCGCTTTGCGCGCATTGAAGCGCTGGAATCAAAGCAGCTTCTGGCCGGCGACGTGCTGGTCAGCGTTGTTGGGGGAAACCTCGTCGTGCAAGGCGATGATTTGGGAAATCAAATTGCCATCACGGCCGGCCCCGAACCGGGGGCGTATATTGTCCGCGGTTTCGACGGAACCAACGTCATGCAATCTCCGACCCCGGTCGAAAGTGCCTCCCCGACCAGTGAAGTGATCGTAACGGGAGTCACGGGGGGCGCCCGCATTGGACTCGGTAACGGCGACGACCGGCTGGTCATGGCGGATGTCGGCTTCCGCGGCGGCGTCTTTGTTCGCATGGGCGAAGGCAACGACGGCGTCTCGATCGGCATGCGTCCGGACCCAGCCCCGGAAATAGACGCGCTCAGCGTCAATGGGGCGCCCGGCGCCGTTCGCATCGGTGGCCCACTCAGTATCGGAACCGGCGCTGGAAACGATCGGATACAGATTGACCATGCCGCAATCGCCGGCGAACTCCGTGTCGAAGCGGGAGAAGGAGAAGACGTGGTGCGTCTTGGACATCCCATGCCAACGAACGATGAGAATCCGACGCCAACCGCGGCTGAATTAACCCGACCGCCGGAGACTCGTGATGCGAGTCTCGTCGCGCAGGGCATTAATATCGACCTTGGCACGGGCCGCGACGAATTCTTTGGCGATGTCGTTCGGGCCATGAACGGTTTCCACGTCAAAGGCAGCGAAGGTGAAGATGCCTTGCACCTGCATCACATCTGGTCGGGCGGTCCGCTCGTGCTTGACGGAGGGGGCGGCGACAGCTCTGACTTGGTCGAGCTCGATCATGTACGGGCCGGCACCGCGGTCATTACGACCGGAGCCGGAGGCGACCATGTGAAAATCGTGGATTCCGCCTTCCGCGTGCTGGGCGTGGTACTCGGCGACGGCGACGATAAGCTCGATCTCCGTGGCAACGCGGCTCAATGGGCCTTCTTCCTGGGGGGCGAGGGTACCGATACCCTGCATAACCTGGGTGGCAATCGGTTTGGGCATCGCTTCGTCTTCGGATTCGAGACGCCGCCGATCGTTTAGCGCGAGCGCGGTTGGTGCCATAATGCCTTCGAGCCATAAAGCCGCGACCAAAGGTCGCGGCTTTATGGTTGGCGTACCGGGAATCCCAATCGCTTGTCGACGAGATTCTTGAGCGGTTCGCCCGCAAGGTAGCGAGCCAGATTCTCGCAGAAGAAGTCCGTCATTTGATCGATGCGCCGCGCGAACTGGCCCCCCACGTGCGGCGTGATGATCACGTTCGGCAGTTCCCACAACGGACTATCGGGCTGCAATGGTTCCGTCGCTGTCACATCCACAGCCGCGCCCCACAAGTGGCCCGAGGACAGCGCATTGACCAGATCGACTTCAACCACGAGGCCGCCGCGGGCGACGTTGATCAGCACCGAGCCAGGCTTCATTGCGCCCAGCACCTGGCGATCGATCATGCCGCAAGTGGCTGGAGTCAGCGGGGCGGCGAGAATCAGAATGTCCGAGTGGCGGGCAAGATCGATTAATCGATCGGCGGGCCAAAGCTGTTCGACCTGGGGCGGTTTGTCGAACGGGAAATAGTCGGTCGCGAGGATGCGCAGCTTCCAGGGCGCAAGGACTTCGACCAGCCGCCGGCCGTTTCCCCCCATGCCGACGATGCCCACGGTGTTAAAATGCAGATCGCGCGTGGGCCGGCGGATGAACTCCCGTTTTTGCTGGGCGCGAAAGAAAACCGGCAGCCCGCGCAGCAGCCCCAATAGCAGGGCGAGCGTGTGCTCAGCCACCTGATCTGCAAGCACGCCGGAAGCGCTGGTGACGATTATCTCCGACTGAATCACCGATGCCACGAGACAGTGGTCCAATCCGGCGGCCGAGGATTGTATCCACTTGAGGCGTGCCCCGTCGACCAGGCGATCCCAATCGATCGGAACCTTGGGATGTCCGCAGAACAGATCGCAGTGATGCAGCTCGTGAGCGACCCGCTCTTGACCAGCATCGACGATCTCCAACTCGGGCCCGACCGCTTGGATTTGGGCGATATGTTTCGCTTCGACCGGATAGCAGAGAACAAGTTTCATGGGGCTGGCAATTACTCCCATTTCGACAGCTCATCACCAGCGCGGGTGGAAAGTGCCTTCCAGACATCGAGCCGGATTTCGTCGGCGATCCAATGCACCGAACTGTCGACGAGCAAGGCATTGACACCCCCCGGATGCCTGCTGCGCGCGGTTCGCCAGCCATATGCCGAATACAAGACAGCGCTGTTTCCAAACAGAATGTTGGAGATGCAGTCGATCTCTGCTGAATTCGGTTGGGCATAGTGATTGTATAAGCTGCAGCGATATTCACCGTTGGCCCAGGAAAAGCCGCTCGGGTCTTGAAAATTCCAAGCGCTGGACGAATTGCACATGGTCGCGGTAAGGGGTGCGGCGATCGCGTATACATACACCTGCTGCGGATCGATCTGAGAGCGAGGAGTTCCGCTCATGGGATCAAGACCCAACGTGCCCTCGGACATTGCGACGGTCTTGCTCGTTCCATCCGTGACCTCGCGAATTCGCATGCGTGAGTTGATAAAGAAGGTCCCGTCGGTATCGTGCGGAGTACCCGCGCTCTTGCCTGTACCGGCGCAGGCGGCGTAATTGGTGGGTCCAAAGTTCTGACTGACTGGCTCACGTCGATCGCTAGGACAGAGAAACTCGGGCAGTTGAAGTGCAACCCCAAATTGGTTTTGCGGGAACACGGTTCCGTTGGCCGCGTAGAGCGGCAGGTCAAGATCGAGTTGGTCCCGGGCGGCGGTCTGCTCCAGATACGGCGTAAGATGGGCGAACGCCGACCAACGAAAGAAAGTTTGCGGAAAACCGGCCCCAGCCGGCGGATAAGGTTTGGAATCGGCCCCGCTCGGAAACGTACTTTTGGCGCTTTCGAAATTGGCCAGCGCCATGCCCAATTGTTTGAGGTTGTTCACGCACTGGGTGCGCCGCGCCGCCTCGCGGGCCGCCTGCACCGCTGGCAGCAACAGCGCCACGAGAACTCCGATGATGGCAACCACCACCAGCAATTCGACCAGCGTGAAACCATGTCGGGGTCGGCGATGCATGATCAGGCCATTGTGTCAATAAGAAACTTGTCGGCAGACAACGCGTCAGCTTCGATAAATCGATCGATGTTTACGGAACCGCCGGCCTGCGCACGCCCCCGCGGCCCATCCGATCAGGGCAAGCGTCGAAGGTTCGGGAACCGGCGAGATCAGCATGCTCGTGGGCTGGAAACTATTAATCGCGGGGGAAAGATTTAACGCGTCCAAGGGAGTCGGCACAATTCCCAGGAAGACGCCATCAGGCGCGAACTTCTGAATGTTGCCGAAGATTCGATTCGTACCATAGATGGGGTCACCGGCTCCGGCGACACGATCGTTGCCCAATGTACTCACCAGCAGGTTGCCGTCGCCATCGATCAACACGCCGGATGGATAAACGAGATAGGGCGGAAGATCTCCGAGCACGGGGAAGTCGAACGGGCTTGAGCCGATCACGGAGACCGGGGGTGGATTGTTGCCGTTCAATTTGAGCACCTCCTGCCCAAACAGGCTGGCGGCATACACGTCTCCGCCGTCGCCGAGCGCCAGACCATTCAAACCATCAATATAAATTCCTTGGCCCGCCGAATCGATACTATTCAACGGGATGCCATCCCCGGCCAGCAGTTCGGTCGGCGCCGCGGCAAAATTGCCAGCAGCGAATCGCAGCACCGCGCCACTCTCGCCGCCGCCCGTGAATCCTTCGTTGCTAAAGCTATTCACGTACAGGTTGCCGCCGGTGTCGATTGCGAGCCCCGTCCGCCAGCCCGGTCGACCCGCCACGATATCTTCGGCCGGAAGATGCGCGCCGCTGGTGGCGTCGTAGGTCTGAATCAGACTCAGCGCCAGCGGCGATCCAAACTTGCTGACATACAGGCGGTTGTTTGCACCATCGTAGGCCAGGCCGGCAGCACCTCCCAGGTTCGGATCGGTTGGCTCGATGAACACGCCATTCACGCCGATGGGAGCGCCCGTTACCAGGTCGTATCGGTGGACGCGTCCTGTTGATCTGCTTGCCACGAACAGGTCGTTCCCGGCACCGATGGCCAAGGCAGTTGGTTCGGCCAATTCGGGATCGTTTGCGACCAGCTCCCGCGC
>SXGT01018504.1_pt1 | contig 17477 bp, 18 predicted proteins | sample 3176221 | NCBI WGS metagenome assembly SXGT01 (sample SAMN11356862, study PRJNA531348) | freshwater metagenome | isolation source: freshwater sample F1-120 | place: China: Fuxian Lake, Yuxi | collected 2017-12-25
GGGCTCATGCCCACGGTCTACGCCTCTACGAGCTGGAACGCGGCCGCCGGTCGCTGGGTCGCCGGCGCGGCGATCGGTTTCATGGCGGCGGGCTCACTGTGGCCACAGATGCCGGACCTGTCGCTGAACGCCGCGTTCGGCATCGATGACGCCGTCGTCTCACACGTCGGCGGAACTCTCCGGCAGGGCTGGTCTGGCGTTCTCGATCCGGTGGGGGCTGCGGAGCGGTGTGGCGCCGCTTGCCTTCAGGACGACTGGCTCAACGACGCACTCGGAGCTGTCGGTGGGCAACAGCATCGCATCCTGGGGGCAGCGCGCGTGGCCGGTGGCTACGCAACGGCACAGGCGGGTGCTGCGCTTCTCGCCGTTCCTGGTGCGGAGGGCGTTGGTGTCTTCCTCATCGCGGTTGGGACGGACCAAGCCGCTGCTGGCGCGACCTCCGTCATCTTCAATGCACCTCAAAGGTCCCTGGCGAACGCCGGCGCGACAGAGCTGGTCGGACAAACGTGGGCCGATCGGTTCGAGGCGGGCGTGCTCGGGGCAACGTCCGCGGGGACGATCGCTGCGACACAGGCGAGGTCTCAAGCGGTCGTCGTTGGCAGCTCAGTCGCTGCAGAAGCGACTGCCTCAAGCGGTGCCGCGCAGGCCTTCGCGGGCCTGTCGCGGGCCGGGGACCACGGAATAAGACCGTACGGTCAGCTCCGCACTGCGCTTCAAGGAACGGGGCTGCAGGCGCATCATCTGATCGAGCAGCGCTTCGCCGCCGTCATGGGGCAGAACGCGCGACAGATGCTCTCGGTGGCGGTGACGCCTGCCGAACACCAAGTGTTCACCAACGCTTGGCGTAGGCTGATACCATACGGGCAGGCGGGCACACGAGCAGCAACGCGGGAGTCAGTAACGCAGGCAGCCCGCCAGATCTACGCGGATCAGCCCACCATATTAAGGGCATTGGGCCTATGAGAATCGTTCACAGGATCGGGCTACGGGCGAGCCAGGCGCAGCAGCGACAACTCGAGGCATTGGGCGTGAGACCGCCAAAGGGAGTCGTCCTCCCTGGCGGTGGAGATCCTCTGCTCGCGTTCGACGTGGATGAGGAGCATCCGCACTGGCCGAAGCTTGAGGATCTGTTCCAGCAATGGAACGTGTCAGACGTTCTCCGGACGGAGTTCTCGAAGCGAGAAGTTGATTCCGCGCGCTGGCTCGAGATAGGCGCATGGCATCATGGCTACCCGCAACCCGAGGAGGATGCATTCGGATACAGGCAGGCTACCTATGACCTGGCGGACTGGTGCGAGGCTTGTGGCACTGGCAAGCGGCAAAAGGCGTCGTTCCAGATGAAGGGAGAGCCCGCCTGGGGCCGCAACGGAATCCTTCAGCTCACCTGGGTCTACGATGAGCTCTTCGTCACTCCGCAGGTCTGGTCCGGTGTCTTCAAGGAACGCGGCGTGGCCTTCCGACCGGTCATGAGCACGCGCGGCGTCGAGCTTGCGACGGTGGTGCAGATTGTGATCGAGGACGAGGTCGGAATCGTGTCCGGAGAGCTGTCGTTCGAGCGATGCGCGGCGTGCGCGCGGTCGAAGTACAGCCCAGTCACGCGTGGACCGTTTCCCGCGTTGACGGACGAGCCGCCACACGCGATCGCAAGAACGAGGGAGTACTTTGGCAGCGGGGGACAGGCGGACAAGTGCGTGCTGATCGCGCAGGACATCGCACGAGCCCTTGCGACCGCCAGGGTGTGTGGTGCCGTTTTGCGGCCGGTGAAAGCGTCTTGAACGCCGGCCGCTTGATGTCTTCTTGGTGCCAGCCGTGACGCCCATGACGACGCCGGACGAGTACCGAGCGCTTCGTGCTCACGTTGAGGGCTTTTGGCCCGAGCGCGACATCCAGTCATTCTCGTGGACTCTCGGGCCCATCGGCGAAGTGCTTCCTCGCTTTCGAGTCCTTCGCGTAGCTCCGCGTTCGAACGAAAACGACGAGTGGATCTACGTGTCGCACGGGGCATTCGAGGTTCCGTGCGGGGACGAGATTCGGCTTGAGTTCGTCATTTCGTCGCCCACCGAGAGCCCATCGAACGTTGAGACGTTGGCGATGGTCGCGCACCTGCATGCTGACGAGCAGCATCGGCTATCGCTTGGCAAGTCGATCGAGATTGGCCGTCCGTGGATCGAGGGCGCTAACTGCGACTTTCTCCTGGTCGCGCTGCCATACCCATATGGCCCGCGACTCGAGTGGGCGGCGGCTGGCTCGAAACGGGTGCGCTTCCTATGGCTCATGCCAGTCACACGTGCGGAGGCGAACTTTGTCCTGTCGCACGGGGCCGAGGCACTGGAACAGCGATTCGACACAGCGGCCGTCAACGCGGTCGCTGTTCGGCGTGAATCGGTGGTTTGACCGCTCCCGAGGACTCGCTGGATCCAGTGGATTCTTACGGCATTGCCAGGGTAGGGGGGGCCCTCACCTCAGTGCTCACTTGCGCCGCCGTGAAGCAAATCGGCAACCGGCGCTGGGTATTGTCGATAGGGACCGCATGACCAGGATCATCGTCCCCGTCGTGTGCCTCGTCCTCGGCGTGTCCTTCGGTGCGGCGTGTGTCTTGCCTCCGGTGCGGATGAGCGCCGGCGGTGGAGGAGGCGCCGGCGACGTGGTGATCAGGAACTCGGCCGACGAGATCCGGCATTACGGTCGCATCGCCGACGGTCAGCTCCGCTTCGGATTCACGCCGATGGCGCTGGCGAAGGACGGCGCCAGGCGGCGCGGCGACCTCAGTCTGGGCTGGTCGTTCGACTGGCAGAACGCGGGGCGCGGCCGCCACGACCTCCGGCATGGACCGTATGTCGAAGGGGTCTGGTTCCGCCGGCAGGCAGCGATCGCCGAGGGGCAGGGCTGGCGCCTCGGACCGACGGTCCTCCTCGAGATGCCGATGACCGCGGAGGACACCGAGGTACGAGGGTTCGGCATCGCGCTCGGTGGGCTGGCCGAGCATGTGAAAACGGAGCATGGACGCATCCTCGGCGGCGGCGCACGCGGCGAGCTCGGGATCGGCTTCTCGGCCCGCGCCGGCCTGCGCCGGATCGACGATGGGGTCTACGCCTACGGCGTCGTGTCCGTCGAGGTCCGGACCCCGGGCCTGGCGTCGTGGCTCCCCGTGCCCGGGCGGCGAGCGCGCTGAGCCGGGCAGCGAACCACGGAGACCGTCACCTCAGCATCTTGAACGCATGCCGCCAGCCCTTGCCGGTCATGCCGGGCAGGCACCAGAGCTGGCAGAGCGGCTCGATGGCGCGGGCGGCGTGGACGGTGCCCATGTCCTCGGTCGCCCAGCCGAAGGCGTCGAGCAGGCTCGTCACCACGCGCTTGGCGTCGGCGTCGTCGCCGCAGATGAACATGGTGGGCGGGCCGCCCTCGAACTGCGGGTTGACCATGAAGGCGTTGCCGACGCAGGAGAAGGCCTTGACGAAGCGGGCGGCGGCGACGCGGGCCTGGAGGCGCTCCATCAGCGACTCGTTGGCGGCGGTGAAGTAGCGGAGGACGCCATGGTCGGGTGGGGCGTCGGCGATGGGGTTGGTGGCGTCGATGACCACCTTGCCGGCGAGGTTGGCGGGGCCGGTCTGATCGAGGACGGTCTCGGCGGCGGAGCCCTTCACGGCGAGGACGACGAGGTCGGCCCAGGCGGCGGTGTCGGCGAACGTTCCCGCGGAAGCGCGCGCGCCGGCGGCGGCGGCCCAGTCGGCGAGCTTGGCGGCGTCGCGCGAGCCGCGGCGGACGGTGTGGCCGTGCTTCAGGAAGCCGTCGGCGAGGACCTGTCCGACGACGCCGGAGCCGAGGACGGCGATGTTCATGGACGCGATCGAGGTGGTGGTCATGACGTGCTCCTGTTGTTCACTTGTTCGCGGCGATGGTGCAGCCGGTGAGCGAGGCCTTCAGCGTCTTGCCGCCGGTGCCCATCGAGGTCCACTCCTGGATCATGATCGTGCCCGACGCGATGACGGCGGCGCCCGGCGCGAGGTCGGGAGCCTTGGCGTTCTTCTCGAACGCGCAGGGCAACGGCTCGCCCTTGTCGTCGGCGCCGGCGGTGAGGTTGACGGTGACGAAGGTGTCGGTGCCCTGCGAGGTCGTGGAGACGCCGCCGAGCGCCGCTGCGACCTTCACCTTCTGGTCCTTCCACTTCGAGCGGCCGGGGATGACGGCGGCGCGCAGGTCGGCGATGGGGACGGCGCTGCCGTCGGCGGGCGGGCCGGGGGCGGCGGGGTCCTCGGGGGGACCGAGAACGACGCCGGCGGCCTTGAGGCACTCGGCGTACGCGCCGGGCGGGCCGCTCTTCGAGGACTGCTGCGGCGCCTGCACGGTGCCGACGATGATGCCGTCCATCTTGTAGTCGGCGCCGTTGTCGCGGGTGACGTAGAAGTGGGCGCAGGCGTCGCCCTCGACGACGGCCCAGGTGTGGCGCGCACCCTCGAGCTTGGTCGGCGGGCCGACCTGGGCCTGGAGCAGCGCGAAGCCCTGGTCCCACGGGTCGAAGGGCTTCACCAGCTCGCGCGCGCCCATGACGCGATCGACGGTGAGCTTGCCGGCGAACGGCGGCGGCGCGGCGGTGCCGGCGCCAGACCCGGTGGCGGTGCCGGTGCCGGAGGCCGAACCTCCACCGCCGTCCGCGTTCTTGTCCTTGCAACCGGCGAGCGCGAAGACGACGAGCGCGAGTGCGAGCACCCCTGCGTGCTTCATGGAGTGAACGCTACACCAATGGGCGGGGTAACCACGCGATACTCGGCGCCTGTACGAGGACGTTTCACGGCGGCCGCATGAGCGGTAGACTGTGGCCGTGACCGCGTTCGAGGCACTCCTCGCCCAGGCGCTCCAGCTACCCGACGATGAACGGGGCAAGCTCGCCGCGCGCCTCCTCGGCAGCCTCGAACCCGACGGCGACGAGCTGTCGCCCGAGGAGTGGGAGGCGGCATGGTCCACCGAGATCGATCGGCGGATCCGTGAGGTTCGTGAAGGCAGCGTCCAGCCGGTTGACGGCGCCGACGCGCGCGCCCAGGTTCGCGCTGCACTCGACGCCTTGCGGCCGTGACGCCGCACAGCTTCCACCCGGCCGCGCTCGCGGAGTATCAGGCAGCAGCGCTCTGGTACGGTCTGGACGGCGGCCGACGCTTCGCGGACCTCGTCGATCGCAGCGTCGACGAGATCTGCGCGCTGCCGCTCGCCTGGCCGGCGTGGCGTGGCCGAGCCGACGTGCGACGCCGCGTGCTCAAGCGCTTTCCGTTCTCGGTGCTCTACATGGCTGAGCCCGCGCACGTGTTGATCATGGCCATCGCGCACCACAAGCGCCGGCCGGGCTACTGGGTCGCGCGATTGCGCGGCCGTTGAGCACGATCACGCCTGCGCGGCGCGCTTGCGGAACAGCGCGAACGCCGACGTGTAGCCGTGGAGGAAGGTCTTGCCCGCGACCGGGCCGACCTCGCCGTTGCAGAAGAACCCGCCCAGCGGGACGGCGCCGAGCGTCCGGCGGAAGATGTCGGAGTCGTGGTTGGGGCGGCCGTACAAGAGCTGGCCGCGGCCGACGCACGAGAACAGCAGCGCGCCGGCCGAGGGCGCGTGGGGCTCGGCCAGGAGCTCGGCCAGATCCTGGGCGGAGGCCTCGGCGTCGCGCAGGTGGAACTGGAGGATCTGCCCGACGTGCACCGGCGCGCCCACGGCCAGGGCGCCGGCGGCGCGGTCGCAGCCGATGAGGTTGCGGATCAGCACGTCGCGGCGGCGGACCTCGCGGCCGGGCGGCGTGGTGTCGGGGACGACGCCGACGAAGAGCGAGTGGCGGCAGAGCTTCTTCTCGTCGGGCTCGAGGGTGTCGTGCACCGCCTCCAGCGCCCGCAGCGCCGGCATGCCGTCGAGCTCGAGGACGACGTTGCCCAGGCCCTTGGTGACCACCAGCGGATCGCCGATGGGGCGGCAGCCCTGGGCGACGATGGTGTCGACGGCGATGTCGCCGGACAGCGTGACGACGACGGCGCCCTCGCGGTGGCGCTCGTCGCCGGCGAACAAGGTGTTGCCGGCCGGACCGCGCGTGGTCATGCCTCCCGAGGCCAGGCCGCCGACCTTGACCGCGCTGGGCCAGCGCTCGTCGCACCAGGCCAGGAGATCCTCGACCGGGCTCGACAGGGGGCAGGGCAGGACCACGACCGCCGCCGCCTCGCCGTGATCCCCGTTCAGCGCCGGCCACTCCTCGGGGTTCGACGGCAGGTGCCACACCCGGGTCTGGCAGTCGGGCAGGCTGGCCGCGACCAGCGCCAGGGCCGGCCGGTGCTCGATCTCGACGCCGCCGCCGATGGCGCCGCCGGCGGTGCAGCCGGCGAGGTTCGCGCCCGGGAAGCGGCGCGCGATCTCCGTCGACAACCGGGCGAAGCCGGGCGCCAGGTGGTCGGTGACGAAGGCCATCACCAGATCCGGACGCGCCGCGCCGAGCTGGGAGGCGATGCCCTCCACGGCCTCGTCGATCGCGAGATCGGTCTCGCTCGATGTCGCGATGGCAGTCGCCCAGCGCATCAGTTACCGGAATCGTAGCCCCAAGAGTTCCCCTTGACCACGGGTCGGTGGGGCGCGATCGTCGGACATGGTCACGAGCCGTGCCGAGCTCGAGGCGAGCCTGGCGCGGTTGCGCGCCGAGTGCGATGATCCCCGGGCCGGGATCCACGGTCCGGGCAGCGCAGCGTGGCACCTCGAGCGCGACGCCGCCATCTTCCTCGGCGGTGGCCGCGCGGTGCTGCTCCAGCTCGCCCATCCGTTCGTGGCCTACGCCATCGCGCAGCACTCGAAGACGCGCGACGACGTGATGGGCCGGTTCAAGCGCACGTTCGACAACGTCTTCGCCATGTCGTTCGGCGATCTCGACCACGCCTTCACGGCCGCGCGGCGGGTGCACAACATCCACAGCCGGATCACGGGCGTGATCGAGGAGGACGCTGGCGCCTTCCCGGCTGGCACGCGCTACCACGCCAACGACGTCGACTCGCAGCTGTGGGTGTATGCCACGCTGATCGACACGGTGGTGATGGTGTACGAGCGCGTGAAGGGCCCGCTGTCCCTGTCGATCAAGGAAGCGTACTACCGCGACTCGTGGTCGTTCGCGCGGCTGTTCGCGATCCCCGACCGCGTCCTGCCGCCGTCGTGGGGCGCGTTCCGCGATTACGTCGAGCGGATGATGGCGAGCGACGTGCTCACCGTGACCCGGCCGGCGCGCGAGATGAGCGGCTTCCTGTTCGGCGGCGCGCTCGGCGGCGCGGTGGCGGCGGTGACAGCGTCCTTGTTGCCGGCCCGGCTGCGCCACGATTTTGGCCTGCGCTACGGGGTGAAGGAGCAGGTGATGGCGCGGGGCGTGGTGGCGGCGGCGCGAGCGGCGACTTTGGCCACGCCACAGGTGGCGCGCGATCTGCCGGCGTTCCGCGACGCGCAGCGGCGGATCCGCGGGCTACCGCCGAGCAAGATCTCACAGTGGATGCAGCAGCGGATGATCGCGCTGGCCGGCACGGTCAGCCGCAAGCCGGGCTGAGCGGGTCAGGCGGAGAGGACCGTGCCGCCGACGATGAGCACGACCTCGAGGCCGCGCGAGCCCTTGCCGTCGACCGGCATGGCCGGCGACACGCTCGCCGCGTGATGGCCGTGGATGGTCACGAAGATGTACTCGCCGGGCGGGAGGCCGACAAAGCGGAAGCGACCGGCGCCATCGGTGCGAACGCGCGGCGCCGGCTGCGACGGCGTGGTCTCGCCGAGCCAGCCGGGAGTCGCGACCACGGTGACGTCGGCGACGGCGTTGCCGAGCGCGTCGACCACCCGGCCCACGACGCTCGCGGCCTCGGGCTTGTGGACCTGGCGCGCGACTGGACGCACGTCGCGCTTGGCCGGGGCGACGTCACGCGCGCGGCTGCGGCCGGACGCCTCGGCGTGCTGCGGCTCCGACGTCAGGGTGCACAGCGCCATCACAAACCCCGCGATGGTCATGGCGTGTCCGCAAAGCATGGCCCGTGCCGTATGAGACTCGGCACCCACTGCCCAGGTTGCACGCAGATACGCACGGAACGCCGCAGGTGCGACCGTCGCGGGACAGTCGCACGTGTCGCACGTGTCGCACGGTGTGTCGCTGGCGCGGGCGAGCGGGCGGCCGTTCTAGCGGAACTGGGCCGGGTCGATGGCGAAGCGCTTGATCCAGCGCTGGATCTGCTTGCGGTCCTTGCCGAGGGCGCGGGCGACGGCCGAGATGTTGCCGCGCTGCTCGCGCATGGCGTTGCACAGGGACTCGCGCTGCTGCTCGTCGGCGGGCGACAGGGTGAGCGCACGGCCGGCGCCGGGCGGGCGCCCCGAGCGGACGGTGTCGGGGAGGTGGCTGACCAGCACCGGGCCGTTGCCGGCGAGGACGGCGGCGGTGGTGAGCGCCTGCTCGAGCTCGCGCACGTTGAGCGGCCACGGATAGCGGAACAGCAGCCGCGCAGCCTCGATCTCGAGCCCGGCGCCGTCGGCAGGGAAGTGGCGATCGTAGAGGTTGCCGATGAGCAGGCCCAGGTCGGGCTTGCGCTCCGAGAGCGGCGGCACCTCGACGCGGAAGCCGGCCAGGCGCGCGAACAGGTCGCGGCGGAAGCCACCGTCGGAGATCATGCCGTCGAGATCGCGGTGGGTGGCGGCGATGACGCGGCCGTCGACCGCGACCGGGCGGGTGCCGCCGACCGGCATGACCTCGCGCTCCTGCCGCACGCGCCAGAGCGCCGCCTGCGAGGCCGGCGGCAGGTCGCCGATCGCGTCGCGGAACAGGGTGCCGCCCTCGGCCGAGCGGACCAGGCCGGCGCGGTCCTCGTTGGCGCCGCTGAACGCGCCCTTGCGGTAGCCGAACAGCTCGCTCTCGACCAGGTTGGGCGGCAGCGCGCCGCAGTCGACGGCGATGCACTGGCCGGTGCGCCGGGAGATGGCGTGGACGGCGCGGGCCAGCACCTCCTTGCCGGTGCCGCTCTCGCCCTCGATGAGCACGGGCACTGTCGAGTCGGCGATCTGGCGCAGGCGCAGGAGCTCGCGCGCGTACTCGGGCGACATCGTGGCCAGGCCCGAGTGCTCGGCGGGGGTGCGCTCGAGATCGACGATGGTGGGCGCGTCGGGCGCGACCGCCAGCTTCTCGCAGAAGACCAGGATGGTGTGGCCGAGCTCGATGACGTCGCCGTCGGCGAGAACCGCGCGCTTGGTGGGCTGACCGTTGACGAAGGTGCCGTTCTTGGACTCGGTGTCGACGAGGACCCAGCGTCCGAAGCTGGGCTCGATGCGGCCGTGCCTCGACGACATCCAGCGATCCGGCACCTTGATGGTCAGCTCGGTACCGCCGCGCTCGGCGCGACGATCGGAGCCGCGACCGAGGATGACCGCCGAGATGCCGCCGAGATCGTAGCGAGCCGAGAGCGCGCGCGGACGCGAGCACTCGATCGCCAGCACGAGCGCGGGCCTCTCGACGGTCCCGTCGCTCTTGCCCGCCGTGTCATCGGCAAGGCTGAGCGTGGCCCCCAGCGTGTCCACCATGACGTCCATCTTACTCAGAAACCGACGGCGCAGCCGGGATCATCCCGCCACGTCGCAGGTGATGAAATGGAGCATCAGGAAGCCAGGCCCGGGTGAGCCCGGCACAGCGGCTTATGCCGACTTCTTCCGGGGAGTCTTCTTCTTCTCCGGAGCCGCCGGCGCGGCGGCGGGCGCGGCCACCGGCTCAGCGCCCTTGGCCGGCATGGCGCCGGACATGCCGAGCGAGGCCTTCAGCGCCTCCATCAGGTCGATGATCTTGCCCTGGGGGGCCTCGGGTGCGGCGGTGATCTCCTGGCCGTCGACCTTGGCCTGGATCAGCTCGAGCATCCGTTTCTTCACGTCGTCGGTGTAGCGGCTGGCGTCGAAGGTCTCGTGGGTGATCTGGGCGATGAGCTGCTGAGCCAGGGCCAGCTCGGTCGGCTTGAGCTCGGGCAGATCCGGAATCGGGACCTCCGCCCACACCTTGACCTCGTCGGCGTAGCGGAGCTGGTGGACGACCAGGCCGTTCTGGTACGGGCGCACCGCCACCACGTACTGCTTGCCGCGCGCCGAGTAGCTGGCCACGCCGATGAGCCCGCTCTGGATCATGGCCTCGGACAGGAGCTTGTAGGCCCTCTCGCCGCCCTTGTCGGGGCCGACGTAGTAGCTCTTCTCGAAGAGCAGCGGGTCGACCGACTTGGCCGGCACGAACTCCATCAGCTCGATCGAGTTGGTGGCCACGGCGTCGAGGGCCTTGAGCTCGTCGGCGGAGAAGGTCACGTACTGGCCCTTGGCGAACTCGTAGCCCTTGACCGTGTGCTCGCGGTCGACGATCTCGCCGTCCTTGGTGCAGATGTACTGCTGCTTGAGGCGCGAGCCGCACGCATCGTGCAGCATGTTGAACGAGATGTCGGACCCCGACTCGCTGGTGGTGTAGAGCTTGATCGGGATCGAGACGAGCCCGAACGAGATGGTGGCGGTTCCGATGGCGCGTGCGGGCATGGACAATAATGATACCGGCTTCGCGCCTCCCGCCGAACTTGTCGGCCACTGAGCGCATGAGCAGCAACCGTGAGCGCCGACGACCCCCTCGAAACGTACCGCGCCAAGCGCGACGCCGGCGCCACGCCGGAACCCGTGGGATCTCGTCCGGTTCCCGGACGAGGCGGAGGGGTCTACGTCGTCCACGAGCACCACGCGACCCGCACCCACTGGGACCTGCGCCTCGAGATGGACGGGGTCCTGGTCTCGTGGGCGGTCCCAAACGGGCCGTCGATGACCCCGGAGGACAAGCGGCTGGCGGTGAAGGTCGAGGCCCACCCGCTCGAGTACGTCGACTTCGAGGCCGTCATCCCCGAGGGCAACTACGGCGCCGGCCCGATGGTGGTGTGGGATCGCGGCCGCTTCCTGCCCAAGGGTGATCCGGCCGAGGGCGTGCGCGCCGGCGAGGTGAAGTTCGAGCTGTACGGCTTCAAGCTGCGCGGTGAATTCACGCTGGTCCGCACCGCCGGCCGCGGCCCGCGCGGCAACCGCACGCCCAAGGGCGGCGACGAGTGGCTGCTGATCAAGAAGCGCGACGCGTGGAGCGAGGCCTTCGCTGCCGCCGGTCAGCCGCTCCTGTCCACCAGCATCCTGTCGGGGCTGTCGGCCGAGGAGCTCGCCGCCGGCGCGCCGCGCATCCAGGAGGCCCGCGTCGCCATCGCCGCCTCGGGCGCGCCGAAGAAGCTGGTCGGCCCCGCCGGCTTCACGCCCATGCTGTGCGAGACCGCCGAGCGGCCGTTCTCGTCGAAGGACTGGATCTTCGAGCTCAAGTACGACGGCTTCCGGCTGGTCGGCTGGGGCGGCGCCGGCGTCGCCGGCCTGCGCTATCGCTCGGGCCAGGACGCGACCGCGCGCTACCCGGAGCTGGCCGCCAGCCTGCGCGCGTTGCCGGTGCCGGGCCTGGTCCTCGACGGCGAGGTCGTGGTGCTCGACGCCGACGGCAAACCGTCGTTCCAGGCGCTGTCGGAGCGGGCTCAGATGCCGCGCAAGACCGAGCTGTCGCGGGCGGCGGTGGCGTCGCCGGTGGCGTGGTTCGTCTTCGATCTGCTCGGCGCCGACGGGTTCGATCTGCGCGGGCTGCCGCTCGAGACCCGCAAGGCGCTGCTGGCCCGGCTGGTGCCGCCGGTGGGCATGATCCGCCTGGCCGAGCACATCCCCGAGGTCGGCGAGGCCTTCCTGGCCGAGGTGGCGCGACGCGGGCTCGAGGGCCTGGTCGCCAAGAAGCTGGGCTCGCGCTACCGCGCCGGCACCCGCTCGAAGGACTGGCTGAAGCTCAAGATCGATCCCGAGGACGACTTCGCGGTGTGCGGCTTCACCGCGCCCAAGGGCTCGCGCGCCGGGCTGGGCGCGCTGCACCTCTGCGTGCGCGACGGCGACGCCTGGCGCTACGCCGGCAAGGTCGGCTCGGGCTTCGACGAGCGGACGCTGGTCGCGCTGCGCAAGGAGCTCGAGGCGGCGCCGCGCTGGCAGCTGCCGTTCCCGCGGCCGGAGGCGTCGAGCGACGCGACCTGGATCGAGCCGACGCTGGTGGTGGCGGTGCGCTACCGCGAGTGGCCGGTCGACTCGACGCTGCGCTTCCCGGTGTTCCAGGGACTGCGCCGCGACAAGCCGGCGCTCGAGTGCGTGATGCCGGCGCGCCACTCGGGCGAGGCCATCGAGCGCGAGGCCGGGCGCATCGCCCGCAAGGACAACGCGCCGGCCGGCGAGATCCAGCTCGAGGAGGACGTGCGCACGCGCAACGTGCACCTGTCCAATCTGAAGAAGGTGTTCTGGCCCGAGGCCGGCTACACCAAGGGCGATCTGGTCGACTACTACCGCGGCGTCGCGCCGTGGATCCTGCCTTACCTCGCCGATCGGCCGGTGGTGATCACCCGCTACCCCGACGGCATCGACGGCAAGTGGTTCTATCAGAAGGACATGCCCGACTGGGTGCCGCCGTGGCTGCGCACCATCACGCTGTGGGCCGAGCACAGCCAGCGCGAGATCCACTACGTGCTGGTCGACGACGCCGACGGCCTGGCCTACCTGGCCAACCTGGGCTCGATCCCGATCCACGTGTGGGCCAGCCGCACCGCCGATCTCGGCCGCCCCGACTGGACCATCATCGATCTCGATCCCAAGGGCGCGCCGCGCGAGCACGTGGTGCCGCTGGCGCTCGCCATCCGCGAGCTGTGCGAGTCGATCGCGCTGCCGACGTACGTGAAGACCAGCGGGCAGACCGGCCTGCACGTGCTGGTGCCGCTGGGCGGCCTGCTCACCTTCGAGCAGGCCCGCAACCTGGCCTACCTGCTCGCCCTGGTCGTCGAGCGCCGCTTCCCCGAGATGGCGACGACCCACCGCAACCCCGACCGCCGCCAGGGCCGCGTCTACCTCGACTGGGGCCAGAACGCGCACGGCCAGCTCCTGGTCGCGCCCCTCAGCGTCCGTCCCGTCCCCCTCGCCACCGTCTCCATGCCCCTCCACTGGCACGAGGTCACCCCCGATCTCGATCCCGCCGCCTTCCACATCAAGAACGCCCGCGCCCGCCTCGAGACCATGGGCGATCCCGTCCGCCCGGTCCTCACCGAACGCCCCGACCTCCTGTCCGCGCTCGCCAAACTGCAGACAATCGTTGGCGATTCATAGGGGACGGTGTCAACTTTGACAACCTTGGCGGGCTCGCCAAGGTTGTCAAAGTTGACACCGTCCCTCTAACGCAGGAAGTCGAGGACGAGCTGGTTGAAGGCGGCCGGGTCTTGCCACAGGGCGAAGTGGCTGACGGAGGGGATGAGGGTGAAGGTGGCGTGGGGGACGAGGGCGGCGAGGGTCTCGGCGTGAGGGCGGCGGATGATCTCGTCGTGCTCGGCGTGGGCGACGAGGAGGCGGGCCTTGATGCTGCGGAGCTGGTCGTCGGTGTAGGCGGGCTCGGTCTTCCACATGGCGCGCAGGTCCTTGCGGAAGGTGGGCAGTGCGTCGGGGTCGGGGGCGAGGCGCTTGTACTCGGCGACGCAGCGGGCGTAGTAGGCGTCGAAGGGCGTGCCCTTGCCGGCCGCTCTGGTGCCGCGCCTTGCGTAGTTGGTGCCGGTGACGATGACGCGGTCGACGCGGTCAGGGTGATGGATGGCGAGATCGAGCGCGATGATGCCGCCGTCGCTCCAGCCCACGAACGACGGGCGCGTGATGCCGAGGTCATCGAGCAGGACCAGGACGTCCTCGGCCATGCGGTGGTAGCTGATGCCGCGCTTCGATCGGCTCGAGCGGCCGTGGCCGCGCGCGTCGGGGACGATCAGCCAGAAGCGCGCCGACAGCGCCGGGATCTGGGCGGCGAAGTCGTCGCCCGAGCCCATGCCGCCATGGAGCAACACCAGCGGCGGCTTCTGGTCGTCGCCGTACACCGCGTAGTGCATCGTGAAGTCGTCGACGGAGATCTGGCCCGTGCGGGTCGGTTCGGGCATCGCCGCCGGCGGCGAGAGCTGCTTCCACTTCGGCTTCGGCGCCGCGCTCGCGATGGAGATCATCGCCAGCACCACGAGCGCCGCCGTGACCAGCCGTTTCACGCCGCCGATTGTGACATGGGCGCCGAACCCTGGGGTCAGGCGATGCCGGCTTCGGCCCGCTGCTGCTTCGACGTCTTGCGCGAGCCGTCGGGGCTCCAGCCCGGCGGCCCGAACACGTACATGAACGCGTCGCCCAGCGAGCGCGCGCCGCGCACGTCGGCGGCGATCGCGCGCCACTCGTGGAAGGCGATGTGGAACGGGTTGTGCGATGTCAGGTTGGTGGTCAGCCCGTAGTGGACCTTCTCGCTCTCCGGCTCGAACGAGCCGAACAGCTTGTCCCAGATGATGAGGATGCCGGCGTGGTTGCGATCGAGGTAGCGGGGGTTGGCGCCGTGGTGGACGCGGTGGTGGCTGGGCGTGTTGAAGACGTGCTCGAACCAGCCCATGCGCCCGATCGCCTCGGTGTGGATCCAGTACTGGTAGAGCAGCGAGATGGCCTGCTGGGTGAGCACCATCCACGGTGCGAAGCCGAACAGCGGCAGCGGCAGCCAGAACCACGGGCCGGTCAGCGGCGTGGTCCACGACTGGCGCAGCGCCGTCGACAGGTTGTAGTGCTGGCTCGAGTGGTGGTTGATGTGCGCCGCCCAGAAGAAGCGGATCTCGTGCGAGGCGCGGTGGAAGGCGTAGTAGCAGAGGTCCTCGGCGACGAAGAGGAGCAGGAACGTCCACCACGTGACCGGCAGCGTGAACAGGCGGTGCTCGTAGATCAGCACCATCAGCGCCACCGCGCCGATCTTGGTCCCGGCGGCGATGATCACGTTGCCGGTGCCCATGGCCAGGCTGGCCAGCGTGTCGGGGCGGCTGTAGCCCTTGATGGTCGGATCGCCGCGGCGGCCCTTGGCCCACGCGCGTTCGATCGCGATGGTCAGGAAGAAGATCGGGATGGCGATGTAGATGAGGACCGACACGTGCTTCCTCAGGTACGGGTGGGGCGGCGGGCCAGCTCGCGGCGGGCCAGCCGTTCGAGGAACGCGAGGTGCGCGACCTCGCGATCGGGATCGGGGCAGAACAGGCCGACGGCGGCGCCCTGCATGGCGTAGACGATGGCGAGCACGGCGTCGTCCAGCTCGGGGTTGACCAGCGCGGCGTCGGGGAAGAGCTGGCGGGCGCGGGTGAGGATCGTCGCCTGGTGGCGATCGATCACCGGCTCGAGGCGCTCGGCGATGGCGACGTCGGTGCGGGCCGCGACGTAGATCTCGAGCACCACGCGCATGTCCGGGCGGCGGAAGACGCGCCACAGGGCGGCGCACGCGGCCTTGACCGGATCGCTGGTGGGCGGGCGCTTGCGGGCCTCGACGGCGAGCTCGTCGCCGAAGCCGACGACCAGATCGGCGAGGATGGCCTGGACCACGGCGATCAGCAGATCGGTCTTGGTCGGGAAGTGACGGAACAGCGTGCCGTGCGAGACGCCGGCGCGCGCGGCGATCACCGCGGTCGGCGCGCTGGCCAGGCCGAGCTCGATCAGCGCGGCGCGCGCGGCTTCGATCAGGGCGGCGCGGGTGCGGACGCTACGGGCCTGGAGGCCGGTCCTGACCGGAGTCGAAGAGAGGGGCACGGACCGAGGAGATATCAGAAGAAAAGTGAGCGGTCACTCACTTTCTTTCCAGACTTGTTCTGCTACCTTGCGTCCCGTGAAGGCCGGTTTCGCGTCCGCCGCGCTGGTCATCGGAGCCGTCGCGGCGGCCACGGGCCTGGCCCGCGCCGACGCCCGCGGCTTCGATCCCGAGGCCGTCTACGCCGTGCCGATCGGCGACTCGCCGCGCCGCGGTCCCGACGACGCGCTGGTCACCATCGTCGAGTTCTCCGACTACAGCTGCCGCTTCTGCGTCCGCGCCCAGGGCGTGCTCGAGCAGGTCGAGCGGCTCTACCCCGGCCAGGTGCGCTGGGTGTTCCGCAACTTCCCGCTCGACGAGAACGAGGGCACGCTGGCCTCCGAGGCCGCGGTCGCCGCCGGAAACCAGGGCCGGTTCTGGCCCATGCACGATCGCATGTTCGCGGTCCGCGGCCTGGTCGATCGCGCGACCGTCGAGCTCCACGCCGCGCAGCTCGGCCTCGACCTCGCCCGCTTCCGCGCGGATCTCGACAGCGGCGTCGCCAAGCAGGTGGTGCTGCAAGACTGGAAGGATGGCGTGCGGCTCGGCATCTCGGGCACGCCGGCGTTCTTCATCAACGGGCGCGCCATCCACGGCGCGCGCCCGCTGTCGGCGTTCGCCAGGGTCGTCGGCGAGGAGCTGATCCGCGCCCGCGCGGTCGCGGCCAGCCGCCCGCCGGATCTCTACGCCGCCCTCGTCGCCGAGGGCCAGACCACCGCCGACGTCTCGGATCCCGAGCCGTCCATCGTCGAGCTCGATCCATCGCGTGTGTATCGCATCGGGCTCGGCCTGCCCGGCCACAGCGCCGGCCCCGACGCCGCCCTGGTCACGGTGGTGGTGTTCAGCGACTTCGAGTGTCCGTACTGCGCGCGGCTGGCGCCGTCCTTGGCGAGGCTGCGCAAGGCCCGCCCCGACGTGCGCGTGGTCCACCGCCACATGCCGCTCGTCGGCCACCCCGGCGCGGATCTCGCCGCCGAGGCCGCGGTGGTCGCCGGTCGCGCCGGCAAGTTCTGGGCGTTCCACGACCAGGTGTTCAAGCTCATGGGCGCGCCGCTGACCCGGGCCGCGCTCCTCGACGCCGGCAAGGCCGCCGGCCTGGATCGCGCCGAGCTGACCGCGGCGCTCGACGATCATCGCTACCGCGACGTGGTGATGGCCGAGGCCGCGGCGGTGGGTGCGCTCGGCGCTACCGGCACGCCCACCATGTTCATCAATGGCATGCCGGTGATGGGCGCGGTCGCCTACGAGCAGCTCGAGCTGATCGTGGACGCCCAGCTCCTGGCGGCGCGCGAGCTGCTCGGGCGCGGGGTGCCGGCGCAGGACGTGTACGGCGTGATCGGCCTGACCGCCGACGCCGCCGAGACCGGCGATCCGCGTCGGCTGCCGCGGCCGACCAGCTTCGGCCACATCGAGATGGGACCGCTCGAGCGCGACGCGGCGATCGTGTCGGCGTGCCGGGCCGGCGACGACGCCGAGGCGCGCGAGCTGGCCGGTGGCAGCGGCGGCCAGCGGGCGCGGGCGGTGTGCGGCGACCTCGGCGTCGATCTGCCGGTGCCTCCGCCGAAGAAACCGACGCCGACGCCGACGCCGCCCAGGTCACCATGACCACGACCGCGTACGACGTGGACCTGTTCGTCCTCGGCGGCGGCACACCCACGAGATCCCCATCGACCGTGCGAACCGGGAACAACAGCCTCTTCCGCTTCCGGTCGTGACCAAGCTCCCACGCCTGGCACGTCGCCAAGGCGAGCCCGCGCTCCAAAGCGTACGCCGGCACCGACCC
>SXGT01385666.1_pt1 | contig 17477 bp, 21 predicted proteins | sample 3176221 | NCBI WGS metagenome assembly SXGT01 (sample SAMN11356862, study PRJNA531348) | freshwater metagenome | isolation source: freshwater sample F1-120 | place: China: Fuxian Lake, Yuxi | collected 2017-12-25
GCCGCCCTTGACGGTGGCGTCGTTCGCGACGACCATCACCTCGCGTCCGGCGACCCGCCCGATCCCGGTGATGATGGATGCGCTGGGCACGGCGTGGTCGTCGCCCTCGGCTCCGTACATCCCGTACGCGGCGAGGGGCGCGACCTCCAGGAACGGCGACCCGGGGTCGAGCAGGCGGTCGACCCGGTCGCGCGGCAGCAGCTTGCCGCGCGCGACGTGGCGTTCGCGGGAGGCCTCGTTGCCGCCGAGGCGGACCTCGGCCAGGCGCTCGTGCAGCTGGTCGACCAGCTCGCGCATCGTGCTCATGACGATGAGGTTAACACTCATTAACCTCCCGCAGGGGCCCGGTCGCAACCACGCCGCTCGACGGGCCGGCCCGTGCGACGATGCCGCCAGGACACCGCCGAGCGAAGGTGAGCACCCATGACCCTGCACGAGACGCTGACGTTCACCGCCGTCCTGGCCGACCCGATGGAGGACGTCTGGGCTGCCGTCGCCGACCCGCGGGCCCGAGCCGAGTGGAGCGTCCCGGCGGGCGAGCAGATGGTGATCGACCGCGACGACCTCCGCCCCGGCGGCACCTGCTCCTACCGATGCGGACCACCCGGCTCGCTGGACGTCAGCGGCGAGGTGGCCTACCTCGTCGTCAGGCCGGGGGAGCTCCTCGTGCACACCGACACCATCCGCTCCGGCGACGACGTCCTCGCCACGGCGATGCTGACGTGGACCTTCGCCGAGGAGGACGGGCTGACGCGGATCGAGATCGTCGACCAGGTGGTCTCGTTCGTCGGTCCCGGCATCATCGACGGCCACCGGAACGGCCACCGGCTGGCGCTCGAGCAGCTGGGCCGGTGGCTCACCGCACGATGACGCGGCGATGACGCGGCACGGGGGCACTATCGTTCGACGGGTGAGCTCTCGACGGCGTGACATCGCGACCCGCGCGGTGGAGCTGTTCGCCGACCGCGGCTTCCACGGGGTGAGCGTCGGCGACGTGGGCGCGGCGTCCGGGATCTCCGGTCCGGCCATCTACAAGCACTTCACCGGCAAGGAGGAGGTCCTCGCCCACGCGCTCGTCGACATCAGCACCGAGCTGCTGGAGACCGGACGCGAGCGTGCCGGCGCCGAGCCGGGTCCGGAGGCGGCGCTCGACGCGCTGATCGCCTGGCACATCGACTTCGCCGTCTCCCACCCCGCGTACATCGTCGTGCAGGAGCGGGAGTGGTCGCGCCTCGACGCCGACGCCCGCGCCTCGGTGCGCCGCCTGCAGCTGGCGTACGTCGACCTCTGGGTCGAGGTGCTGCGGCGGCTGCGCGACGACCTCTCGCGCGCCGAGGCCCGCGCGGCGGTGCAGGCGACGTTCGGCCTGCTCAACTCCACCCCGCACAGCGCGCGCATCGGCGAGGACGACCTGCGCTCCCTGCTCGCCCGGATGGCGCGCGCCGCCCTGCTCGGCTGACGAGGGCGGCGCGGGCCGGTCAGTGACCGGAACGGGTGGGTGCCGGGGCGGAACGCAGCGCGAACCACGAGACCCACGCCGCGAGCAGCGCGATGCCGATCGCGACGCCCGACGCCCGCTGGACGCCGAGGTCGAACGCGACGTGCGCGGACTCCACGAGCCGCTCGCCGAGCACGTTCGGGTACCTCTCCGCGGCGGCCATCGTGCTGCCGAGCGTCTCGAAGGAGCTGTCGCCCGCCGGCCGCTGGACGACGTCGGGCACCACCAGGTGGGCCCGGTAGGTCGCCATGACGACGCTGCCCAGGACGGCGGTCCCGAGCACTGCGCCGATCTCGTACGCCGTCTCCGAGATGGCCGAGGCCGCGCCGGCCTTGTGCGCCGGGACGGCGGCGATGACGAGGTCGTTGGTGATCGTCTCGGCCATCCCGATGCCGACGCCCATGATCGCGAACGCGACGAGCACGCTGAGCACCGTCGGGGCCGTCCCGGTGAACGCCGCGAGGGCGTACCCGAGCGACGACGCGACGAAGCTGATGCTCACGAGGGTGCGCACCGGGGCGTGGCGCACGAGGCGCACGGCCAGGAACCCGAACAGCACCGTCACCAGCAGGCCGGGCAGGAGCACCATCGCCGAGTCCATCGGCGACAGGCCGAGCACGAGCTGCAGCAGCTGAGCGGCGAAGAACAGGAAGCCCGTCAACGCCATGAGGCTCAGCAGGTTCGCGACGACGGCACCGCTGAAGACCGGGTTGCGGAACAGCCGGAGGTCGAGCATCGGCGTGCGGCTGCGCTGCTGGCGACGCACGAACATGACGCCGGCGGCGACGCTCAGCGCGAGCGCGGCGACGGTGACGTCGTCGAGACCGGCCTTCGCGCCGTGCTTGATCGCGTACACGAGCGGGAACATGGCCAGCATCGACAGCGCGATGGAGGCGGGGTCCAGCGGACCCGGCGACGGGTCGCGCGACTCCGGTACCAGCAGCAGCACGAGCGGGACGAGCAGCACCACCATGGGGATGTTGATGAGGAAGACCGATCCCCACCAGAAGTGCTCGAGCAGCCAGCCGCCCATGATCGGGCCGAGTGCGGCGCCGCCGGAGAACATGGCCGCCCACGTGGCGACGGCGATGCGCCGGTCGCGGGCGTCGTGGAAGATGTTGCGGATCAGCGACAGCGTCGACGGCATGAGGGTCGCGCCGAAGAGGCCGAGCAGCATGCGCGCGACGAGCAGCATCTCCGGGCTCGTGGCGTAGGCGCCGAGGAACGACGCCGCGCAGAAGCCGAGCGCGCCGATCACGAGCAGCCGGCGACGGCCGAGCCGGTCGCCCAGGCTGCCCATCGCGATGAGCAGGCCCGCCAGCATGAGGGCGTAGACGTCGACGATCCACAGCAGCTGGCTGCCGGTGGGGCGCAGGTCCGAGCTGATCTCGGGCAGCGCGAAGCTCAGGACGGTGTTGTCGGTGGCGACCATCAGGACCGCCAGCATCAGGACCGCGAGGGCGACCCACTCACGGGCGCCGGCGCGGCGGGTGTCGTCGGGTACCTGCGGGGGTGCGGTGGTGCTCATGATGAGGCCTCCTCTCGGTCGGTCGACCGTCGTCGGGTGCAGCGTCGGCGGCCGCCGACACCCGACGAACTGTACCGTCTGGACGGTATAGTTGTCGTCGTGGGGAGGTGTGACGTCGATCGCCCACTAGGATCGGTCCATGCCGGCCACCGAGCGCTCGACCCGTGACCGGCTCCTCGACGCGTTCGAGTCGCTGCTCGTGGGGGCCGGCAGCCGCGGCGCCACCCTCGATGCCGTCGCCGCCGCGGCCGAGGTCTCCAAGGGCGGGCTGCTCTACCACTTCCACAGCAAGGACGAGCTCGTCGAGGGGATGCTCGAACGGCTCCGCGCCCAGGGCGAGGCCGACGTCGAGAAGATGCGGACCGCCACCGAGGGTCCGGTCGAGTTCTACCTGCAGACGTCGGTCGACTCCGGCAGCGACTTCGACCGCGCCCTCATCGCCGCCGCCCGCATCGCCCAGGAGAACGACGACCGCGCCTCGGCCGCCCTCGCCGACCTCCGGGAGGGCTGGTTCGCCGTGCTGCGCGAGCACCTCGGCGACGAGTCCCTCGCCCGCACCGTGCAGCTCATCGGCGACGGGCTGTACTTCGACGACACCACCGGCCTGGCCGACCGCGACGCCCTGCGCCACGTCCGCGACGTGCTCGGACGGCTGGGTGCCCTCGACGCGTGAGAGCGTCGCCTGAGGACGATGCCTGACATCCTCACGCACTGATCACCGGACGGGCCCCAGGACGTCACCTGGCGTTCACCATCCGCCCGTTCCGTGGAGGCATGCGGATCTTCACGCTCGGGATCGTCCTCGCCGTCATGGTCGCCACGCCGTCGATGGCCGCCGGCACCACTCCCGTACCGCAGGCCCCCGAGCGCCCGACCCTGAAGAAGGTCGTCTCGCCGGTCCTGAAGAAGGCGCTCAAGAAGCCGACCCGCCAGGTCACCGTCATCGCCCACCGCGGCGCGTCCGGCTACCGCCCCGAGCACACCCTGGCGGCCTACCAGCTGGCCATCGAGCAGGGTGCTGACGTCATCGAGCCCGACCTCGTCAGCACCAGTGACGGCGTCCTCGTCGCCCGCCACGAGACCGAGATCAGCGGCACCACCGACGTCGCCGACCGGCCCGAGTTCGCCGACCGTCGCACGACCAAGACCATCGACGGCCGACCGGTCACCGGCTGGTTCACCGAGGACTTCACGCTCGCCGAGCTGCGGACGCTGCGCGCCGTCGAGCGGCTGCCCGAGCTGCGTCCCGGCAACACCCTCTACGACGGCCGCTTCCAGGTGCCGACGTTCGACGAGATCATCGAGCTCGCCCGCTCGGAGTCGCGCCGCAAGGGCCGGACCATCGGCATCGCGCCGGAGACCAAGCACCCGACGTACTTCACGGAGATTGGGCTCGACCTCACCCCGCCACTGCTGCGCAGCCTGCGCCGCGTCGGCTGGGACCACCCCCGCTCGCCCGTCCTCGTGCAGTCCTTCGAGACGACGAACCTGCGTGAGCTGTCGCGCATCTCCCGCGTCCCGCTGCTGCAGCTGACGTCGGCGACCGGCGCCCCGTACGACCTCCTCGCCGCCGGCGACCCCACCACCTACGCCGACATCATGAGCCCCAAGGGCCTGCGCGAGGTGGCGCGATACGCCGACTGGATCGGCCCGGAGAAGAACTCGATCATCCCCCGCGACGCCCAGGGCCGGCTCACGTCGCCGTCGCCCGTCGTCCGCGACGCCCATCGCGCGGGGCTGAGGGTGAGCGTCTACACCGTCCGCAACGAGAACCAGTTCCTGCCGACGGAGCTGCGCAGCAGCGCCAACCCCGCCGAGCAGGGCGACGTCCGCGCCGAGCTGTTCGCCTTCTTCGACGCGGGCGTCGACGCGGTGTTCGCCGACTTCCCCGACACCGCCGTCAAGGCCCGCAAGGCCCACCGCTCGCTGCGGACCGTTCCCGCACGCTGACGGCGGGGACCTGAGGTCTCGATACGCCAGGACCTCGGTCGTTCCTCCCTCGTCCCGGCTACTCGACCGCCGGATCAGGGGAGCACCGCAAAGACACCGCAGCCCCTTCCCGGCTGCTCGACCAGCGAGAAGCGACAGGCAGGACGTTCAGGCGCGGCGCAGCTCCAGGAAGATGCTCGGGCCGAAGTCCTTGCTTGCGAGGCGCTCCTGCAGGGCCTTCTCGATGCCGACCATGAGGCCCGTGGGGAGGACCTTCTTGAGGGTCTGGCTGCGCAGGTTCGAGACCGACAGCTTGCGCTGCAGCACGAGGCCGGCGTCGGCGAGCTGGCCGACGACGGTGTCGACGTTGTGGTTGACGAACGCGATCGCGTCGGGCTCGTCGGCCGAGACGGTGCGGATGCTGACCGGCTCGGTGGGCAACGCCTTGCCCTGCTTCTTGAACTGGCGACGGTTCTTGTAGTGGCCGTAGTTGGCGACCTCGATGAGCGCGGTGCCACCGGGACGCAGGACGCGGGCGAGCTCGGCGAACTCCTTCGACGGCTCGGGGATGTGGTGCATGACGCGCACCATCGTGATGAGGTCGAGCGACGCGTCCTCGAAGGCGAGGTCGTCGGCCTGGGTCTGGACCTTCTCGATGTCGGTGCCTGCGAGGACCTCCTCGGCGGCCTCCAGCTGCGTGCGGCTCGGCTCGGCGAGGGTGACGTGGTCGGCGTACTGGCGCAGCAGCAGGCAGAGACGACCGAAGCCACCGCCGACGTCGGCCGCGCGCGCGAACGTCCGACCCTGGAGCAGACGACGGATCGCAGCCTCCTCGGCAGCGTGCTCGTAGTCCCGGTCGTCCCAGTACGTGGTGTAGTCGTACCCGCGGTCGTACTGGTCCGCGACCTTCTTGGAGGGCTTGTCGTCAGTCACCGGCACAGCGTAGCAACGGCCGGAGAGGGGTCAGCGCCCGAAGGTTCTGGGCCCGAACTCGGGTGCCTGCTTCTTCATGCCGGCCTTGCGGGCGGCGGCGGTGTTGGGCGAGCGGAACATCCGCAGCTGGTAGAGCCGTTCACGACGGAAGGCGCCGGCGAGCGTGCCGAGGGGCAGCGCGTTGAGCAGCCGCTTGCTCGCCGCCACCGAGTCCGGGGACCGCTCGAGGAGCGCGTCGATGAGCTCCTGCGCGGGCTTCATGGGGTCATCGGCGACGTCCGTGGCGAGGCCCACCTCGGCCGCCTCGGTGCCCGAGAGCACCTCGCCGGTGAGGACGAGACGCTTGGCGACGTCGGCGCGGACGACCTCGCTGAGCGGGACCGTGCCGCTCATGTCGGGCACCAGGCCCCACTTGGCCTCGAGCACCGACCAGCGGCAGTCCGGCGTCGTGAATCGGAAGTCCGCGGCGAGCGCGAGCTGGATCCCGGCGCCGAACACGTGTCCGCGAGTGACGGCGAGGACCGGCACCGGCAGCTCGCGCCAGACCCACAGGGCCTGCTGGAAGGCGTTCGTCTTGCGCCACGGCGGCCGCAGGAAGAACCGCACGACCCGGGCGCGGTCCTTGCCCGCCTCGGCGAAGTCGAGCCCGGCGCAGAACGAGTCGCCGGCCCCCTCGAGCACCACCACGCGCACCGAGCGGTCGGCGCGGACCTGCGCAGCGGCGTCGAGCAGGCCCTGGAGCATGTCGAGCGTGACGCCGTTGAGCTTGTCCGGACGGTTGAGCCGGACGCGGGCGACGGGCCCCTCGATGCTCGTGAGGACGTGGGGTTCGGTCATGGCTCGAGGATACGCGTGTCGGTCCCCGTCGACCGCTGCTGTGCTCAGGTGACGCGGTCGAGCACGTGGCGCACGGCACCGCCGACGTCGGTGCTGACGACCGGGTTCTCGAACCCGAACCGCAGGCCGATCTCCTTGGGCCAGGCCGGCGCAGCACGCAGCAGGAACGTGTTCATGCCCGTGCGGTCGAGCTGGCGCCTGAGCATCTCCTCGGTCCCGACGGGCTGCTCCCACCAGATGAGCACCTGGGGCCGGAGCTTCTCGACGAGGTCGGCGACGGTGCGCGGGTCCGTCTCCGGTCCCACCGTCCGGACCGTGACGTCGGCGTCGACGAGGGCCGCTCCGAGGGCCACGATCGGCAGACAGGCACCGTCGTCGACGCCGCTCGCGAGCAGCACCTGGGGACGGGGCGCCCGGGCGCCTCGTGAGCGGACCTCGAGCATGCTGCCCAGGATGACGTCGTTGGCGAGCCGTTCCGCCTCCACGTCGAGGGACCCGACGGCCGACTCGTGCGCCATCCGCATGAGGGCCGGCGCGAGCAGCTGGGTCCACGCGTCGAGGAACCGGCTGCGGTCGACGACGCCGTCGACCAGGTCCTCCAGACGAGAGCCGTCGTTGCTGGTGGTGGCTGACAGGAAGGCGTCGATGAGCGCGAGCCGTCCGACGGGCCGCTGGTCCTGGGTCTCGTCGGCGAGGGCGGTGAGGAGCTCGTCGTGGTCGAGGTTGCGGGCGACGCGGGCAGCGTCCTGCGCCGAGACGCCGCGGCCGACGAGGCGTCGCACGAGCTCGACGCGCTCGATGTCGCGCTCGGTGTAGCGGCGGTGGCCGCCCTGGGTGCGGTGGCTGGGGCCGACGCCGTAGCGGCGCTCCCACGTGCGCAGCGTCGACGGCGTGATGTCGAGGCGCGAGGAGACGGCGCCGACGCTCCACGTGAGGGTGGCGCCGGGGCCGTCGTCGTCGCCCGCGTCAGGGCTCGTCTGTGCAGCGTCGACCGGGCTCGACGAGGTGGAGACCCGGGTTTGGGTGTCAGGACGATCCTTCACCGCTTACCTCCGGGCAGTAGAAAGTACTCCATTGCGAACGCTAGGTGGTGTCACCGGGTATGCATTCCGAAATCGACAAGGAGAGGTTGTGCAAAGGTTCACGTCGCCCACGCGCCGTCCCGAGGTGCTGAGGCCGCGTGACGCGCCTAGCGTCAGGAGTGCAGTGGTCGTCGCGACCGCTCCCCCGATCCCCAAGGAGCAGCCATGAGCAGCCTCACCGGAAAGACCATCGCCTTCCTCACCGCGCAGACCGGCGTCGAGAAGCCCGAGCTGACCGATCCGTGGGCCGCCGTCGAGGACGCCGGCGGAACCCCCGAGCACATCGCGCCCGAGGCCGGCACCGTCCAGTCGATGGTGGGCGACGTCGACAAGGACGAGACCTTCGAGGCGACCGTGGCGGTGGCCGACGTCGACGTCGACCGCTACGACGCCCTCGTGCTGCCCGGCGGCACGGTGAACGCCGACCAGGTGCGCGGCGACGACGCCTCGGTCGCGATCGTGAAGGCGTTCGTCGACGCAGGCAAGCCGGTCGCGTCGATCTGCCACGGCCCGTGGGCCCTCGTCGAGGCCGGCGTGCTGCCGGGCAAGACCCTCACGTCGTTCCCGTCGCTGCAGACCGACGTCCGCAACGCCGGCGGCACGTGGGAGGACCACGAGGTCTTCCACTGCCCGGCCAACGGGTGGGACCTCATCACCTCGCGCAACCCCGACGACCTGCCGGCGTTCAACGCCAAGCTCGTCGAGGTGGTCGCGGCCCGCTGAGCGTGCCACGACAGCACGACGACGCCCCCGCGCCGGTCGGTGCGGGGGCGTCGTCGTGGGTGGCGTGGGGTCAGGAGCCGGGCCACTCGCCGGTGGCCCTCTGGAACGCCTTGGCGCCCTGGCGGTCGACGAGGACCTTGACGCCGGAGTAGATCGCGCCCTGCAGCAGCGCCGCGAGGAGGATCTCCTTCATCGGGTACTCGCTCTCGAGCGGCCCGGGAGGATCGGCGCGGTCGGAGTCGACCGACGGGCTCACCCGCTTCCAGATCTGCTTGAAGATCATGCTGGCGATGAGTCCGCCGACGATGGAGCTGACCAGCCCCACGGGACGGTAGAGGAGTCTGGCCGACTTCGACGGCTGCACGGTGGAGGACATGGCCCGACGCTAGCGCCGGGTCAGCGCCGTTGCACCCCCAGCACGTCGAGGCTCGGCTGCCTGACGCTGGGACAGCCCGCCACCGAGCTGCAGCGGCCCCGTCGCGAGGGCACGGTATTCGTCCTCGACGAGCCACCGGCGGCCTGCACCTGGTTGACGTCCGCGACCTCGTGCGCGTGCTCGGCCGCCTGACCGACGGTGGTGGCACGTACCTGCGCCGCTCGCTGGAGCGCTGAGGCCGAGACCCGGCGGCTGCGCGTCGGCGAAGGCGAGAACGGCTGCTCGTGATCGGCGACCGGTCGGAGCCTTCGTTGCAGCGGCCTCCTCCGGTCCATGACCGCGGTCACAGGATCAGGGTCACAGGATCAGAAGGTGTGAGACCGGTTCACACGGGCACGGTGAGGGCATGAGCAACGACAATGCAGCACAAGCCCGCGAAGGACTCTTCGACGGCCTGGCCGGCAAGGCCAAGGAGGTCGCCGGAGCCGTGACCGGCAAGGACGACCTGGTCGAGGAGGGTGAGCTCCAGCAGGCCGAGGCCGACCGCCGCAAGCAGGCCGTCGCCGACGAGGCCGTCGCCGACGCCAAGCGCGAGGACGCCGAGCAGGAGGTCCGTGAGACCACCACCGAGGCCGCCCGCCAGCAGGACGCCGCCCGCGCGCAGGCGCAGCAGGAGCAGGTCCGCGTCGAGCAGGAACGCGCCACCGAGCGCGCCGCCGCCGAGCAGGAGGCCCAGCAACGGGCCGCGCAGGGCAGTCAGGCCGCCGAGCAGCGAGCCGACGCCCTCGCCGAGACCCGCCTGCGGGACGCCGAGGCCCTCGAGGCCGAGGCCGATGCCACTGAGCAGCAGGGCGAGACCGAGCAGGCCCGCCTCGAGCGCGAGGCCGTCGCCGCAGACGTCGAGGCCGCGAAGCTGCGCACCCACACCGAGAAGTGAGGACCACCATGATCAAGACCGTCATCGCCCTTCCGTACGAGATCGCCCGCACGCCGCTCGCCGTCGTCGACGCGAAGCTGACGAGCCGCCTGCCCGAGGCCTCCTTCCCCCGTGTCGCCGTCGACCGGGCCCTCGGGTCCGCCGATCGTGTCGCGGGCGTCGTCCTGCGCAGCCGCACCATCGCCGAGCGCGGCACCGAGCGCGCCGAGCGGTCCGCGACGACCGTCGCCGCCAGCAACCTCGAGCAGCAGGCCGAGCAGGCCCGTGAGCGGGCCCGCCAGGCTGCGAAGGATGCCCGGACGGAGGCTGCCCGGAAGCGCACGGCCGCGCAGGAGCGCGCCGCGAAGGGTCTCGAGGAGGCCGAGGCGGCCGAGGAGCGCGGCAAGCAGGAGGCCGAGAAGGCGGCCGCGAAGACCGCCGCCGCCAAGAAGAAGGCCGCCGACCAGCGTGCCGGCAGCAAGGTCGAGGCGGTCGAGCAGAAGAAGAAGCGCGTCGACTCCGCCGCGGCCGCCAAGAAGAAGACTGCCCAGAGCACGGCGAAGGCCGAGAAGGACGAGGCTCGCACGACGGAGCGAAAGGCCGAGAGGGCTCGCGCCGATGCGGACCGCCTCGACGACCTCGTCGACACCAAGAAGCAGGAGCGCCAGCAGGGCTGAGCGCTCTCACTCCGAACGGCCCGCCCTCCTCGAGGGCGGGCCGTTCCTCGCGTTCGGCCGGCCCGTCGAGGAGCTGCGTGAGCGGCTCAGAGCGTGCCGCGGCACGCCCCGGCCGGGTCCTCAGTCGTCGGAGACGGTCACCGCGAGCTTGCCGCGAACGTGCCCGTCGCGGCTGCGCGCGAACGCCTTCGGCAGGTCGTCGAGCTCGTAGGTGTCCTCGACCTCGATCCGGACGGTGCCGTCCTCGACGAGTCCGACGAGCCGGCCGAGGTCGTCGGCGTCGGGCCGCACCCAGAGCCAGGTGCCACCCTCCTCGAGGACGGCGTCGTCGGCGATGGACACGTGCCGGCCCTCGTCCTCGAGGACGGCGAGCGTCTGCTCCAGCACGCCGCCGACGAGGTCGAGCACGACGGAGACGCCGTCGGGCGCGAGCTCGCGCACGGCGTCGACGAGTCCGTCGCCGTACTCCACCGGCTCGGCGCCGAGGTCACGGATCCGGTCGTGCTGCTCGGCCGAGGCGGTGCCGATGACGCGGGCGCGGAAGGCCCGGGCCGCGAGCTGCACGGCGAACGATCCGACGCCACCACCGGCGCCGTGGACGAGGACGGTGTCCTCCGGGCCGACCTGGAGGCGCTCGAGCGCCTGGAACGCGGTGAGGCCGGCGAGCGGCAGCGACGCGGCCTCCTCCCACGTGGTGCCGGCGGGCTTGCGTGCGGCCGAGCGGACCGGGACGCACGTGTACTGGGCGAACGTGCCGCCATGGACGTAGTCCTTGCGGTTGTAGGCGACGACCTCGTCGCCGACGGAGTACTCGGGGGTGTCGATGCCGACGGCCTCGACGACGCCTGCGACGTCCCAACCCGGCACGACCGGGAAGCGGACGTCCATCATCGCGTCGAGTCCGCCGCTCATCAGCTTCCAGTCGACGGGGTTCACGGACGCGGCGCGCACCTTGACGAGGAGCTCACCGGGCCCGACCTTCGGCTGCGGCTGCTCGGTCACCTCGAGGACGTCGTCGTCGCCGTACTGGGCATAGGTCATGGCTCGCATGGTGCTCATGCGTCCACGCTACGACCGGGTGCCACCTCCGGCACGTCGCCGGAGGGTGCGCGCCAGACACGCCGACGACGCCAGCACGACGAGCAGTCCGAGGCCCTGCAGTCCCGGGGAGTCGTCCGCTCCGCCGGCGACGACCAGGGCGACCCCGAGCACGATCCCGACGAGCGCGATCACCCGGCGTCCTCGTCGTCGGGGACCCACTCGAGCAGGTCACCCGGCTGGCACTCGAGCACGCGGCACATCGCCTCGAGGGTCGTGAAGCGCACCGCCTTGGCGCGGCCGTTCTTCAGCACGGCGACGTTCGCGGGGGTCAGGCCGATGCGCTCGGCGAACTCCCCGACGCTCATCTTGCGGCGGGCGAGCTCGACGTCGATGCGCACGACGATCGCCATCAGATGACCTCGTCGAGGTCGGTCCGCAGGGTGGTGGCCTGCCGCAGCAGGGCCCGCATGACGAGCATCAGCAGCCCGGCGACGGTCACGGCAGCCGTGAGGACGAAGAGCAGGACGACGATGCCGGGATCGTCGGCAGAGAGGCCGGCCGCCACGAGGACCCCGGCCAGCACGATCCAGGCGGCGCCGATGGCCCCGATGATCGTGTCCACCCAGCGGAACGACGCCTCGTCGAAGATCCGGTCGGCCTCGACCCGGCGCAACAGCTGCCACGTCGCGACGAGGACGACCTGCGCGCACAGCACCCAGAACACCGTCACGACCGTGAGCGGCCAGCGCAGCCACGCGTCGTCGGGGTTCTCGGTGGCCATGTGGCGGAACTGGCCGGGCAGGGACAGCACCTGCAGGACGACCAGCACCCCGAGCAGGGCGACGATGGCGAGACGGAGCAGGAGAATCACTCGACGATCAGCAAGCATCCATCGATCATCATGGACTGTCTATCGATAGTCAATCGATGTCAGACGCGTGGGTCGATCATGGTGACGCCGACGAGGTCGCTGGCATCGACGGTCGGCAGCAGCGCAGCCGCCTCCTCCAGGCCGACGGTGCGGCCGACCAGGCCGCCGGGGCGCAGCGCACCGCTGAGGACGAGGTCCATCAGCTCGGGGTAGTCGGCGGCGGCCATGCCGTGGCTGCCGAGGACGTCGAGCTCCCACCCGATGACACGGTCCATGGGGACGCGGGGGTGGCCGTCGACGGGCGGCAGCAGTCCCACTTGGGCGAGTCGACCGCGCCTCGCGAGGGCGTGGATCGCGGCGGCGCACGTCTGCTCGCTGCCGACGGCGTCGACGGCCACGTGCGCTCCGCCGCCGGTGAGGTCGTGGATCGCGGCGGCCACGTCGTCGTCGGCGGTCAGGACGTGGTCGGCACCGAGGGCGGTGGCCGCCTCGAGGGCGGCAGGGTTCCGGTCGACGGCGACCACTCGGGCACCGCGGGCCTTCGCGATCATCACGGCGCTGAGCCCCACTCCCCCGGCCCCCACGACGGCGACCCACTCGTCCTCGCGCACCCCAGCACGTGCGACGAGGGCACGGTAGGCGGTCGCGAACCGGCACCCGAGGCTCGCGGCCGTCGCGTCGTCGACGGCGGCGGGGAGGGCGACGAGGTTGGTGTCGGCGGCGTGCAGGACCACCTGCTCGGCGAACGAGCCCCAGTGGGTGAAGCCCGGTTGCTGCTGGTCGGGGCAGACCTGCGCGTCGCCCTGCGCGCACCAGTGGCACCGGCCGCAGCCGCACACGAACGGCACGGTGACCCGCTCGCCGCCGCGCCACCGCTCGACCCCCGCGCCGACGGCCGTGACGACGCCGGCGAGCTCGTGGCCGGGCACGTGCGGGAAGGCGATGTCGTCGTGGCCGGCCCACGCGTGCCAGTCGCTGCGGCACAGCCCGGTGGCCCAAACCTGGACGACCACTCCCCCGTCGGGCGCACGCGGGTCGGGGACCTCCCGGACCTCGGGGCGTCCCTGCACCTCGTCGACCACCATCGCTCGCATGGGGTCATCGTCGCAGCGCTCGGTCCGTTCGGCGTGCATGGTCGGTGTGTTCGTCGTCTGCTGGAGCGGTGGCAGAAGGTCCCGTGCAGGACGAGCACTTCTTCGTCGTGAACGGCCGCCGCTGGCGGCGCACCGACCCGTGCCTGCCCGACGACGTCGTCGAGCGCCTCACCTCCCACCTGGGCCGCGGACGCTCGGGCGTGCGCGTGGCCAAGAACGCCGGCGACGACGACGCCGTCCGCGCGTCCCGACGTCGCGTCGACCTCGCCAAGCACGGCCTCGGCGAGCGGGGGCCGAAGTGGTGGGAGGACGAGGAGGACGCGCGCGTCGCGCGGGCCCGGGAGGCGTTGAAGGAGCTGGACGCGCTCGACGAGTGACAGGTTCTGCAGCGGTCAGCCCGCCAGGTCCGCGTCGGAGAGAGAACGTTCGACGATCCAGCTCGCCTCGAGATCGATGCGTTCGACTTCGGGGATGCCGATCGCGCGCAGGAACGCGTGAAGGGCCTCGCCCGGGAACCGGTCGGGACGTCGCGGTCGTTCGTAGGTGCTCGTGTCCTCGAAGGGAAGAACGTCCCCCGAGGTCTCGAAGACCCACCGCCCACCGTCGTTCGCCGCGGCGATCGAACGAAGTGCCTTCAACGGCGGGCGTCCCTGCGGTCCGAACATCTCGATGATGCGGGCGGGGTAGATGCCGTGACCCCACACCGCCCGTAGGGCTTGGATCTCGAGCTCGCGTGCGGCGTAGCTCGGAAAGAGCCCGACGTCGGTGCCCAGCACGGCGTCGTTCAGCATGAGGGACCAGTCCTGCCCCGCGGGCGCGCAGATGTAGTGCGTGACCTGGAGCCGGGGTTGCAGTGCCTGCAGCAGCTGCTCCTCGGTCCGCCACGGGCACGGGACCGCCCTCCAGGGGTGGCCGAGCCCTTCGGCGACCCACCGCGCCAAGGTGACCGCGTCACACTCGAAGTACCCCACGCTCTCCGAGAGCTCTCCCCATCGGTCGTCCGGCAGCATCAGTCGATCCTCCTCGTCTGACCTCTGAACCGGGTCGCGTCGTCGGCCTCGATTCTCGCCTCGTGCATCGCTCGGGCACCACCCGCGTCGGCAGACCGTCACCTGGGTCCTGATGAAGGACGGTCACCGGCGTCCCGACACAGAGCCTGTGGAAGCTCGCTGGGCACTGTCGGTAGTCGAGCGTATGTTTGATTCATGGACGTCGAGACCGCTACCTCCGAGGAGGCCATGACCTCGGCCACCCGTGCTGTGGCGCGGGCGGAGGCGGCGCAATATGCGGCGATGCTGACGTACCGCGATGCGGAGGAGACTCGCATCGACGAGTTGGACTCCCCGATGCGGCAGATGGTGGAACGGTCCGCGATCCCGATGTCGATCGGGCAGGCGATGGGCTTGTCGGAGAACCAGGTCTGGTCCCGCCTCGCGACTGCTGACCGGATGGTCGAGCACGCACCCACCTGCTGGGCAGCGTTCCGCGACGGACTGATCGACGCCGCGCGGGTCCGGGAGATCTCCTCGGGTCTGGACCGGCTCGAGCGGGAGTCGTCGTGGGCGCTGCTCGACTCCAAGGCCCTCGCCTACGCCACCACGCACACCACGGCCGAGCTGCGGGCCTGGATCAAGCGGTTCGTCACGCGCGTCGAACCCGACGAAGCCCTCGACCGGGCGGAGAGGGCCCGCGAGCAGCGGCACGTCGCCCTGCACCACCTCGAGGACGGCATGTCCTGGCTGTCCGCCTACCTGCCCTCCCACCAGGCGGCCGCGGTGATGAAGCGCCTCGACCGAGCCGCCCGCCAGCCTGTCGACGATTCCGATGAGCGGACGCTGCCGCAGCGCACCGCCGACCTGTACGTCTCCTGGCTCACCCACGGCGAAACTCTCGACCTCCCAACGATCGGCGGCGACGTCGCCGTGACGATCGAGGCCGACGTCCTCACCGGACTCACCGACGGCCACGCCGAGTCATCGGACGGCGAATGGGCCGTCCCCGCGTCGTGGATCCTCGACGACATCGACGCCGATGAGACCTTCTGGCACCGCATCATCACCGACCCCATCGGCGGCAACATCCTCGCCCACGACTACGTCGGACGCTTCGCCCCCGAGACCCTCGCCAAGGCCATCAGGTTCAGGGACAGCGTCTGCCGAGCACCCGGCTGTCAGGTCCCCGTCGAAAGATGCGACCTCGACCACCGAGAACCCTGGCCCACCGGACCCACCAACGGGGACAACATGTGGGCACTCTGTCGGCGACACCACTCCATGAAGGGACACGACGTCCTGCAGTGGATCCTGCCCACCGGCCGCACCGTCCCCGCCTGACATCGCGTTCCGCGAACCTCAGATCAGCTCCAGCACCGGCCCGTCGTGCACGGCTCGATAGATCACGTTGCGTATCGCGTTGGCCTCCTCGGAGGTGAGCGTGCGGTCGATCGGGCGCAGGACGATCCGCAGCAGGAGGTTGACCTGACCTTCCCGTGTGCCGAGGCGGGCCTGCGCTGCCGGCGTGAGGGCCTCGTGGAGAGTGCGGCCGAGCACGTCGATCGATTCGACGACGTCCGCGTCGTCGCCCAATGCTTCGCGGATACGGTCGCCGAGCGTCTCCCCGTCCTCCGTCGCATCGACGACGACCGAGATGTCGCGCCGAGCGGCGGGCAGGGGCGAGACGTGCTGCCACGGGTCCAGCGTGAGCATCTGTTCTGCGATGCGCGGGTCCTCGGCTCGGAGGTAGCGGATGTCAGGGATCCCCTTGCGCAGCATGAGAGCGCGCTCCAGTCCCATGCCGAGGGCCAGGCCGGACCATTGCGCAGGGTCGAGGCCGGACCCGCGCAGCACCTCCGGATGGATGCGCCCGCACTCGGCCAGCTCCAACCACTCGCCCTCGTGGAGCACGTCGACCTGCCGGCCTCCGACCGTGTACGGATGCGTGACGTCGGTGGTCCGCCACCGCGCACCCGGGAGCACCGCCTCGACCAGGCAACCGATCATCATGAGCATGTCCGCGTCGCTCGTGTCCGGCGTGCTGCGGATCCGCCAGAGATCGACCTGGTGCGGCTCACCGACGTGGCTGCGGTCGACGGCGTCGCGCCGGTAGACGAGGCCGGGGACCACGATCAGCTCGTCGACCTCGGCACGTCCTGCGTAGTCCTCGAGTGCACTCGGGAGCTCGGCGCTCGTGTGACTGCGGAGCATCACCGTGGGGCTGATGTAGCGGGTGTACCGGCGGGCGCGCGTGACGTCGCCCGGGTCGTAGCCGAGGCGGTCGTAGTTCTCGCGCACGGGCACGACCGGCGAGCGGCGGACGTGGCGGGCTGGAACGCTCCATTCGGAGCGCAACCGGTCCACGACCGCCTCCAGAAGGGTCTGGATGGCGTGCGGTCCCCGGGCGGGATCGGTGAGGTCGCGCAGGGTCAGTGCGCGGCAGAGCTGGTCAGGGGTGAGGTAGGCGGTGTGCGACATGAGGTGGTCTCCAAGAAGGTGAGCAGGGCGGCGAAGAGAAGGACCTTCCCCCGGCCGTGCCTGCGGAGACCTGCAGCGCTACGAGCGCGCGGCGACGACCCCGCGGCCATGTCCCGGCCGGGGGTCAAGAAATCGCTGCTGCATCTGCACGACGTCAGGGTACCCGGTGGAGAGCGCGCTCAGTGCTTCGCTCGCACTCGACGTCGACGTCCGGCACGCGGCATGCAGACGCAGGTACCAGATCAACGGTGTCCTCCTGTCGTGCCGGCCGAGCGCGACCGGACCCTCGAACCTGACATCGCCCCAGACGTCGGGACGCTCACCGCGTCTGCCGAGAGGTGCGGCGCCAGTTGACGACGAACGTCATGGTGACGGTCAAGCGCAGGATGACGGACACGACCCTGCCGCGTCCGTCGTCGAGGACCGCGATCGAACCGGACATCGCGCCGAGGAAGAGGAAGGCGGCGAGGTTCGAACGTCTCGACATCTCATCCCCCGGGTA
>SXGT01564670.1_pt1 | contig 17477 bp, 12 predicted proteins | sample 3176221 | NCBI WGS metagenome assembly SXGT01 (sample SAMN11356862, study PRJNA531348) | freshwater metagenome | isolation source: freshwater sample F1-120 | place: China: Fuxian Lake, Yuxi | collected 2017-12-25
CAGGTTGGTGGTCACGATCACGTCGAACTGCTCCGGCCGGACGACCAGCTGCATGGCGCAATTGTCGACGATCATGTCGTTGGACTCGACTCGGCCCTGATACTCGGCCGCGACCTCGTGGCCGACCTCCAAGAACAACCCGCTCACCATCTTGAGGATATTGGCCTTGTGGACGATGGTGACCTTCTTCCGCCCGGTCCGCAACGCGTATTCGAAGGCATACCGGACGATCCGCTCGCATCCGTGCCGGGTGGTGACGCCGGTGGTGACCCCGGCCGCGTGGGGATCGTCCTTGGTGGCAATCCAATGCTCGATTCCAGTGTAGAACCCCTCGAGGTTCTCCCGCACCAGCACGATGTCGATGTTGTCGTACCGGCCCGGCAGAATGGTCTTGGCGGGCCGGACGTTCGCAAACAACTCGAACTCGCGCCGGAGGGCGACATTCACCGACCGGTAGCCGGGCCCCGAGGGCGTCGTGAGCGGTCCTTTCAAAGCCACCCGCCGCCGGCGAATGCTCTCCAACGTGGCCTCCGGCATCGGGGTGCCCGACGCCGCCACCGCGGCCATCCCGCCACTTTGGTGGTCCCAGCTGAACATCACCCCGGTTGCTTCGACCGCCTTGACCGTTGCTTCGCTGATTTCCGGCCCGACTCCGTCTCCGGGAATCAGGGTCACCTCATGAGTCATGGCTCGCCCTCAACCGGGAAAATCGTCGCCACGGCCTTGCCGATGACCTGATCGGGGGTGCCGCCGCTGCCCTTGGCCATCGACCGCCACACCACCTTGCCGGTTCGGACGTCCGCCAGCAACACGGCCATATCGACCGCGAGCGCCCCGGCGCTGTCGGACTTGAAGACCACGGAGGCGGGAATCATGGCGTAGCGCGAGCCACCCGCTACCGCCAGGAGCCGGCGGAGGTTCGAGCGGAGCGGATCGGGGACCGTGGTCATTCCCCAACTTCGCATGATCGACTGGCCCATCTGGTCGGGGTCGGGCATCAGCCCGCCGGCCCGCCTCGAAATCCGACGCAATTCCTGGGGCGGGACCCACTTCACCTCGGGCGCCCGGGAAGAGGCCCCCTCGAACAACACCGAATCGACCCACCGAAGGAGGGCGGGCCGCGCCAGCGAAAAGGTGCCCGGCGGGACCTCGGGTTCGATCAGCAGCATGTTGACCGGGACGATGGCAACCGTCTGGCCGGCCACCGCATTGACGACGAGGGGCTGGGTGACCGGCCTCTTCTGGGCAAACACTGACGGGGCGGCCGCCAGGGAAGTAACCAAGGTCACGAGGGCGAACACGTTGCGGTTTCTAGACATAGCAGCAGAATCCTAACGGAGTCGACCTGAAAAGACGACTCGACGCTGCCGGGGCGACACACCGAGGGCCGCTAGCGCTCGAGCGCCAGGCCCCCATCGACCTGGATCACCTGGCCGGTGACGTGGCGGGCCTCGTCCGAACACAGGAACGACACCACATGGGCCAAGTCCTCGGGCTCAGCCAATCGGCCCAACACCGTGCTGGTCTTGGCCCGTTCCAGGACTTCGGGCGGGAGTTGCTGAAGCCGCTCGGTGCGGACGAAGCCAGGGGCCACCGCGTTGACGTTGATGTTACTCGGACCGAGTTCCACCGCCGCGGCCCGGGTCAGGCCTTCGAGCCCCGACTTGCTCGCGGCATAGCTGGTGACTCCGAAGCCAGGCCGGGTGGCTTGGTGAGAACTGATATTGACGATCTTGCCATACCGTTGGCGACGGAAGATCGGGGCCACCGAAGCGATGCAGTTGTTGGCCCCGATCAGATTCGTCATGATGACGTCGTTCCAGTCCGCCTCCGACAGGCGCCATTGGGCGCCGTCGATCGCAATCCCGGCGTTGTTGACCAAGAAGTGGACCGACCCGAATTTCTCCTTGACGGCGTCGATGAAACGGGCCACCTGCGCCCGGTCCCGCACGTCGCAGGCATCGGCCAGGACCCGGGCGCCCATCGACGCCAGGATCGTTTCGGTCAACAGCGCCATTTCGCGAACGTCGCGCCCCGGCAAGTTGACGAAGCAGAACGCCACGTTGCAGCCCAGCCGGCCGAACTCGAGGGCAATCGCCCGCCCCAAGCCGGTGGCCCCACCGGTCACCACGACCGTCTTGGCGCCAAATCCGGGAACAACCACCGGCTGCTCCAACGCCTCCGGCAGGACCGCCGACCGCGAACGGCCCACAGCCTGCCAAGTCGGAGAATTCCCAAAATCAGGAAAGGGCATCTGGCGCGAAGCTATCGGCCGCCGCCCCAACCCGCAAGCTCAAGCCACCGCCCCCGGACCGAACGCCGAACGCCGAAGGCCAAGTGCCGAGACCGACATGACTGCCGCCACGACCAAGGCGAGGCCGCCGCCGAACATCTGGTAGAGCCAGCCGTACCCGAGGCCGAAGGCCAGCGCCCCGACGCCCGCCACGGCTTGGTAGGTCCCAAAAGCACGACCCCGCTTGCTGGGTGCCAGCCGGGCCACCGCCGCCCGCTCGGCCGGCTCCAAGAAACCGCCGGCAAGGCCGTGGACCAGGAAGACACCGATCGCCAACGTGGGGGAAAGGTCCCGCGACAATCCGAAGGCCGTCGCCGCATAGGCCACCGTGCCGAACACCCACGAGGGGCCGACACCGGCCCGGTCGGCCAGCCACCCGGATGGGTACGACACGGCGCTCTTCACGATATGGAGTACCGCCCAGACCAACGGCACGCCCGCGACCGGAAGGCCAAGATCCTGAAGTCGGAGCAAGATCAACGTTTCCGGCAGGCGGACCGCCGCGAGCAGGGCCAGCCCGGCCAATCGTCCTCCCGGCGGGTCGGCGGGCTCTGGAGAGGCATCGGCCTCGGCCGGCTCGGCATCCGCCGCCGTCCGGGCCCGCCACAAGACCAGCGTCAGCACCCCAAGGGCGGCGAGGCCCGGAATGACACTCGCGCCTAACACTTCCCGGACCGAAACGCCTCGCCGCAGCAGTTCGAACGCCACCAGCGACCCGAGCACGGCGCCGAGGTGGTCGGCCGTCCGATGGAGGCCGAAGGCCCGCCCGTGCATCATCCGAGGCGTGGCGTCGGCAATCAACGCATCCCGGCCGGGCGACCTGAGGCCCTTCCCCACCCGGTCGAGGACCCGGACGCCGACCACTTGCCAGGCCGCGGAAGCCGCCGCCGTGACCGGCCGAAGCAAGGTGGCCACGGCGTAGCCGGCCCATACCAAGGGAAGGCGCCACCGGCGCCGGTCGGCCGCCCGCCCGCTCCACCCCCGAATCGCCGAGGAGGCGAGATCGGACGCGCTATCCAGGGCCCCGAGGGCCACCGGTCCGGCGCCTAACGTACCAGTCAGAAAAGCCGGCAGCAGTGGATAGACCATTTCGCTGGCAAAATCATTGAGGAGCGAGACCGCCGCCAAGCCTTTGACCGTGGCGGGGACCCGGGGACTCTCAGGCATCGGCGCCGAGCGCCCAGGCAGCCAGCACCGGATGGAAGAGGCCCCGCGCCGTGGCCGCCGCGATCAACTCCGGCGGTGTCGTCTGCCGAGCGCTGGCCACCGCTTGCCACTCCGCCGCAAGCAGTACGGCACCGACCGATTCGAGCGGTGCTATCACTACCCGGCGGACCTGCTCGCGCCGGGTGGGGAGCCGGTCCGTCAGCTTGGCCACGCCTTCGGCGGCGCCAATCCGCCCGAGCTGAATGGCCAAATCGAGCCCGGCGACGACCAACGCCACATGACGTTCACCGGCCGAGCGATGACCGGAGAATAGATCCATGGCAGACAGCCACTCGGGCACCGCGAGTCGCCGGCGAATTTCGCGCGGATCGGCGGCGGCGGCCGTCCGGGCCCCGTTGCCGACGGCGGCGGCGACGGCCCGTCCCGCCTCGATGTCGGCCGCGGACGACTCGACCAGCGCAATCAACCGGCGCTCCGCCTGGGCTGCGGTCAGTTCCAACTTGAATTCGTGGTGCAGGTGCCAGGTGACTTGGTCTTCGCCCAAAGCGCCGGCCGCGGCGGTTGGGTCGACTTCGACGTCGTGGCGGAGGAAGGTCTCCAGCCCCGCCAGCGCCTCGGCGGCTCCCCCGTCGGTGACCGCCCCGCGAACGTCCGCCAGCAGTTCGAGCGCGACCTGGAGATTGCCGATCGATGGTTTCGAGACCGTGCGGCGGAGGGCGGCCGTCCAGTCAGGGATGGTGTCGAGGAGGGCCTGATCGTCGGGCCGGGTAGCGAGGACCGCCGCCAGCCGGTCGAGCCACAGGGCCGGACTCCGCCGCTCGGGACGGTCATGCTCGACCCGCCGGAGCCGGACCCGGATCGCGTCAATCAGGATCGTCCGATCGACTTCCTCATCGAGCGACTCGAGTTCGAGTTCTTCGACCGCGTGCGCCAGAGCGCGGAACGCGGCCGCGTGTTGCTTGAGGGCCTTATCGTCGAACGGGACCAACACCGGGGCCGGGCCGAACCGGTCGGTCCGGCTCGCCTCGGCCCCGTCGAAATGGTGCCAGAGATCGAGGAACGACCGAGCCAGCTCGGGCAACAACGCCATTCTGGTTAGGCGCCCGCGATTTCCGAGTCGTCCGCGATGCTGAGTGACCCCGAAAACCCCTTGACGGTAACCCGGTTGCCGAGCATCGAATGGCGGAGCGTGGCGTCGGCGATGACGCACTTCTGTCCGACCAGGGTATGCGATAGCGTCGAATTGACGATGGTAGTGCCCTTCTCGACGGTGACGTTGGGACCGATCGTCGACCCCGAAATCGCGACCCCATCCTCGATCAGCACCGGGTCGATGAACGTCACGCCCGGAAAATTCCCCCGGCGGGCCGCCCCTTTCTCGAGCAGGATTTGATTGGTCTCGAGGAAGGCATCCAGTTTCCCGCAGTCGTACCACCCGCCCACCTCGGCGGTGAGGATCTTCTTTCCGTGCTCGATCATCCACTGGAAGGCATCGGTCAGGAAGAACTCGCCCTTGTTAGCCGGTGCCGCCAGCGTGTGGTCGATCCCTTTCCACAGAGCGTCGACATCCTTGATATAGTAGAGGCCGATGTTGGCGAGTTTGGAAATCGGCGTCTCGGGCTTCTCGACGATCTTGGTCATGTAGCCGTCGGCGTCCGTCACCACCACTCCGAACCGCTGGTAGTCCTCGACCTCCTTGGCCCAAATGATCCCGTCGGCGGCGGCCCGGTTGATCAACGTCAGGTCGGCCTCGAATACGGTATCGACGAAGATGATCAGGATCGGCTCGTGGACGAACGGCCGGGCCAAGTTGACCGCGCCCGCGGTTCCGTCCTGGACTTTCTGCTCGAGGTACCGGCACGGCACTCCGTAGCGGCCGGTCGCATAGGCCTCAACCTGCTCTTTGAGGTGGCCGGTGATGAAGATGATCTCGGAGACATCGAGTCCCTTGATCCGGTCCATGACCCAATCCATGACCGGGCGCCCGGCCACCTTGAGCATTGGCTTCGGGACCAGGTGCGAATGGGGCCGAACCCGGGTCCCCTTGCCGGCCAGCGGTATGATGACTTGCACGGTCAGGTTCTCCCGTAGCGGTCGGTAATGCGGACGAGGTCATCGAGCTCGGGCGTCGAGGCTTCGAGCACGTCGGAATCCACCACGGCTTCGATCTGGTGAACCAACTTCGCCGGGATGTGGACCGACTGTCCTTCGCTAAAACGTCGCTCCGTCATTGCGTCAGCGTCGGCCCCGGTCCGGAGGATGAGTTCTCCTTGAAGTACATGCATCGTTTCGTCTTTAAAGTTGTGATACTGGCAACTCAAGACTTGCCCGGCATTGACGTGCAGAATCTTCCCGACATACCGGCCGGTTCTGGCCCAGATCAACTCATAGCCCCAAGGTTTTTCGACCCGGTAGGGAATCTCACTCATGAAGCCTCCAGAGGATGAAACTCGAACGCCGAGGGCGCCGCCACGCATTCCCGAACGCAGACCCCGCATCCGACGCAGGCCTCGCGGCGGAGCACCGGGTGGCCGGCGTCATCTTGCCCTAACGCCCGTTCGCCGATCGGACAGGCATCCACACACACCCGGCACGGACTCCCCTCGAACGTAACGCACCGTTCCGGAACCAGCGTTACCGTGCCAATCCGGTAGTCGGTCCACCCGTTGGCCGGCCGGGTCAGCGCCCCCGTCGGACAGGCTTGGATGCAGGGCATCTCCGGGCATGCCACACAGGGCTGGCTCGTCGGCTCGAGGTACGGCGTGCCGGCCGCCAACCCACCCGACGTCGGCACCGTCAGAATCGCGTGGACCGGACACACCGGTGAGCACGCGCCGCACCGGGTGCAAGCGGCCAGGAACCCGACCTCGGGGATCGCGCCCGGCGGCCGGGTGTACCGAGTCTGGATGATCCGTTCTTCGGTTCGCTCGACCAACCCTCGCAGCCATTCCCCGAAGCTGTCGCGAATCACGGCTCGCCGGTCGCCCGACTTGTCCCATGGTTTCACTGGCGATAGATCGGAAAAACACCATCCGCCAAGCGGTCGAGCAGCCCACCGGTCAGGAATCCGATCCGCGGCTTACCCGGGCCCTGATCGGTGGGATTTCTCGGGTCATCGGCGGGGGCCGTGTTGAACACGGCGACGACCCCGGCCTTGGACACTGGGTCGATGTAGAAGAACGACCGAAACGCCTTCTGGCTGCCGGTATGCCCGACCAGACTGAGCCCCTTCCGCTCCAGCAGAAAATAGGCCAAGCCGATCGACCCGCCATCGGGGCCGCCTAACGGAAGCACCGGTTTCCACATCTCCTCCAGCGACGCGCGGGCCAAGACGCCATGGCCGGCCGCCGCCACTCGAGGGGCTCCGACCAGGAACTGGAGATACGTGACCAAGTCCGTGATCGGGGCATTGAGCCCGCCGTTCGACACCGTGATGCCGGTATCGAAATCGAGGCCATTCGCAACGGGTCCGTCGGCCCCGACGTCGTAGTTGTTGGACCGGAACGGCAGTAAGTGGAAGGGGGTGAGATCGAAATAGCTCGACGACATGCCGAGTGGCCGGAACAGGTTCTTCTCGATATAGGTCTCGTAATCCTCACCGGTCAGCGTCTCGATGGTCCGGCCGAGGAAGATCACACCAGGGTTCGAATAGCTGAACTTCGTCCCCGGCGGGAAGAGGATCTCGGTGTACGGCATCATCGCCACCAATTGCGACCATCGGGCCGGCTCATGCGGATGCCAGGGCCTGTCGCCACCCCACGGCCAGGTCCCGGGTCGAAAACCGGCGGAATGGGACATCAGCATCCGGAGGGTAATCGCGTCCATGGGGCCGAACGGGTTGTGGACCGCCCCCAATTCGGGGACGTACTTGAGCGCCGGATCATCGAGCCGGAGCCGGCCCCGGTCGCGGAGCTGCATTACCGCGATGGCGGTGAGGGTCTTGGTGATCGATGCCCAGTGGTAAATCGTCCGCTCGTCAACCGCCCGGTTGGTGGCCCGATCGGCCAGGCCGTGGAACTCTTGAGCCAGGACGGTATCGCCGTGGAAGAAAACCATGCTGCCGCCCACCACACCCTCGTCCTCGAGCGTCTGGTGGAAAAACGCCTTGACCGGGGCCCACGCCGGCCCGAACCGGTCCCGGGCCTTTTGCCCCTGCCCGGTCGTCGGCCCGAAGCCGGCAATCAGGACAACCGCCAGAGCGGTTGGTCGGAACGTTTGGCCGGAGGTCATGGGGCCAGAATCTAACCAATGGCCCCTTGGTTCCGCCTCTCGCTCCAGATAGGATTCTCCCCCCGGCTCGCCGGCACCCGTACTTGATCCCCGGAGGCCGGCATGTCGTTGGTCGCGGTATTGCTACTGACCCAGTTGCAGGACACCCTCGCCAGCTCCACCGCCCGGCCAGATCTCCTGCACCGGAACGGGCGGATCCCCCCGTCGGTCACGGCTATCGCCGCGCCCGCTCCGCCCCGAATCGACGGGCGGCTCGACGAGCCCTGGTGGCAAACTGCCATCCCCGCAGCCGATTTTCGCCGGGACGTACCCTCGGACGGCAACCCCGCCTCCGAGCGCTCCGAGATCCGGGTGGCGTACGACCGCGAGGCCCTCTACGTCGCGGCCCGCCTGTACCACCGGGACACCACCGCGATCTCCCGGCGGCTCAGCCGCCGCGACTCGTTCTCGGTGTTCAACGACGTGTTCTTCGTCATGATCGACTCGTACCACGACCATCGGACCGCTTTCGTGTTTGGCGTCACCCCGGCGGGGGAGCAGCGCGACATGCTGGCGACCGCCGATGGCGGGAACCGCGATGCCTCGTGGGATCCGGTCTGGGAAACCAAGACCAGAATCGATTCGTTAGGCTGGACGGCGGAAATGCGGATCCCGTTTTCTCAACTTCGCTTTCCGCCCGGCGCCGAACAGACCTGGGGCATCCAGTTCCGCCGGGACATCCGGGCCGCCGGCGAGGCCGTGGACTGGTCGTGGACCCCGCGAACCGAGTCGGGCCAGGCCTCGAAGTATGGCCATCTGTTCGGCCTCCGCAACATCCCGGCTCCGCGCCGGCTCGAGGTCCTTCCCTATTCGGTGAGCCAGGGTCGATTCACCGAAGGCGCCGACCGAAGGAGCCCCTTCGACGACGGCAGCGTTGGAACGCTGGCCGGCGGGCTCGATCTCAAGTACGGCCTGACCAGCGACCTGACGCTCGACGCGACGATCAACCCCGACTTCGGACAAGTCGAGGCCGACCCCTCGGTCGTCAATTTGACGGCGTTCGAGACCTTCTTCGAGGAGCGGCGGCCGTTTTTCGTCGAGGGCGCCGGGATTCTCGACTTCGGGGTCCGCGACCATGGCTTGAACTTCTACTACTCGCGGCGAATCGGCCGCCGGCCCAGCCTGTCTGCCCTCGGGGCCGCCGATTTCGTCGATCAACCAACCGCCACCTCGATTCTCGGAGCCGGAAAGCTCACCGGGCGGACCCGGTCGGGGTGGTCGATCGGCGCGATCGGCGCGATCACCGGCCGAGAATCCGCCCGGTTGGCTGACGCGAACGGGACCCGCTTGGCGGATCAGCCGCTTGAGCCGGTGGCCGGCTACGGGGTCTTCCGGCTCCGCCGCGACTTCCGGGGCGGCGGCAGCGGGATCGGAATCCTGGCTACGGCCGTCGGTCGCGACCTCGGCGACTCCTCGTTCCGGATGCTCCGGGCGAGCGCCGTCGTCGGAGGGGTCGATTTCTTCCACCGCTTCGGGCGCAACGGGTTTGAGATCCGGGGTGGCATTGGCGGCTCGCTGATTCGGGGTGATACCACCGCGATCGCCCAGGCGCAGCGATCATCGACTCGCTATTTCCAGCGGCCCGATCAGGCCAAGGTCCGCTTCGACCCCACGCGTCGCTCGCTGGCCGGCCTCGGGGGAGAACTCAGCGTCGAGAAGATCGGCGGCGAGTGGCTGTACGGCGTCGGCACCACCTTCCTGTCGCCTGAGCTCGAGTTGAACGACGCCGGGTTCCAGACCCAAGGTGATCGGATCAGCATTTCCGGCCGGGTCAACCGCCGCTGGATCAAACCAAGCGCGTATTTCCGGAGCTTCGACTTGACGTGGAGCGCGTACCAGGCCCTCAATTTCGAGGGGATCAACATCCGGCGGCATTTCGCCATGAGTGCCAATGGCGAGTTCCTCGGGTTCGGTGGATTCCGCCTGAACGTGGAGCGAAACCCCGCCTCCTTCGACGATCGGGGCACCCGGGGTGGGCCCCTCGTCACCCGACCGTCGCAATGGGGGGCCTCCGGGACCATTCGTAGCGACGGCCGGCGCACGGTGTCGGGAAGCATCGGGATGGGATACGAGTGGGACGAGGCGGGCCGGTGGTCGGCTAGGATCGGCCCCGACATCACGATCCGATCCCGAGGGGCGCTCTCGGTTTCTTTCAATCCCGGCTATACCTGGTCGCACGAGGCGTCGTTCTATGTCGGACAGGGCTCCGATCCGGCGGCCACCAGAACCTTCGGGAATCGCTACCTCTTTGCCCAACTCGACCAGCACACACTGAGTCTGACGACCCGCGTCAATCTATTGCTGTCTCCGGAGCTCTCGGTCCAACTCTATGCTCAGCCGTTCGTGGCCACGGGGGATTACCGAGGCTTCCAGTACCTCGACGCGCCGCGCACTTTCGGGTTCACCCGGTACGGGAGCGGCGCCTCGACCCTCGAATATCGCACGGCCGACTCCACCTACCGGGCCGATGCCGACGGGCCCGGTCCCGCAGCCCCCATCGCCTTTTCCGAGCCCGATTTCCGGGTCCGGTCCCTCCGGACTAACTTGGTGATCCGGTGGGAATACCGGCCCGGCTCGACGGTCTTTCTGGTCTGGAACCAGAACCGTGCCTTCCGGGCCGCCGACCCGAGATTCCGGGCTCTCAGCGACCTCGGCGACATCTGGAACGACGACCAGCAAAACGTCTTCTTGATCAAAGCCAGCTACTACTTTTGTCTGTGATTGCATGCTGATCGCCCTTGGGCTCTGGCTGCAGACGGCCGCATCGCCGCCCGATTCCGGGCTCCTTCACCGTACCGGGCGAAGCCCTCGCACAATCACGGCCGTTCGGACCGAGACACCCCCGACGATCGACGGGCGACTGGACGAGGCCGTCTGGGCCCAGATTGTTCCTCAGAACGGGTTCAGGCGGGATTCCCCGAGCGACGGGAAACCGGCGACGCAGGACACCGACGTCCGGATTGCCTTCGACCAGACCTCCCTCTACATCGGGGCCCGGCTCCATGATGATCAGCCCGGCACTATCTCCCGACGCCTGAACCGGCGGGACTCGTTCGGCGCGTTCAACGACGTGTTCTTCGTCCTCCTCGACTCATATCACGACCACCGCACCACGTTCGTTTTCGGGGTGACGGCCGCCGGGGAACGCCGGGACGCCATCGCGACCGAGGACGGCAACGGCGGGCTCGACGCCGGATTCGACCCGGTGTGGGCGGCCGCGACCAGCATCGACTCGTTAGGCTGGGTTGCGGAGATGCGGATACCCTTTTCGCAGCTTCGTTTCTCGGGCGCGGCCAACCAGGTCTGGGGCATCCAGTTGCGACGAGACAACGTTCGCGCCGGCGAGGCGGTCGACTGGGAATGGTCGTCGAAGGCCGAGCCGGGCCAGGCGTCGAAGTTCGGCCATCTGCTCGGCCTCACCGAGATTCCGGCCCCGAAGCGGCTCGAATTCCTCCCCTACACGTCGACCAAGGCCCAGTTTACCGACGGCGTCGCTCCGGGCAATCCGTTCAACGACGGCCGGACCGGATCGGTTACCGGCGGCCTCGACGCCAAATACGGCCTGACGAGCGACCTGACCCTGAACGCCACCATCAACCCGGATTTCGGTCAGGTCGAAGCCGATCCGTCGGTCGTCAATCTCACCGCGTTCGAGACCTTTTTCGAGGAACGGCGGCCGTTCTTCGTCGAGGGATCCAACATCTTCGGCTTCGCCACCGGATTCGGAGGCGACCGGCTGTTCTATTCCCGGCGGATCGGCCGGAGCCCCGGCCAGTCGGCATTGGGCCGGGCCGCCTTCGTCGACGAGCCCGGCAGTTCCTCGATCCTCGGTGCGATCAAGTTGTCGGGACGGACCAAGTCCGGTTGGTCGATCGGGGTCCTCGACGCCGTCACCGGCCGGGAGGAGGCCCGGCTGGCCAACCCCGGCGGTCCGATCACCACCACTCCGATCGAACCCGGGGCCAATTACGGCGTGGTCCGGCTCAAGCGCGACGTGGCCGGTGGATCGAGCGGCTACGGGTTTATGGGCACCTCGGTCAATCGGAGCGGTACCGCCGCTGAGTTTCCGGGCCTCACCAGATCAGCCTACGTCGGGGCCGCCGATTTCTTTCATCGATGGAAACAGAACTCCCGTCAAATCAGCGGGTCGTTCGGCTTCTCCCGGATTGCCGGTCCGAGCCAAGCGATTGCGGGAGCCCAGCTGGCGTCCGCCCGATACTACCAGCGCCCGGACCAGGACTATGTGTCATTCGATCCGACCGCCACGTCGATGACCGGGACCAACGGGCGGCTGCTGGTGGAAAAGCTCGGCGGCGCTTGGACCTACCAGATCGGCGGGAATTTCACGGCCCCGGGCTTTGAGTTGAACGACGCGGGCTTCCAGCAGGAGGCCGATCGAATCCTGATCGGCGGGCTCCTGGCCCGTCAATGGGTCAGCCCGGGGAAACTGGGCCGATCCGGTTCGCTCACTCTGGTGACGAACCAACGTTACAATTTTGGCGGAGTCCGGTTGGCCACCGAGGCCGCTCTTTCAGCGAATCTGAGCCGCCACAACTTCCACGTCATCTATTTGGATTTCGAACGCCGCTTCAGAGGGCTCGACGACCGGACCACTCGAGGAGGCCCCCTGATTGAAATGCCAGGCTATTTCCAGGGTAGTCTCCATTACGTAACCGACAGCCGAAAAGCTGTTTCCGCCACGATCGGGACCACGATCAGGATCGACGATGACCGCTCCTCGAGGGCCAGCGCCTTTGCCCAGGTCAACGTTCAGAGCCAAGGCCGGATCAACTTCCAGATCACGCCGAGCTACCAACGCTCCCGTCAAACGGCCTTCTACCTCGGACAATACGCCGACCCTACGGCCGGCGCGACCTTCGGCAATCAGTATCTCTTCGCTCCGCTCGACCAGAATATCCTGAGCGTCAGTACCCGGCTCGACTATTACTTCACACCGGCGCTTTCGCTCCAGCTGTACGCCCAGCCCTTCGTCGCCACCGGCGATTTCCGGTCGCCGCGGTCGTTGGTGCAGCCGAGGACCTATGATTTCCGGGCCTACGGTACCGGCGGTTCAACGGTCGCGACCGACCCGGCCACCGGCGCCACGACAGTCGACGCCGACGGCGCTGGACCCGCTCCTTCGAATACCTATGGCAATCAGGATTTCCGGATCCGGTCGATCCGAAGTAATGTGGTGCTGCGCTGGGAATACCGGCCGGGCTCGACGCTATTCCTGGTCTGGAATCAGAGCCGGTTCAACTTGGGGAGCGACCCCAGGTTCCGCCCCTTCCGGGACCTCGGCGACATCTTCTCCGACGACATGCAGAACGTCCTGTTGGTCAAGGCGAACTACTACTTCTCATACTGAGCCCGGTGGTCGGGAATGAACGGTTCCGCGTTCGCTCCGTGGTTTGCTCTCCTGATCGCGACCCCGGCCGCTACCCAAGCGGTACGCGTCCAGGCTGTCGAATCCGAGACTAAGCGACCGGTGATCGGCGCCATCGTCGTGCTCATCGACGGCCTCGGTCGCCAGGCGAGCCGCGGCCTGACCAATGAGGGCGGGCGGGTCGTGCTCGCCGCCCCGCACCCGGGAACCTTCCGGCTCCGCGCCGACCGCATCGGCCATTCGGGGGTGCTGACCGAGCCCTTCATAGTCGCCGACTCGGCCGTCTCCATGACCGTCGTGATGCCGGCGGGCCGGACCGTGCTGCCGGAGGTCACGGTGGCCGGCGCGACGGCTTGCGATCGCCGGGCCGACGGCGCTTCGACGGCGGAGCTCTGGCACGAGATCCGCAAATCCCTCACGGCTAACGAGATCACCAGGGAATCCGAGAGCGTCGTGCTGGCCGTCACCCGATTTCGGCGTTACCGGACCCCGACCGGCGTCATTCGGGCGGACAGCGTCCTCGGCCAGTTCACCACCCGGAACACCCCCTTCGTCAGCGGCGACCCCGCGGAGCTCCATCAGAGCGGCTTCATCCAGCAACGAGGGGGCCGGTTCCAGTTCTTTGCCCCCGACGCGAGGCTCATCCTCTCGGATGAATTCCTCGGCGCTCATTGCTTCCGGGTCTCGGCAGATTCCCGGCGGCCCGAGTTCATTGGGCTGGCCTTTGAGCCGGTACCTGGACGCCGCCTCCCCGAGGTGCGAGGCACGCTCTGGGTCGATCGTCAGTCGGCCGGGCTCCGGCATCTCGACTTCGAGTACCTCAACGCGCCCGAGGCGATTCAGTGGGACGGCATTGGCGGCCGGATCGAGTTCGAGCGGTTGGAGAACGGCCTGTCGGTTGCCACCGAGTGGTTCATCCGAACCGCCGACCGGGTCCGGTTGGAGCCCCGCGGGTTCCGGCGGCTCCGGCAAGCGGTGGATTCGGTGGTTGGATACGTCGAGGAGGGCGGCGCCGCACAACCGTTCGGCAGCGGTGCGAGCCTGGTCGCCGATCAGGCGGCGAGGATCGGCGAATCCACGACCGCCTCCGGCGAACTGACCCTCCGGGTCGTTTCGGCCGCCGGAACGCCAGTCGAGCGAGCCATCGTCACCGTCCCTGGCATCGACTCGACTTTCGCCACCGATCGGGCCGGGATGCTCCAGCTCGGCGAGCTGCCGGAGGGGCCGGTCGTGGTTCGGGTCGTCGCGATCGGGTATGCCCCCCGCGGCCTCGGCTTCCGGGTCTCGGCCGACCGCCGATTCCTCGACACGACCTTGGTCTTGAAACCCGTCGCCCAGTCGCTCGCGCCTCTCGAGGTCACCGGCCGAACGACAACGGTGATAGCCAAACTCGAAGAGTTCGAGCGCCGCCGGCAAATGGGATTCGGGACGTTCGTGACGCGGGCCGTGCTCGCCAAGTGGGAGGCACATCCTCTCAGCGTGGCCCTTCGGACTGTCCGCGGCGTCCGGCTGATACCTCGGACGTCCCCCTGCGGGGGTGGGTACGGTGCCGCCAGCCTCCGGAGCGGACGCTACGCTTCCTGCCTCATGGGCCCCGGCTGCCCGCTGGCCATTTATGTCGACGGCGTGCGGAGGTACGACGGCGACGGGCCGGTTCCAGACATCGACGAGTTCCTGACCGACCGGGTCGAAGCCATCGAGATCTACCGGGGTCCGGGTGAGACGCCGGCCGAGCTGAACGCTACCGGGGCATTGTGCGGGGCGCTCATGATCTGGACCCGGATCAGCGGACCCTAGGGTCCGACGGGCCGCCTCAGCTCGACGGGATTTCGCTCACTAAGCCTAGAAAGAGAATGGTGCCCGACAACCGTTCCCGAATCGCCGCCAGGAACGGGCGGTCGACCCGGAACGGCACCACCTGCGGCAAGCTGGTCACGCCGACACCAACAACCGTGACGGCCGCCGCTTCGGTGCCCGCCTCGTCGATGGCCACAACGGTCTTGTGGTCCACCCTGGTGATGACCAGCCGGCCATCGGCGATTCCCGTCAGATCGGCCCGATCGGAAAACGCCTGCCCCATCCCGAGCGCCATGAGATCCGGACCCAGCGAACGCTGGTAATCGAAGGTGACTTTCGGAAAGAACAAATCGACTTTGGCCGTCCGGAGCCCGGACGCCGCGGCCGCGAAATCCACCGCGGTCATCCGGCCCGCCAAACTCGCGGCCGTGGTCCCGGCCTTCGGAAGGACAACCGTCAACGCATGGGCTCCCGCCCCGTACCAGAGCTCCACCATCTCGAAATCGGGGCCTCGGAAGTAGAGCAGATCGTCTTGGCGATGCATGAACGGAACCGTCTGAGTTCCGCCGGCCGCCCGCTGGAACGATGCTGGAGCGGTCTCACTCTTGTTGAACTGGGTTCGCCAGAGGCCTTTGAAGTAGATGGCGTTGACGGCAAAAAGGACTTCCTCGGCGCTGATCGAGGAGAGGATTTTCGGGATCTTGCCGTTGGTCTTCTGGCTGACCCACCCGTTGATGGCATCGAGCGCCGCCGGTGAGCCGAAGTCGAGCGACTGCGCCTCCGCGTCGAAGAACCGCCTCGCATCGGCGAGAAAGGGCGCCAGGATCGGGTACCCGCGGCGGGTCCAGATTGAATTCGCGATGGTGAACTGGACCGTGGGATCGAGACTAGCAAGGAGGACGATCAAACTTCGATAGGCTTCGTTGATGTCCGCTTGGGGCGTGGCGCCGAAACCCAGCGTCGCGGCCATCGCATCGCGGGTCTCGCCGCGAGCGCCGTTCATGACCATACCGAGCGCCATCGACACCGACAGCGGAGACAGAAAGACGTTCTTCCCGGGTTCCGCGGCCGTGACCTTGCCGAGGAGGTCGAAGGCGAAGCGGTTCGAGGCACCGATGGCGGTTGATTCGGCCCCCGACAGCGCCCGGGGCAGCCGCTCGAGTAACGGCGGGGGACCTTTGGGGCCTGGATCGGTTGTTCCGGAGCACCCCGCGACGAGGGCGAGTATGAGCACGGGACGGAATTTCATGTTGTCATCCTCCGAGGGGAAACCCAAGCCACGACCCCAATACCCGAGGATGGTGGCCCGGCGTCACACTCGGCCCGGCTCTACTTGAGCCAGTAGTCGAACCACTGCCGGAGGCGGCCCAACCGGTCGACCAACAACCACGGTTCTCCGGTCCGTGACAAGTCATGCGTCGATCGGGGATACCGGAGGAACTCGACCGGGACCTTCTGCTTCTGCAGTGCCATGAACCACTGCTCGGCGTCGGCCATGGGGGTACGGTGGTCCTCCTCCGACTGGACGATCAACGTCGGGGTCTTGACCTTGTTGACGTGCCGCATCGGGGAGAGCGAGTCATAGAGGGCCGGCCGTTCCCACGGCATGCCATAGAACTCGAACTCGGTGAGGCCCGGCACATCCGATACCCCCCACCACGACCACCAGTTGCTGATCATCCGGTCGGCCTGGGCCGCCTTGAAACGATTGGTCCGGGTCGTGATCCAGGCAGTCATGAAGCCGCCGTACGAACCGCCGGTCACCCCCATCTTGGTCGAATCGACGTCCGCCCTGGCTGCGGCAATGTCCACCGCCTTCATCAGGTCCTGGTAGTCTTCGAGCCCCCACCGGCCCCGGGTCGAATAGGTGAACTCCGCCCCATAGCCGCTCGACCCGCGCGGATTGGTGAACAACACCCACTTGCCCGACCCACTGATGTTGTGAAATTCGTCGAACCAATTCTCGCCATAGGCGCTGTGCGGGCCCCCATGGATATAGAACACCAGCGGGTACTTCCGGCCGGCCTGATAGCCATGCGGCTTCTGAAGCCAGGCCTCGATCTCGACCCCACCGACGCTCTTGTACGTAAAGCGCTCGGCGTCCGGCCAGGCGATCTCCGCGTTGAGTTTGCCATTGAAGTCGGTGACCTTGCGCTCGCCGGTCCCGGTGCCAGACGCCACGTACAACTCGGTCGGCGCGGTGATCGAGGTCGCGACGTAGGCCATGACCTGGCCCGCAGGATCGATATCGGTACCGGGAATCCGGCGGCGGCCCGAGACGATTTCCTGCCGAGCCCGGGTGTCCGGGTTCACGGTGAACACGGCGTCCCGCCCGCCGATCGATGCGCCCATCAGGATCTGGCCGCTCGCCTGCCACTCGAACCAGTTCGGCTCGTAGACCCAGTCGCCGAGCAGATTGACCGGCGCACCGCCCGCTGCCGGTATGATCCAGATTCGCTGCGCCCCGGTCCGGCCGACCTGCGACGTGTACGCCAACCGCGATCCATCCGGCGACCACTCGAGATCGCCCTCGGTGCCGGCGCCGTTCGTTAGGCGACGCGGCTC
>SXGT01708991.1_pt1 | contig 17476 bp, 14 predicted proteins | sample 3176221 | NCBI WGS metagenome assembly SXGT01 (sample SAMN11356862, study PRJNA531348) | freshwater metagenome | isolation source: freshwater sample F1-120 | place: China: Fuxian Lake, Yuxi | collected 2017-12-25
CGGACGTGCCACCGCGACCACCGCGGCCGGGCGTGCCACCGGTGCCGCCCGGGCCGCCGGTGCGGCTGCCGCCACCGCGGCTGGCCTGCGCGGCCGCAATCGCCGCCCCGACTCCGCCGGGACCAAACGCACCGAACGGACCGCCGAACGCTCCGGGAAATCCGCCACCCCCGCCACCGCCGCCGCCGGTGGTGGTAGTGGTGCCGTACAGGTTGGTGATCAGCAGCGCCATTTCGGTCGGGTCCGCGTTTTTCAACTGGAACACCTTCATGGCCGAGACGGAGCCCGCCGAACTGTCGAGGGCGGAGATGAGTTCGACGATGTGGCGGATGTTGCTCTGTGTATCGGTGACAATGAGCGAATTGCTGTCCGCGTTGGCGGTGATCGTCGCGCTGCTCGGCAGGAGCGTCGCCAGATCCGACGCGGCTTGGTTCGCGTCGATGCGTTCGAGCGGGATGATCTGCATGACCATCTCGGCGTTGTCGGGAATTTCGCGCACGTCGTTGCCGGTGCGAATGGGAATGTTCTTCTTCCGGGCCTCCTCCTTCGAGCTCACGATCAGATTCCGGCCTTTGACCGTGGCGGTGTAGCCGTTCTTGTTCAGCGCGATGTTGAGCAATTGGATGGCCTCCTGGCGGCTGACTGGCTGGGCGCTCCACATGTCGACGTTGCCCTTGACCGGCGTGTCGAGGACGATGATGAAGCCGGCGGCCTCGCTCAGGTAGTTGAGCACGGTCTCGAGCGGGGCGCCGCGGAAATTGAAGCGCAGGCTGTCGGGCTGGCCGCGGCCCGGCCGGCCGGGGGCTTCGACATTCGGCGCGGCGGGATCCTGAGCGAAACCGCCTGCGGCGAACAGGGCGAGGCCGAGACAGAACGCGGGGGTGGCAAGGGTCGTTTTCATTATTTCAATTGTTTCTCTCGATTCTTCATGAGGCGCTTCAGCACTTCGGAGGCATCGGCGGGAATTTCAGGCTCGGGGGTGGCCTCGGCCGGACGCACGGCGACCAGGCCACCCGCGGCGGACGGCGCGACGGGAGCGGCCGAAGGCAGGGCGCGGACGGACCACTCTCCGCCCTCCGTCCGCCGCAGTTGGTGCGCAAGTTTCACGGTCACCGGTTTGTCGCCCTGCAAAAGCTCGACGCGGTCAGCCGCGATGCTCTGCACCTTGAAATCGGCCACCGACTCGCCCACCCCGAGGGCCTTGCGATAGGCCGCGTCCGGGCTGTCGAAAAACGCCAGGTGCCGCTGCTCGAACTCCATCGTGCCCACGAGTGCGATTTCATCGACGCGGAGTGGTTTCTCCTCGGCGGTGGCCCGGGTGCGGCCCACGCGGTTCGGATTGAAGATATTTCGCTCCACGATCAGGAGGAAGGCATCGAAGCTCCCGGACGGTGCGACGGCGACCGGCACCGAGGGTGAGGGCGCCGCGTTGGAGGACCGCCGCCGCTCGCTCGCCGCCGATACCAGCGTGGTGCCGAGCATGAATACAACGGTCGCAGCGATGCACAGGTGCTGGCATCGACCGGCGCCTTGCCTGCATTTCTGTCGCAGCAATTCAGATTGTCGGAGCGGCGGCATTCCTGCCGCTGATTCATGGTCCGACGACAGCGGGCGACAGGAATGTCGCCCCTCCGTGCCAGGCCGCCCGACGGTTTCGTCTAAGCCCGCATGAACTGCACGCGTCCAGGTGCCGCCCGCTTTCCGGCGGATGAACGCCATTGAAAACCAGAGTGACGGGCAAAGAATGCGGGCTTGGTTCATCGTCTTCCTTCGAGCGGGGTGAGGCGCAGGCCGCTGACGAGCAGCCCGAGCGTTAGTTTCTGGCCATTTTCGTCGCGCGCCATGAGTTCGACGGAATCGACGCGCAGCGCGAGCGTGGATTTTTCCACCTCGTACAGAAACCGGCTGAGGGCGGCGAGGGAGCCCGTCGCGTCGACCCGGCATTCCAATTGCGAAAAACGGTTCGTGGTGCCGCGTTTCCACTGCGGCTTGATCGAACCGAGCTCGATGCTGTTCGCCCGACCCCAGCGATCGAAGGCGGTGATCAACACCTGCTCGGCACTCGCCGGCTCCATCGGCAGGGCCTGCTCTTGCATCTCTTTCCACCGGGCCTGGGTGCGGGCCGCCCGCTCGATGATGCTCCGACCCTCGGTCACGTCCTTTTGCAGCCGGGCGATTTCGCCGCGGCGCGACTGCCAGGCCTTGGTCAGCGGGGTAAACAGCAGGCTGTCGACGACCAGCAAAGCCACGGCCGTCCCGGCCAGAATCATCAGCAGTCGCTGGCGGTTGGATGGAGTGAGGTTCATTTCCCGGAGGTTCCGGCCCAGCGGAACGTAAACGTGAACTGCGCCGGCGTCTTGCCGCGAATCTGCTCGATTTTCAGGCCCTGAACTTCATTCGCCTGCCGCAGCGTATCCAGCGTCCGCAGGAGCGAGGCGTTGTCGCGCGCGGTGCCGGTGACACTGACGTTGCCCGGCCCGTGAATCTCGAACGACTTCGCGGTCACACTGCCGTTGTCAGGGAAACACTCCACGACGCGCTTCATGATTGTGAGATTGCGAAACGAGGTGTCGTACCACGGACGGTACTCGCGGATCCGCGCCTGCACGCCCTCGAGCTCCTTGACCTGGGCGGCCATGCCCTCCCACTCCGCACGCAGCGACCTTCGCAGATATTCCTGCCAGCCGAACGCTCCGAGCGCCACGACCACCAGGGCGGCGGCGGCAAACCCGGCGGTGGCGAGCCGTCGCGAATTATAACGCGCCATCATCAGCGCCCAACGGCTCGGGCGCGGTGGCAGAAACTCCAAATCGCCCGTCACCTGCTTGAGCTGACGTTCGGCCAGGTGCTCGACAATTTCTTCCGCGACCGCGCGCGGAGCGGCGGACCCGGTATCGAGGGCGAGCCCGGATTCCCGCGCCCACGAGGCCAGCATGCCAGCCAGTTGGGAAACCATCGTCGCATCGCCGCGGAGTGACAACTGGCGCACGTCGCTGCGCAGGGCCGGGGACAATTGCTCAAACGAGATCCGCAATTCGCGCGCAAGCGCGGGACCGTTGATGACGTTCTCCCCCACCTCGGATTCGATCGTGGCCTCGAACGCCCGAAACGCCGCGATGCCCCCGCCGGCGGAAATCAACAGCGTCGCCCCCCTGGGCTCCAGCACCAGCGTCATGCACCCACGGCCGGCCGCCGCCAGCGCGCCAGGCAGCGCCGCGATGCCGAGGGTGAAGCTGATGGGTTTGAGTCCGGCGCTCTTCAGCACCTCGCTCAACCGGGTCAATTGCTCGTGCCGGACCGCCAGCTGGGTGACGTAGCTGCCGTCCGCCGACTGATGGGGCGACCGGGCAACCTGCAATTCGTCCGGGTCGCACGGAAAGCCCTTTTCCGCCTCAATCTGCAACAGGCTCGCCCGGTCTTCCTCCGAGAGTTCCGGCAGCGTCGTGTGCTGACTCATGACCCAGTAGGCCGGCAGCGCGACGACGCAGTGGCGCTCGCGGATGCCCGCCGCCTCCAGGTGATTCTTGATTTCGCGCCCGACGAGGTCCGCCTCCGGGTGCAGCAAATCGAGCGTGAGGGTGGCGCTCTTGGAGCGCAGGATGGCCACCGCGTTCTTGGCGCGGGCGGCGTGGGCGACGCACAACTGGCCGTGCGCGATGGAGAGCCCGATGACGGATTGCGGGCGTTTTTTGGCGGTCCACTTCATGCGCGGTTCTCCTTCGCATTCCGGAGCGTCTGCCGGACTTGGGCACCCAACGCCCAGCCGTAAGCGGTGAGATCTTGATGAAAAACAATCCGGGGGGTGCCTCGGGTCATGTCGAAAATGGTTCGGGCCCGGCAATAGCCGCGGCCCGCGTATCCGATCGCCGCCACGTCGGCGCAAAACTGATACGATTGGTCGGTGAGGTACGGGCCGGCGCGGACGATGGCGTTGCGGCTGAGCACCTGCGTGATCCAGGTGAAGGACCGCCGCACGTCAGGATTCGCGATCCGGTACGCCACGAGGGCCGCGGCGTTCTCCGGCCCGATGCCGGGGATGCAGGCGAGGACGGTCTCGCTCGCCGTGTTGACGTTGATCAGGCCCTGCACGGTGGTGCCCGTGCTCACCGTGATGTCGCCGCGGATCTGGCCGAACTCCTCCGCCGTCATCCGGCTCGTCAACATGAACTCCGCCACGCTGCGAATCTCCCCCGGGCCGATTGCGGCGATAATCTGCGCGGCGCGTTGCGGGCCAAAGCGCTGGAGCACCTGGTTCAACTGCTGCCGGTTCTGGGCGGTGGTGATGTTGATGCGCCGCGAGCCGTTCGCCCGCGTGTTGGGCTGGCGGCTGTAGACGGTGACGTACTCCAGAATTCCCGGTTGAATCAGCCCATCGCTGTTGTCGCGCGGGGCCGACGCCTCGCCGTCGTTCTCGTTGTCATCGAGGACGCCGTTGCGGTTGGTATCCTCTCCAAACAGCAGATCGAGCGTGGCACCATAGACCAGCCGCAGTTCGTCGACCGTTTCAAACGGCCCGCCCTTGTTGACCCGCGGCGGATCGAGGCGGCCGTAAGTGCTGTCACCTCCCCCGCTCTGATTGCGAGCACGCCAGCTCACAATCGCATCCACCAACTCGGGCGTCATGCCGGGCAGCGCCTCCAGCATGCTGCGCGGCGCGGTGTTGAGGTTAATCTTCGACGCTTCATCGACCAGCCCGAACATCGGATCGGTCGTCGGGCGCTCATCCAGGTCGCGGCCGATGAACCAGAACATGGCGTCGCCGACCGGAAGAGCCTCGCATTTGTAGTCATCGCGATAGGGCACCGTCCCGTTGGTCGCAAACTGGCTGAGCACGTACGCGGCGTAACGGGTGCCGGACGTCACCGCCTGCCGCGCGGACACTTCGGCCGCGCGGTTGTCCGCGGCCCGCATCTCCGACGTCATCGCATTGGCGAAATAAACCGTGAGCGCCACAAGGCCCAGGCAAACCCAGATGACAATGATCAGCACCGAACCGCGACGGTGGGCGCCGCCGCTCATTCCTGGGAAACAGCCCGAAGTACCGTCGTACCTGCGAGCGCCAGCGAGTGGATTCAACCAACGAACGTCGTCCACTCGCTGGCGCTCGCAGCTACGTAACTCGTGTTTCTTTCCGTCACGGGCTCTGCTGGCCAGCAGAGCGGTTGAGGCTGAATCGTTACGGCTTAGCCGTGTCCATTCAGTTGAAGCCATTTCCCCGCGACGGAATGGAAACCCAAAGGTGGGCCGGGCGCTCCGCACGCGGCTTTCGTTGCGCCAGTCGAACTGGCCGCGCGCGGAGCGCACGGCCCACCTTCGGACTGAATCGCTCCGGTTTAGTGTGGAGAGAGACAGGCTCATGGGATGGGCATCGACTCCTCTTCCGCCTGCGTCTGGCTGGTCGTGGTCTTGGCGAGCACGGGCACGACCAAATCGATGGGGGCGTTGCCGGAGCCGCTCCCGTCGCCCGACGCCATGACCAGGCTCAGGCGCAAAGCCGCCGGCAGCGTGGACGTGGCCTCGGAGTCCCAGAAATCGATCCAGCCGGCGCCATCGTAAAACAACATGGCCGCGGACTCCACGCCACTCAGCAGGATCTGTTGTTCCGGCTCGGTGTCTTGCGCGGGCAGGAGGTTGCGGGTCACGACGCGCACCAGGTCCTTGCCGGAAGTACCGGTGCTCGAGGCGGCCAGGTAATAGGCCACCATCTGCACGTCGGAAAACGGATTCCAGCCGTCGATCTTGCCCGAGTTCGTGAAAATATCCGGGCTCACGCGATCCCCGTAGTTACCCTCGCCCATGGCGGAGAAGACGGTCGTCTGCAGTTGCCCCGACAGGGTGCCGCCGGGGAGCATCAGTCCGGCGAGATCCCGGCGGATGATGCCGAGCGTCCGCTGCACCACCAGATCGGCGTCGATGCGGGCGTGCGTCGTGTTGTGCAGGCGCAACGCCCCAAAATACGTCGTCTGGATGACCAACAAAACGATGGCCCCGACGGCCGTGGAGATCAGCAGCTCGAGCAGCGTGAAGCCACGCGCCGAGCGCCCCCCCCCCAGCCCGCATCTTTCACACTTTCCGAGGGCTGGGAGCGGCGGTTTCCCAACCGCCGGATTGTACACGCTTGCGGCAATTCTTGACGTGATTCTGGAGGCGGGGTGCCCCCACCCCGCGGCAAGGCGCGTTCCCACCTGGCAAATCGCGGGGTGAGGGCACCCCGTCTCCATGGTCGGAGAATTTCCTGATCGAGGACGACTCCCTCGATGGCAACCACCGTGCCCCAATAGAAATTCCCGGGCACGCTTCATTGCTGGGAGGCCGCCAATCCGTCCGCGGTCGTGGCGGCGGAAGGCAGCAGCGTGGTCGTGCTCACCTCGTAATTGTTCGCCTGCACCGTGAACGTAACCGTCACGGTCATCTGCATCATCGCGTCCTCCGACCAATTTTCGAGGCGCATCGTCCACGGGTAGCTGGTGTCGCCATCGACGGTGTTGCCACTGGCGGAGCCCTGCTGGGTCTGGCCCTCGACGATCAACTCGTTGAGCACGCGTTCCGCCACCCGCATGGCGACGGCCTTGCGCTGGCCGAGCACGCCCACGCGGCTGGCCACGCTCATGCCCTCCATCGCCACCGGGATGATGATGGCCATCAACAACAGCGCCGCCAGCACCTCGACGAGAGTGAAGCCGCCCGGCCCGCGCACCCGCCGCCCGGGTTCAATTGGAATTGGTCGCGGGGCGGATTTCATAACCAAGTCGGTTGAACGTCGGGACGATTTCCAGCGCACCCTCGTCCCCCTGGCGGATCACAATCTTGCGCACACTGGCCTCGTCGAAAAAACCGTCGGGGTTGAAGCGAATCGCCGGCAGGTTCTCCGGCAGCCCGAGCTGTTCGTCGCCCTGCTCCGAGACGGGCTGATCCGTCGTCGCGGAAACTTCCAGCGTGAGCGTCGGCTCCGCGGTGTACACTTCCATGCGATCGGTGCCGCCGGCGTGTCCGGTCTGCACCGTGAGCCCGTAGGTGGAGCGACCGGCGTCGATCCACAGCAGCACCGGCACACCCTCGGCGACGGCACGGCTCTGGCCGTAGTTGACGAGCGAGAGCATCCGGCGCGCCTCCCCGCTGAGCGCCCGCCCGCGAAAAAACGACGACATGCGCGGCGCCACCAGCGAAGCCACGATCAGCAGGAGCACCATGACCACGATCAGCTCGACCAGCGTGAAGCCGCCAGCAGCCTGTCGGTACTGAGAATTGATCGTTCGTCGACGCTCGGCAGTCTGACCGGAGTCGGACCTTGCAGCTCCGACAGTCTGCTGAAGCAGCGCTGCGCGCTGCCAAAAACAGTCGGATCTTCCCGGCACAACGCGCCGGCTAAGCAGCCGGGCGGGGCGAGAGATGTTCGTTATCACCCCGAACTCCAAGTTTGGATACGCCACTTGCATGGGAAGTCCGACAGCCGGGCTACCGCCCGGTGATGATCGCGTTGACGATGTCGTCGGCCGAACCCGCCTGGCCGTCCGGGCCCATCGAGCGGATGTCGTAACCGGTGGGATTAAGCCGCCCGGGAAATTCGTACACATAGGCACGGCCCCACGGGTCGAGTGGGATGTCGCTCTTCAAGTACGGTCCGCGCCAGTTCGTGACATCCGAGGGCTGGACGACGAGCTGGGCGAGTCCGTCCTGCCCGCGCGGGTAACTGCCGGTGTCGACCTCGAAGGCATCGAGCGCCGTGCCGAAGGTGGAGATCTGCGTCTGGGCGGCGGTGACTCTCGCCTGCTCGGTGCGGCCGGTGAATTTCGGCAGCACCAGGGCCGCCAAGATGCCGAGGATCACGAGCACGAGGAGCAGTTCGACGAGGGTGAACGCCGCATCACGGGAGCGACGGAGCGCGCGTCCGGCCGGCGGGCGGGAAGAAGAACGAGGAGTCGGGTCTTTCATGGAGAGGGTCATTTGATGTGGTCCTGCAGGGAGAAAATTGGGATTACCATGCCGATGAAAATGGTGCCCACGAGCGCCGCGATCAGGAACAGCATCACCGGCTCCGCCAGCGCCACCGTGGCCTTGAGCTGCCGGTCGAGATCGCCTTCGGTCACGTTGGCGATGCGGAGCAGTTCCTGGTCGAGCTTGCCGCTCTCCTCCGCCACCGAAATCATCTCGACAACGGCGCCCGGAAAAAGCGCGCGGTTCTGCGCGAGGCTCTGGCCCAGCGCCTTGCCCTCCTTCACGCGATCGATCGACTCGGAGACCGCATCCACCAGGATCTGGTTGCCCATCGAGCGGCGCGCGACATTGAGGGCGTTGATCAGCGGAACGCCGGCGCCCAGCAGCGTGCCGAGCATGCGGCAGAAGCGCGCCATCGCAAACTGGGCCAGGAGCGGGCCGATGATTGCCACGCGCAACACGTAGCCCTCCCACGCCCGGCGGCCCTGCTCGGACTTGAACCAGTTGCGGGCCGAAACGACGCCCACGATCGCGGCGGCGGCCATGAATAAACCATAGTGGCGCACCCCCTCGCTCACCGCGACGATCGCCTGCGTGAGCAACGGCAGCTCCGCGTTGAAGCCCTGGAAAATCAGCTGGAAGCGCGGAATGAAGAACACCAGCAAAAACACCAGCACGCCCAGCGCGAGCAGGAGCAAGATGGCCGGATACATCAGTGCCGTGAGCACCTTGCCCTGCAGTTCCTTCTCGCGCGCCTGGAAATCGGCGATCTGCGCGAGCACCACGTCGAGAAACCCGCCCGCCTCGCCCGCCTCGACCATCGCCACATAAACCCGGGGAAACGTCTCCGGCGAACGCGCCATCGCATCCGAGAGCGACATGCCATCGATCACGAGGTCGTGGATTTCCTTCCATTTCGCCTTCGCCACCGGCGCCACCGCCTCGCGGTGGATGATGACCAGTGCGCGGCTGAACGGGACGCCGGCCGCCAGCAGGCTGGACAACAGCCGCGTGAAATTCTCCAGCATGCGCGACGTGATCTTGCGCGGCCCGCCGAATTTCAGCCCGCCCATCGCAGTGGTCGCCGTCTCACCCGGATTCCCCGCGGTCTTCCGCGCTCCACCCGGAGCCGCCGCCGCCTCCGCCAGCCGGATCGGTTTCAGGCCCCGCACCTCCACCTGCCGCATCGCCTCCTGGCGGTTGCTCGCATCGAGCAGGCCCTCGATGAGGACGCCGTCGAGCTGGATGGCTTTGTAGGAAAACTGGGGCATGGGGATTCGGCGGGCGGAGGTTTCGCCTTATTCAGCCGCGCCGGGCGCCGCCACCGCCGTTGGTGTTTCCTCGTGCATCGTGGTCACGCTCAGGACTTCTTCAATCGTGGTAACTCCCTCCTGGACGAGACGGCGGCCGTCTTCGGCCAGCGTGGTCATGCCCGCCCGCCGCGCCGTCTCGCGGATCAGATCCGTCGAGGCATTCTTCAGGATGAGCTGACGAATCTCGGTGCTGCTGTCCATCCACTCAAAAATTGCCCGGCGGCCGTGGAAGCCGGTGTTGCGGCACTCGCGGCAGCCCACTGAGCGATAGGTAACCGCCTCGGGGGAGATGCCAAAGCGCGCCTTGTAGGCATGCGCGGTCGGGGATTCGTCCACCGCTTTGCACTGCCGGCAGAGCACCCGCACGAGCCGTTGCGCCAGTACCGCTTCGAGCGAGGAAGCGACGAGATACGGCTCGACGCCCATGTCGACCAGGCGGGTGAGCGCGCCCGCGGCATCGTTGGTGTGCAGCGTGGAAAACACCAGGTGCCCGGTGAGCGAGGCCTGCACCGCGATCTGCGCTGTCTCCTGGTCGCGGATTTCACCCACGAGGATGACATCGGGATCGTGCCGCAAAATTGAACGCAGCCCGCGCGCAAACGTCAGGCCCGATTTCTCGGAAACCTGGATCTGGTTCACGCCCTTGAGCTGGTATTCGATCGGATCCTCGATCGTGACGATTTTGCGCTCCGCGTCGTTGATCTCCTGGAGCGCGGTGTACAGGGTGGAGGTCTTGCCGCTGCCGGTTGGTCCCGTGACGAGCACAATGCCGTGCGGCAGTTGCAGCACCCGCCGGAGGCTCGCGAGCTCGCGGACGTTCATGCCGAGTTCGCTCGCGCCCTTGAGCGTCGCGTTCTGCCGCAAAAGACGCATTACCACCGCCTCCCCGTGCAACATCGGGATGATGGAGACGCGGATGTCGACCTCCGCGGCGTCGATGCGCACCTTGATGCGCCCGTCCTGCGGCAGACGCTTTTCCGCGATGTTGAGATGGCTGAGGATCTTCACGCGCGCGACAATCGCCGGCTGAAAGCGTTTAATCTGCGCCGGCACCGGCACCTCCTGCAGCACGCCGTCGATTCGGTAACGGATGCGCAACTCGTCCTCGAACGGTTCGAGATGGATGTCCGACGCGCGCAGCTCGATCGCATCCTTGAGGACTTGGTTGACGAAACGGATGATCGAGGCGTCCTCCGCCGCCTCGTCGAGGTTGTTGCCACCACCGCCGAGGTTGTCGTCGACGACCTGCAGGTCGCTTTCCTCGTCGAGCGTATCGATCGTGTCGGCGCCGATCCCGAGGCGTTTCTTCATCTCCCGCTGAATCGCCTCGGACGGCGCAAGCACCGGGCGCAGGCGCAGGCCGGTCAGCGTCTTCAGCCCGTCGAGTCCCTGCGTGGCGAACAGCCGGCTCGTCGCCACCTCAATCTGGTTGTCGATGCGCCGGAGCGGCAACAGCTCGTCCCGCAGCAGCAGGCGCGCGGGAAAAAGGGAGAGGACCTGCTTGTCGGGTTCGAGTTCGTCGAGCTTGGCATACGGCACACCGTATTCGCGGGCGAGCCAGCGCAGCACCAGCTCCTCCGTCAGCGCCTCGCCGCCGAGGTTCTGCTTCAGATAGGATCGCGCGTCGGTCGTCGTGAGCTGCCGGCCCGCAATCATGCGGGCCAACAGCTCGGGCAGCACACTGTCGGCGCGAGTCGGGGAAACGATTTCGGTCAGCACGGGTTCGATCAGGGCAACAGGCCGAACACCACCGCCACCGCTTCCTGGCGCACGCTCAGGACGGCCCGCAGTTCCTCCTGCGCCCTGGTCAGCTTGCCCTCGTTGTCCTTGCGCACTTCGCGCACGCGATCGAGGCGTGATTTGATCTCGGCATCCGGCAGCTTGTCGCGCACCGCGCTCGAGAGCGCCGTCATCTCAGGGCTGCCGCCACCGGGACCGGGACCGCGCCCGCCACCGGGACCACGATCGCCGCCGCCACCCGGGGGCCCGCCGCGCCCGCCAAATGCGCCAAACCCACCGGCACCGGCCGCGCCGCGCCGCAGCTCCGACACCTTCGCGATCCGTGCCGCAATCAATTTCCATTCCTCGTCATCGGTGATCTCCAGCCGCTCCCGCAGCGCCGTGAGCATCCGCGCCTGCATGTCCGCCGGATTGAAGTTGCCGCGATCGCCACCGCGATCGCCCGGCGCGCCCTCGCCGCCGCGCTTGCGCCGATCACCCGACTGATCCTGCGCGAGGAGAGGCGTGGACATTGACAGCAAAACAGCGGCGAGACCAAGGCCGGCGGAGAAACGGCCAAGCCGGCGGACGGAGCAGAACGGGGACACAAAGGTCCCGGAATGATTTGAGTTATTCATGGGGGTGCAGGGTGTCAGACGCGGCAGACATGCCGGCAGTTGCGACGAAACGCTGCGAGATTTTTTGAGATTTTTGCGCGCGCAATCGTTGCGCAAATCCATCCGTGCCGTGCGCAAGAATTGCGCACTTTCTTGCCGCTGGTTCCGGCCGATCCGCCGGGCGCTGCATGAACGGCGCATTGCGGAAAGTATCGAAGCCAAGCACCGTGAGATCCTCCAACTCAGCGAACCGTCGCCGCCGCCAACCCGGGGCGCAGCCTGCCGCAATTGCGCACCGCGGAGATCGACCGCTGCTCCGCGTTTCCATGCTTCGAGGCTTGGTCAGGGGCGGCAGGCGCCGCGCGCCACTTTTTTCGAGCGCAGTCCCGGAAAAAAGCCGCCCGGTCTGCCGTATCCACAACCGCGCGACGAGCCGATCCGGTTCCGGGCCGAGGTGATGGAGCCGGGCGAATCGTTCGACCAAACGGGCTTCGAGTTGCCCCGGCCACCGCAAGTCGCACTGGCGGATACCGGGCAGGGCGAACTGTTCGGCGACGACTACGCCCAGCCCGATTCCGCCGACGGCGAGCCGGTGTTCTGGAGCGCGAGCTGCGGGCAGGCCTCGCCAGACGACGACTTCGTTCAAGCCGACCTGTCTGCGTGCGACGCACAAGCAGACGCGCCTGATTGCTCCGAATGAAAACTCGCTGGTTGACAGCGAGCGGCCGGAGGCGTGTCTCTTCGCATCGTGACGACCACGACTGACGTCCGAACATCCGCCGCCGCGGCGCCGGATTCGGACGGGTTGCTGAGTTTCCGTCGGGATGTCTTCGTTAACCGGCGCTTCGCGCCACTGGCCGGTCAGTCGGGCTTGAGGTTTGGGGGACTACAGGGGTCCGACTCCGATTCCAACCGTCACCCTTAAACCCCTCCCGGATCCAATCCCCCTGAAAATCCAGTTTCCTGGCAGCCCCTCTTTTCCTGCCCGTTGCCCCCGCCCATGAAGCCAGTCTGCTGCCTCTTCGCGCTGGTGGTTTTGCCCACCGGCCTCCCGGAACTGCGCGCGGCGAAAGATGAGATCAAGGCGACGCCGGTCTGGACGGAGACTTTCGACAACGACAACCGCAACTGGATCGGCACTGCGCGCGCGCCCGATTGGACCGCGCGAATTTCCGGCGGGGTCCTGACTTGGGAGAATCGCCACGCTAGCCACGTGCAATCCACCGTCCTGCCGGTGGTGATCTCGCTGCGCCGCTATCCGGAACTGTCGGCCGACGTGCGCTTCCATTCCGGCCAGACGAAGACCAGCGCGGGATTGCAATGGGGCACGAGCGCCGACCGCCTCGCCTATCTCTATTTTTTGATCGCGGCGGACGGGCGCTTTCGCCTCGGCCGCTGCGCAGGCGGAACGCTCGCCGACGCCGCCAGCGGCGAGGCCAGGAAACTCCTGCGCCCCGACGCCTTCAACCGCCTCGCCGTGCGCGTGCTCGGCGAGCGCACCGCCTTCTTCCTTAACGGTGCCGTCGTGTGGATCGGTGCCACCGAGCAGCCGCCGGGCAACGCCTTCGGCCCGGCGGTCGAAGCGGGCGGCACCGCCGACTTCGACCAGCTTCAGGTCGGCTACCTGCGCGTGGAGGATCCCGTGATCGCCGCGCGGCTGGCCGCGTACGAGGCGGGCGTCGGCGACGCGGGGAAAGTTTTCCTGGAAGTTCCGGCCGGTGCGCCGGCAGTCCCGGCGACGGTGGCGTCGGCGGCCCCGGCTGCGGTGGTGTCGGCTGAATCCGCGGCGGCATTCGATATTGCACGCAGCGACAAGTCCGTGCCACCCGCGACCCTGCAGGCGTGGTGGCAGGAGGGTTTCGCGCTCAATCAGAAATTCGACTTCGCCGCCGCCGACGGAGTCTTCCGCCGCGTGCTCAGCCACGCACCCGAGGACGCCAGCGCGCACGTGCAGCTCTCGTGGAGCCTGCTCAACCGGAAAGCCCTGCGCGAAGCCCAGGTGCATGCCGTGCTCGGATTGATCATCGATCCGCTCGACCTCGCGACCAATCTGCTGGCCAGCTACACGGCCGCCGCCGTCGGAAACTGGCTGATGGCGGAGATTTTCCTGGAGGCGGCGTTCAAGCTCGATGCGGGCGGGATCTCGCTGCCGTTCGTCCAAAAAGACCTGGAGGATCTCATCCGCAGCGGCCACGGCCCGGCGTTTGCGGAGCGGCTCAAGGGCCTGCTCCCAGATCGCTTCGCGCGTCGCTCCCGCGTGTTTGTCGAGACGGGCACTGCGCTGGGCCTCGCCGCGGAGGCGCACGGCAAGGGCGATTTCGCGGCGGCGGAAAGATTCGCGCGCACCGCCGCGGCGGCGGCGCTCAAGCTGCCGCCGGACGAGCAGCTTCTTTCCGCCTATGTGCACCACGCGCTGGGTGCCCGGCTTTTCAATTCCAACGACTCGCGCCGGGGGCTGCCGTTTCTCGAAGAAGCTTATACGCGCCTGCAGCGCGCCGGTGCGAACGCGAGTGGATTCATCCGCGCGCACAACGCCGGGCTGCTCGCCGGGTTGGCGCTCGGCGCCGCCCAGCCCGAACGGGCGCGGGAGATTGTCGGTGCGACGCTTCAGGTTGCGCTCGCGCTGCCGTCGGCCGCAAACCGATTAAAGGCGGACCTCCTGCAACAAGCGGCGACCGCCGCCAATCTGCTGGGGAAAACCGACGAAATGCGCGCGCACGCCGGCCGCCTGCTCGCCGTCCGCGACACGGGCCGGGACACCTTCTACCATGCGCTCGGCGAGAACTTCACGGGCGCATCCTACGTTCAAAGCACGCTCCCACCCGACCGGCAACGGGCCCGCACAGCCTTCGAGCGCGCGCTCACGCTCGCCCGGGACGGCGGCTACGACGAACTCGCCACGAATATCACCGCCAATCTCGCACTCTCCTACTGGCAATCCGGCGAACGCGAGCGCGCCCAGGCCACCTATCTCGATCTCGCCGCGCGCGCCGAGCAGAAGGGCGATTTCCTCGGGGCCGAATCCGCGCTCAACAATCTCGCGTCGATGCAATACTCCGCCGCGGACTACGCGGGGGCGGCCGGCACGTTTCGCCGCGCCGTGGCGCTCAGCGAATCGGTGCGCGCGAAACTGACCGGCGAGGATCGGATTCACTTCCTCGCGTCGCGCCTGTCGGCCTACCAGTTCCTTGTGGCCTGTCTCCAGCGCACGGGCGATGCCGCGGGCCTGTTCGAGGCGATGAACAATTTTCGCGCCCGCTCACTCGCCGAGACCCTGCACCTCGGGACTCCGCCCGCGCCGGTTTCGCTGGCGGAATTCCAGCGATCCCTCGCGGCAGACGAGGCGGCGGTTTTCTATGCGCTGCTGGGCGCGGGCGAAATCGTCGCCCAGGTCGTCACCCGCACGGGCGCGACGGCGGTGCATCACAGCGACTATCCGGGTTTCGTGGCGCTGAAGAAAAAGTACCTCGACCGGCTCAACGCCGGGCGGCCGGGCTACAAGCCGACCGGCCCGGTCGTCGGCGAAGACAGGCTCACCTACGTCTCCCGCGAGATCGCGAACCAGATCCGGATGGCGGACTTCGACGGCATGGTGGAACTCACGCGCGGGTTGATTGATTCGAGCGCCCAGGCGCCACCGGAGATCCGGGCGAAGCTGCTGCCCGAGTTTCTCGGGACGTTCCAGCGGCTGCTCATTGCCCCGCTGGAGTCGCAGCTCGCGGGCCGCAGGAGGCTGATTCTCTTCCCCGATGGCCTCCTGAATTTCATGCCGTTCGAGGCGCTGCCCGACGCGGGCGGCCGCCGGCTCGTGGAGCGATTCGAGGTGCGCTACTGCCAGTCGGCCGCGGTGTGGCAGGCGCTGCACGCGCGGCGTTTTCCGACCGAGGGCCGGTTGCCGTTTTTCGGCATGGGCGGCGCGGTGTTTCATGCGATGCAGGAAACTGCGCCGCCGGTTGCCAATCAGACCCGCCTCGTGGAGTTGCAACTGCGCGCCCAGGCGAACGTGGCGGCCAACCGCCCGCAGCGCGAAGTCTTCGCCGCCCTTTTCGGCACCAAGCCGATGGATTACCTGAAAGGCAGCCTCACCGAGGTGCAGGCGCTCGCAAAGATCTTTCCGGCAGCCACGGTGTTTACCGGCGTCGAGATGACGGAGAACCGGATCAAGGCGATGGCGCGGGATGGTTCCCTGCGACGCTACCGCGTGATTCACCTCGCCACGCACGGTTTCGCGCTGCCGGACGTGCCGGAGTTGTCGGGCGTGGCGATGTCGATTTTTCCGACGGCACAGGACGGCGAGGATGGTTACCTCACCGTGCCGGAGATCGCGCGGCTCGGCCTGCAGGCGGACATCGCTGTCCTCTCGGCGTGCGAAACCGGACTCGGGCGCATCTATGGCGGTGAAGGCGTGGCGGGCCTCACCGGCGCGCTGCTGCTGGGCGGGGCGAACCGCGCGCTCGTTTCCCTGTGGCCCGTCTCGGATGCGGGCACGATGGTTTTCATGCGCGAACTTTATGCGCTCACAACGACCGGCGGCAAAAGCTACGACGAGGCCGTCAATCTCGTGAAGCGCCAGTTCATCGCCGGAAAATTCGGCGAGAATTTTCGCGACCTGCACATCTGGGCGCCGTTCGTCCACTACGGACTGTGAACCGCCCACGGCCGGCCGAAAGCCTCCTCCCACCTACCCTACCATGAATCCACTCCTCGCGCGCGCCGTGTTGGCCACGTTTGTTCTCCCTGCGATCGCGGCCCACGCGTTTCCGCCGCCATTCAACGAGGACTTCGACGACAACAAGGCCAACTGGGTCAGCCACGAAAAGGGCGCAACCTGGATCGAGAAAATCGCGGGAGGGAAATTTTATTTCGAAAACCTGTCGGCTGACGCCAACCGCACCAAGTGGCGGGCGCGGCCGATCGAGCTGTCGCCCGGCCGCGACTTCGAAATCGCGCTGCGCGTGTCCATGACCGACGGTCCCACGAACGGCGAAACGGGCATCATCTGGGACTACGATCCCGGGGTCGGCAGCGGGAAACGCCGGCACTTCCACGTCTCGCGCGACGGCCGCTACCGCATTTTTCACTTCGACGGAAAAGCCTTCGTCGGCTACGCGGTCTTGCGGAAGAGTCCGGCGGTCAAGCTCACCGGCGAAAACGAGCTCGTCATCCGCAGCATCGGTGCGCGGGCCTTCTTCCTCGTCAATGGCACCGCGGTTGACGCGATCGACTTGGACAACGTGCGCGGGAAGCAGGCCGGCATTGCAATCGACTCCGGGGTCACGGTGGAGGCGGACCATTTCCATGTGCGATACCTCGACACGCCGGCGGAGGTGCGGCTCGCGGAGGCGGGCAAACTCGAGGCCGAAGCCCGCGCCTCGCTCATCGCCGCCGGTCCGCCGCTGGTCGATTTCGTCGAGACCTTCGACGACAACCGTCGAAACTGGCCTTACGTCAACGCGGGCGACGGATGGAAGGCGGAGATCGCCGCCGGTGTGCTCCAATGGGAAAACAGCGCGAAGGAGGGCAAGCAAATGACCCTGATCACCCAGCCCGTGAACTTCGTGGCCGACTATGAAATCAGTTTCCGCGCGCGGAGCCTCACCGGTGGCTCATCGCTGCTTTCGCTCTCGTGGGGATTCGCACGTGAAACCTGCAGCCTTGAATTCGGGTTCACGGGCGCCGGTTACTATGTGTTCAGCGTGTTCCAAGCCGGCGAAGGCAAGAACGCCGTGCCGTGGACCCAGACCTCGTTGATCAAGGCTCAGACATCCTGACCTGCACCTGAAGCGAAGAGGTGGAGAGAGGAACGAAAAAGAGACCTGAACCTGAGTTGGGCCGGTCCGGGATTGAAGGCGGGAACCAGCCGTGGCAAGGGAGACGAATGCCGCAAATTCA
>SXGT01213059.1_pt1 | contig 17474 bp, 19 predicted proteins | sample 3176221 | NCBI WGS metagenome assembly SXGT01 (sample SAMN11356862, study PRJNA531348) | freshwater metagenome | isolation source: freshwater sample F1-120 | place: China: Fuxian Lake, Yuxi | collected 2017-12-25
AACGCCTCTTCGATCTCGTGCTGCCAGGGCGAGTCGATCGCAAACGCATGGCCCGGCGTGGCGAGCCGCCGCCGGTAGAGGATCACGAGTTCGGCGGCGATGTCGCGCACCGCCTTGCGAACCTTGGCGCGCGCCTTCTCCCAGTCGGCGCCGCCCATCTTGGAGAGCTTCGGCGTCTCGCCGCCGGTGTACTTGCGGATGATCCCGATCTGTTCGGTCGGGACGTAGATCCGCTCCTCACCCCGGAACGCGACCATGAGGTAGTCGCGTTCGAGGCCGAACATCGTGCGCGACACCATGCCGTCGTACCGGCCGATCCCGTGCTGGCGGTGCACGACGTGATCCCCGGCCGCGAGTCCCTCGTAGAAGTCGGCGCCCTTGCGCGCTCCCCGCGGCTTGCGATGCACGCGCCGACGACCGGTGAGGTCGGCCTCGGCCACGAGCGCGAGACGATGCGCCGGCAGCACCACGCCACGGTCGAGCGGCGCGACCACGATGTGCACACCCGACTGATCGAGCAGCGGAGCGCGCGCGCCGATCGACGCGTGCACGTCGACGGTGAGGCCTTCGTCGGCGAGCACCTGCGCGATCCGTTCTGCGCTCCCGCTGCCGTCGGCACAGAGCAGCACCCGGAACCCCTCCGTCCGCAGCCGGCGGAGCCGGTCGGCGAGCCCGGCGGTATCGCCGACGACGGGGTCGAACGCGGTCGCGGCGAGCTGCGCCGTCTCGGGGACATCGGGGGTCGTGAGCACCGGTGACCATCCGCCCGGCGTGTGCGCGAGCAGCCGCTCGAACGACAACGAAAGGCGCGGGAGGTCGACGCTGTCGGCAGCGCCCCAGGTCGGCGCGAGGGCCGCCGCGAGGTTGGCCTCCTCGTCGAGCAGCTCCTGCGCCCGGTCACGGAGCCGTCGGGGTTCGCAGAGCAGTACGAGGCCCGACTGCGGCACGAGGTCGGTGAGGAGGTGTTCGGCCGGCGAGAGCCACGGGAGCCAGCTCTCCATCCCGTCGAACGTCGCGCCCTGCGCGAGACGCTCCCACTGCTCCGAGCCCCAGGGCTGCTCACGCAGCAACGCCGCCGCCCGCTCGCGCACCTCGGCGGTCGGCAGGAGCTCGCGAGCGGGGAACACCCAGGCCGCGGTGATGTCGTCGGTGCTGCGCTGATCGGCGACCGAGAAATGGCTCAGACGCTCGACCTCGTCGCCCCACAGGTCGACACGAACCGGGTGGTCGGCCGTCGTCGGGTAGACGTCGACGATCGAGCCGCGCACCGCGACCTCGCCGCGGGCCTCGACCTGGTACTCGCGCCGGTAGCCCATCGCGACGAGCGCGGCGACCAACTCGTCGCGATCGAGGTGCGCTCCGCGGGCGAGCACGACGGGCTCGACTTCTTCGACATGGGGTCCGAGCCGCTGGACGAGCGCGCGCACCGGCGCGACGACGACCTCGGGGAGCTGGTCGCCCCCGGTGCGCAGCCGCCACATCACCCGTTGCCGGCGCCCCATCGTGTCGAGCGCGGGCGAGACGCGCTCGAACGGCAGCGTCTCCCACGCGGGGAACACCTCGACGGCTGCGGGCCCGAGCAGGAGGCCGATGTCGTGCGCGAGCCGCTGCGCGTCGTCGCCACGAGGGACCGCTACCACGATCGGGAGCCGCGCGCTCGTACGGGCGAGCGTCGCGACGAACAACGCTCGTGCGGCGTCGGGGACCGCGACTGCCGCTCCGGTGCCGGCCGACGCGTCGATCACCGCCCGGTCGGCGGCGAGCAACGGCGTGAGGCCGGCGAGGGGTGCAGCGACGGTGTTCGGATCGGTCATGTGGACGCGCGCGACCCCGGAGACCGACGCTCGGCCCCGGGGGATGCGCGGCGAGGCTACCGACGCACCTGGGTTCGTGTGTGGCGCGGGGGTTGGCGGGAATCTGGCAGGCTGGCGGGATGACATCGCTCAGTCGTCGGGATCTCATGCGTTGGTCGGCGCTCGGTGGCGCCGCCCTGCCGCTCGTACCGTTGCTCGCCGCCTGCGCGAGCGACGACGGCGGTGGCGGGGCGGGGTCGAATGCCTCGACGTCGACCGTTGCGGCCCGGTCGTCGGTGCCGCCGACCACGGCACCGTTCGCCGCCGATCGTCCGTGGTGGCTCCAGGGCAACTTCGCGCCGGTCACGAACGAGGTCGAAGCATTCGATCTCGAGGTTCGGGGCGCGCTGCCCCCCGAACTGTCGGGCCTGTACGTGCGCAACGGGTCGAACCCGCCGACCGGCGACTCCACCCACTGGTTCTTCGGCGATGGCATGGGACACGGCGTTCGCCTGTCGGGTGGGCGGGCCGAGTGGTACCGCAACCGTTACGTGCACACCGCGCTGTACGACGCGGGAGCGAGCTTCGGCGACGGTCCGCCCGGCGGCGCGTCCAACCAGGGCAACGTCTCGTTCATCTGGCACGGCGGGCGCCTGCTCGCGAGCGGCGAGGTCGGCCTCCCCCACGAACTCGATCCCTCCGACCTTTCGACGACCGGTGTCCACGACTACGACGGCAAGCTCACCACGTCGTTCACCGCGCACCCCAAGATCGACCCCGCGACGGGCCGCCTCCACTTCTTCGGCTACGGATTCACCCCGCCGTTCCTCACGTATCACGTCGCCGAGCCCGACGGCACGCTCGTCCGCAGCGAGGTCGTCGAGCTGCCCCGCAGCACCATGATCCACGACTTCGCGATCACCGAGACCGACGCGGTGTTCTGGGACCTCCCCGTGATCTTCGACCTCGAGGCCGCGACGAAGTGGCTCGAGGATCCCGACTCGGGAGTCTTCCCGTACCGCTGGTCGCCCGACGCGGGAGCGCGCGTCGGCATCATGCCGCTCGACGGACCCGCGACCGACATCGAGTGGTACGACCTCGATCCTTGTTACGTGTTCCACGGCGTCAACGCGCATCGAGCCGGCGACGAAGTCGTGCTCGACATGTGTCGTCTCACCTCGATGTTCGACCCCGGCGAGACGTTCGGCGGGGAGTCCAGCCTCCGGCGCTGGACGATCGACACCGCGACGCGACGGGTGCACGACGAGATCCTCGTCGAGGACAATCCCGGTGACCTCCCGAGCCGCGATCCGCGACGCGTCGGCCGCGCGTATCGCTACGGCTATCTCGCGGGCACGCGCGAGAACCCGAACACGGTCGAGCTCGGCGGTCTCATCAAGCACGACTTCACGACCGGCACCCGCGAAGTGTGGGATCCGGGCCCGACGCGTCACAGCGGCGAGTGGCTCTTCGTCCCCGGCGACCCGGCCGACGACGCCGACGACGCCGGCTGGCTCCTCGGCTACGTGCACGACGAGGCGACCGGAACGAGCGAACTCGCCGTGATCGACGCGACCGATGTCGCCGCGGGGCCGGTCGCCACGGTCACCGTGCCGCAGCGGGTCCCGTACGGATTCCATGCGGCGTGGGTCCCCGACGCGGAAGCGTCGGCGTGACCGCTCAGGCCGGGCGCGTGTTGTAGCGGTTCATCGCCGCCTCGATCCCGTCGGCGAGGATCGCCTCCACGGCATCGGCAGCCTCTTCGAGCGTCACCTCGAAATCGGCGCGCACCTTCTTGCTCATGCGTGACAGCACGTGGTCGGCGCCGTGCTCCTTGGACCGCGGCTTGCCGATCCCGATCCGCACCCGCAGGAACGCTTCGGTGTGCAGATGCTGCTTGATCGATCGCAAGCCATTGTTGCCGGCGAGTCCGCCGCCCTCCTTGAGCTTGAAGACGCCGGGCTCGAGGTCGAGTTCGTCGTGCACGACGACGAGCCGGTCGGGCTCGACGCCGAAACGACGCAGCATCGGCTGCACCGAGCGCCCCGACTCGTTCATGTAGGTCAGCGGGATCGCGAGCGCGAGGCGCCGACCGCCGACGTTCGTCTCACCGACCAGCGCGTCGAAGCGGCCGCCGCGCAGACGCACGCCATGGCGCCGAGCGAGGATCTCGACCACGTCGGCGCCCGCGTTGTGGCGCGAGTGTCGATACTCCTCGCCGGGATTGCCGAGCCCCACGACCAAGAGATCGGCCGGCGTTCCGGTGCGATCGTCGCGGGGCCGCACCAACTACTCCGCTTCGGCGCCTTCGGCCTCTTCGCCCTCTTCGCCGCCCTGGGCCGCGAGTGCCCTCGGGATCGAGATCATCGCGAGGAGCTCGTCGGGCTCGAGCTGCAGGGTCACGCCCGCGGGCAGCGTGAGGTCGCCGGCACGCACCTGGTCGCCGAGGTCGAGCGCGGTGACGTCGTGCTCGATCGAGGTCGGGATCGCGCCCGGCTTCGCGGTGATCGCGACGCTGAACACGAGCTGCTCGAGCAGTCCGCCCAGCGCGACGCCAGCCGATTCGCCGACGAGCGACAGCGGGACATCGGCCTCGATCTCGACCTTCGCGTCGACGCGGATGAAGTCGACGTGCTGCAACGAACCCTTCACCGGGTGGCGCTGGATCTGGCGGCACACCGTGATCTGCTCGGCGCCGTCGACCTGGAGGTTGATGATCGTGTTCATCCCCTTGTTGAGGATGAGTTGGAGCTGATGAGCGTCGACGAGGATCGACTGGTTCGGCTGCCCGAGGCCGTACACCTCGGCGGGCACCCCTCCGACCATGCGGGCCTGGCGCGCGGGACCCTTGCCGCGACCCGTGCGGATGGTGGTGGCGAGAACGGTGGGAGAGCTCATGGCGCGCGACGACCTCGTTGCAGCGAACACGGAAGAGCCCGAGCCTACCCGTCGACGCCGCCGTGCCCCTGGTCGAGGCGCAGCGGCCCGGCCGTGCGCCTCGGCGTCGTCCGGACCGTGCGGCCCGCGACGGCGGCCGGGAGCCCGGCTCGCGGCTCAGAAATTGTCGCCCTCGAAGAGTTCGCTCACCGACGTGTCCTCGAACACGGCATCGATGGCCTCGGCGACGAGCGGTGCGATCGACAGCACCTTGAGCGACGGGAACTGCTTCTCGTCGCCGATCGGCAGCGTGTTGGTGACGACCACCTCGCGCGCCGGCGAGTTCTTCAGCCGGTCGACCGCCGGGCCCGACAGCAAGCCGTGGGTCGCAGCGATGATGACCTCGGCGGCGCCGCGGTCGTGCAACATCTCGGCAGCATTCGTGACCGTTCCGGCAGTGTCGATCATGTCGTCGACGATGATGCAACTCCGGCCGCGGACGTCGGATCCGACCAATTCGCCCGCGACCGCCACGTTGTGCGTGCCCTTCGGGCGGCGCTTGTCGATGAACGCGAGCTCGATGTCGTCGATCCCGGCCGCCTCGAAGCGGTTCGCATAACGCCGCATGAGCTTGCCGCCGCCCGCGTCGGGCGAGACGATCGTGACGGGGCCGCTCACCTGTGCGCGTAGGTACTCGGCGAGCACCGGCAACGCGGTGAGGTGGTCGACGGGAAAGTCGAAGAAGCCCTGGATCTGACCGGTGTGCAGATCGACGGTGACGACCCGATCCGCTCCCGCAGCCGTGAACATGTCGGCCACGAGGCGTGCCGTGATGGGCTCGCGACCCTCGGCCTTGCGGTCCTGGCGGGCGTAACCGTAGAAGGGACACACCGCGGTGATCCGCTTCGCGGACGCGCGCTTGGCGGCGTCGATGAGGATGAGCTGTTCCATCAACGTGTCGTTGATCGGATCGCAGTGTGGCTGGAAGACGAAGACGTCCGACCCGCGGATGCTCTCGCCGTAGCGGCAGTAGATCTCGCCGTTCGCGAACGTCGACAGCTCGATGTCGGCCAGTGGGACTCCGAGATCGCGGGTCACCTCCGAGGCGAGCTCGGGGTGGCCGCGCCCGGCCACGACGATGAGCTTCTTCTTGGTGACCAGCTCCACAAGGGTCCCTTCGCCGCGGCCGCTGGGTTCATTCTGGCCGATCGCCGCCGACGGCGTCGGCTCAATCGCCCGAAGCCCTGACGCCCGGGCCCGTGCGACGGCGCCGCACCCCTTCGATGCCCGCGCCGTCAGTCGGTGTCGAGGTCGGCGCTCGGGTCGACCCAGCCCTCGACGACCCGAGCCGGAACTCCGCGTACCAGCGAGTCGGCAGGCACGTCGCGGGTCACGACCGAACCAGCGCCCACCACCGCGCCGTCGCCGATCTCCACCGGCGCGACGATCACGCAGTTGGACCCGGTTCGCACGTTCGCGCCGATGACGGTGCGGTGCTTGTTCTTGCCGTCGTAGTTGGCGGTGATGGTCCCTGCGCCGATGTTGGCACCGGCACCGACCGTGACGTCGCCGAGGTACGCGAGGTGGTTCGCCTTGGCGCCCTCGCCGAGCAGCGCGTTCTTCGTCTCGACGAAGTCGCCGACCTTCGCCCCCGCGAGGAGTTGGGTCCCCGCCCGGAGGTGGGCGAAGGGTCCGACCCGGCAACCGTCGCCGACCTCGGACTCGCGCACGACCGAGTTGGCGATGATCACGTCTGCGCCGATCACGCTGTCGACGATGCGTGTGTCGGGACCGATCTCACTGCCGGCTCCGATCACGGTGCGTCCTTCGAGGATGACGCCGGGGAGGATCCGCACGTCGGCGGCGAGCTCGACCGTGGAGTCGATGTAGGTGCGTTCGGGGTCGATCATTCGCACGCCCGCGCGCATCCACCCGCGGTTGATGCGGTCGCGGAGCGCGTGCTCCGCGTCGGCGAGCTGGGCGCCGTCGTTCACCATGAACGCCTCGGCCGGGTGCTCGACGGCCTCGGCGATCACGCGGTGACCGGCGTCGCGCAGCACGGCGATCGCGTCGGTCAGGTAGTACTCACCCTGCGCGTTCACCGGCGACAGCCGACGCAGAGCAGGCGCCAGCAGGTTCCGCCGGAAGCAGTAGATCGAGGTATTGATCTCGTCGATCGCGAGTTCGTCGTGGGTGGCGTCGGCGTGCTCGACGATGCGGTCGACGCGCCCGTCCTTGCCACGCACGATCCGGCCGAGCCCGTCGGCGTCGTCGACGATCGCGGTGAGGATCGAGGCAGCGGCATCCTCGTTGCGATGCGCGGTCGCGAGGCGTGCGAGCGTGTCGGGCGAGATCAGCGGAGCGTCACCCGGCAACACGATGAGGTCGTCTTCGAGGTCGTGGTCGTCGAAGTACGCCGCGGTGAGCGCGACGCTCACGGCGTCGCCCGTGCCGCGTTGGACGCGCTGCTCGACGAACTCGACCGGCACCTCGCCGTCGAGCAGTTCCTGCACCGTCTTGACGACGAGTTCCGCGCCGTGACCCACCACGACGACGATCCGTTCGAGCGGGAGACGCTCCAGCGCGTCGAGGACGTGGAGGATCATCGGGCGACCACACAGATCGTGGAGCACCTTGGGGGTACTCGACTTCATGCGGGTGCCTTCGCCGGCGGCCAGCACGACAGCGGCGAGCGGGCGGTAGCTGCTCATCGGACCTCCACCTTTCGCTCCTGTCCCCTCGGGCTCGTCGCCCTCCGGCGTGGGGCCCTTTCGCTCCTCGGACTGTGCTCGGGGGCAAGGACTCGAACCTTGACCTACGGGAACCAAAATCCCGCGTGCTGCCAGTTACACCACCCCCGAAGGGTACGGGCGACGATACCGCCCACCGCCGCGCACCCTTCCCGCACTTCGAGAAGTCCGGTTCGATGTGTGGGCGGGCCACACGACCGGCTACGGTGCGCCCCCGTATGGGCAGCCTGATCAAGAAGCGCCGCAAGCGCATGCGCAAGAAGAAGCACAAGAAGCTCTTGAAGAAGACGCGTTGGCAGCGTCGTACCCAGGGCAAGTAGCCCGCGGTCCGCAGCCGGCCCGAGCGTCTCCAGCGTCCCGACCCAGCCCGATCGAGCGACCGCCCTCAGGGGCGGTCGTTTCGCGCCCGGAACCCGCGGCTGCGCATGGACCTCAGCGGGCGGTCGATCCCGGCGATCCGGTCCTCGCCGAGGGGATCGTCGACCCGCACCACACCGTCGGCAGGTAGAGGTCCGCGCGCAGCCGCGCCGCGATCGCCGCGCCGTGGTCGGGGTCGTCGGCGACGACTGCGTAGCTGCTCCCGCTGCCGAGCATGATGGGGTGTCGGTCGGTCGAGCGCGCCACGGCGTCGCGGAACGCGCCGAGCAGCGGGAACACGGCGTGTGCCGCGGGCTCGAGGTCGTTGGCGAGGCCGCCGTCGACCAGGTCGCTCTCGAGCACGCGATCCGACCGTGGGCTGCCGAGTTCGTCCCACGCGCGATAGACGAGCGGGGTGTCGCAGCCGAAGTCGGGCGTCGCGATCACGAGCGTGAGCGATGCGATCCCCGGCGCCGCGACGAGCCGTTCGCCGCGGCCGCGGAGGAATGCGGGTGTGCCGCGCAGCGCGAACGGCACGTCGGAACCGAGCCGAGCCGCGGCCCGCTCGAGGTCGCGACGCGGGAGCGCGAAATGCTTGCCCAGGAGGGTCAACACCGTCGCGGCGTCGGCCGAGCCGCCCCCGAGGCCGGCACCCATCGGGATCTGCTTGTGCAGGCGCACGCGGATGCCCGGAAGGTCGGCGGGGAGTCGCGGCCGGAGCAGGGTGATGGCCTTCGTCGCGAGGTTGTTCGCCGCGCCGGTCGGCGCCGAACCCGCGGGAGCGACGCTGACCGTGTCGCCGCGCCGCTGCGGATACAGCGCGATGCGGTCGTTCGGATCGGAGCACGACACGGTCAGCGCGTCGAGCTCGTGGTACCCGTCGGGACGGGTGCCGAGCACGCGGAGCGACAGCGTGACCTTGGCCGGAGCGCGGCCTCGCAGCACGCGCATCGGTCGTTCGCCACTGAGGCTCACGTCTCGACCCGCCGAACCTGTTCGACCGAAGCGAGCCGCGCGGAGTCGGCGAGCCGCGCCCAGTCGGCGAGCACGAGCGTCTCGGCGCGCTCCGTCGGCGCGATCGCGGCCGCGTCGAGGATCGCGACGGTCGACGCACCGAGCACCGGTCGCAGCGACTGGCGCAACATCTTGCGCCGCGTCGCGAATCCCGCGCGCACCAACGCGAACATCCGGTCGGGGTCGGCCACCGCGACCGGCGGTGTCGCATGGCGCACGAGCTTCACGAGGGCGGAGTCGACCTTGGGTTGGGGAATGAACACGGTGGGCGGCACGATCCCGACGACGGCGGCGTGGGCGAAGTAGGCGACCTTCACGGAAACGGCACCATAGGCCTTGCTGCCCGGCCCCGCCGCGAGACGCTCCCCCACCTCGCGCTGCACCATCACGAGCGCGCGATCGATCCGGGTCGCGGTCTCGAGCGCGCGGATCACCACGGGCGTCGCGACGTTGTACGGGAGGTTCGCCACCATCGCGACACGGGTACGCGGGGCGAGCAGTGCGTCCCAGTCCACCGTGAGCGCGTCGGCGACGACGATCTCGACCGGCGCGTCGGCGGGAAGGTTCGCGGCGAGCGCGGGGACGAGGTGCCGATCGAGTTCGACCGCCGTCACCGACGCGCCCGCCTCGAGGAGGGCGAGGGTGAGGCTGCCGAGCCCGGGCCCGACCTCCACGACGTGGTCGCCGGGTTCGATCCCCGCGTGCCGCACGATGCGGCGGGCGGTGTTGGGGTCGGCGAGGAAGTTCTGTCCGAGTGCCCGGCTCGGCTGCAGGCCGTGCGCGGCGAGTGTCGCCTGGATCGTGGCCGGCGTCAGCAGGTCGCTCACCGCGCGACGAGCCCGAACATCTCGGTCGCGTTCGCCGTCGTGATCGCGGCGACCGTTTCGGCCGACTCGTCGCGCGCCGCGGCGACGGCGGCGCCCACGTACGGGAGGAAGGCTGGTTCGTTCGGCTTGCCCCGATGGGGAACCGGCGCGAGGTAGGGGGCGTCGGTCTCGACGAGCAGGCGGTCGGCGGGGGTGATCGCCGCGGCCGCGCGGAGTTCGTCGGCCGTCTTGACACTGACGATGCCCGAGAACGACAGCGTGCAGCCGCGCTCGAGCGCCGCCGCCGCCTCGGGGCGTCCGCCCGTGAAGCAGTGGAACACCGTACGGCGGGGCACGCCACCCGAATCGAGCGCGGCGAACGTGGCATCCCACGCGTCGCGCGAGTGGATCACGAGCGGAAGGTCGAGTTCGTGGGCGAGCTCGATCTGCGCCGCGAACGCCCGGGCCTGCTCCTCGCGAGGTGAGTGTTCGTAGAACAGGTCGAAGCCGGCTTCGCCGACGCCGACGACCTTCGTTCCTTGGCGCGCGAGCGCGACGAGCGCGTCCCACTCGGCGTCGAGCCGGTTCGCCTCGTGCGGATGCAGGCCGACCGTCGCGTAGACGTCGTCGTGCACCGCGGCGAGTTCCACGGCCCGGCGCGAGGTCTCGAGGTCGCAACCCACGACGACGAACGCCGCGACCCCAGCCGCGCGGGCGCGGTCGAGCGAGCCGGCGTCTTCGGTATGGCAGTGCGCGTCGATCCAGCGCGTCATGCTTCGATGCGCGGGAACAACGGCGCGCCCTTGTCGAGCACGTTGCCCGCCGGCAGCCCGCCCCACGCCGACGCGGCGGGAAGGCGTTGGTCGTCGGGTCGGCCGGGCAGCCCGAGCCGGCGCCACAACTCCGCGGCCGCGTTGGGGATCACGGGCGAGGTGAGCAACGCGATGATGCGCAAGACCTCGAGGCAGTCGCCGAGCACGTCGGCGGTCGCGTCGGCGTCACCTGCCTTGTGGAGCGCCCAGGGTGCGCTGTCTTCGATGTAGGAGTTCGTCGCACGGATCAAGTCCCACACCGCCGCGAGCCCCGAGGCGAAGTCGAGGCGGGCGAACGCGTCGGCCTGCGCGGCGAACGTGTCGGCGGCCTGCTCGCGCAACGGCCCGTCGGCGCGACGATCCGGCACGATCCCGCCGCAGTAGTTGACGGCCATGTTGAGCACGCGGTTCGCGAGATTGCCGAAGTTGTTGGCGAGATCGGAGTTGTAGCGCGCGACCATCGACTCGTAGCTGAAGTCGCCGTCGGGACCGAAACGCTGGTCGGCCATGAAGTGATAGCGGTAGCCGTCGACGCCGAAGTCCGCGATGAGGTCGTGCGGGAAGATCTGGTTGAGCTTCGTCTTGCTCATCTTCTCGCCGCCGACGAGCAGCCAGCCATGTGCGAACACGCACCGCGGCGGTTCGAGCCCACCGGCCATCAGCATCGCGGGCCAGTAGATCGCGTGGAAGCGCAAGATGTCCTTGCCGATGAGGTGGTAGTCGACGGGCCACCAACGATCGAAGCGCTCGGGATCGCTGCCGTATCCGACCGCGGTGCAGTAGTTGAACAGCGCGTCGAACCACACATAGGTGACGTGGTCGGGATCCCACGGCAGCGGGATGCCCCAGTCGATCGACGTGCGGCTCATCGAGAAGTCGCGCAGCCCTTGCTTGATGAAGCCGATGACCTCGTTGCGCCGCCCCTCGGGCTGCATGGCTTCGGGGTGCGCTTCGTAGTGGTCGAGCAGCCGCTGCCCGAACTCGGAGAGCTTGAAGAAGTAGTTCTCCTCCACGACGTGATCGACCGGTCGGTCGTGGATCGGGCAGTTGCCCGCGACGAGATCGTCGTCGGTGTAGTACGCCTCGCAGGGCACGCAATAGAGGCCCTCGTACGTACCCTTCACGATGTAACCGTTGTCGTACACGCGTTGGAGGAACGCTTGCACGGCAGCGCGGTGACGTGGCTCGGTGGTGCGGATGAAATCGTCGTTCGCGATCTGCAACTCGCGCCAGGTGTCGACGAACCGGGCCGAGGTCGCGTCGGCCCACTCCTGCGGCGTGACGCCGCGGGCCTCGGCGGCCCGCTGCACCTTGAGCCCGTGCTCGTCGGTGCCCGTGAGGTAGTGGACCTCGTCACCGAACAAACGTCGCCAGCGCGTGATCACGTCGCCCGCCACGGTCGTGTACGCATGCCCGATGTGGGGCACGTCGTTGACGTAGTAGATGGGCGTCGTCACATAGAAGCGGGCGGGCAGATCGGCGGGGAGGGGGTCGGGCACCCGTCCATTCTGCCCGGTGGGACCCGGTTCCCCCGCTTTCTTTGCGGTCCGGTCGTTACGATCACGGTCGTGACGCTCCCCGGCCCGACGCCGACCCCACCGCCGTCGATGCTCACTGCGATGGGAACCGCCCGGCGGATCGACGCGCTCGGCCGGGTCGTGGTGCCCGTGGAGATGCGACGCATGCTCGGGATCGACGAAGGCGACCTGCTCGACATCCACGTCGAGGACGCGCGGATCGTGATGGCACGCATCGAGCACCGTTGCGTGTTCTGCAACTCCAACGACGAGTTGCGGGCCTATCGCGACCGGCTCGTGTGTCGGAACTGCGTCGACGCCCTCACCGCGCCGGCTTGATCTCGAGCGCTCGTTCGTAGACCCGCCGCTTGGCGACGCCGAGCGACGCCGCGACGTCGGTCGCAGCGTCGCGGGCACTGGCCCCCGCCGCGAACTCGTCGCGCAATGCCGCGTCGATCGTCTCGTCGTCGGCAACAGCGCGCTCGGGTGCACCGGCCACCACGATCACGCACTCGCCGCGCGGTTCGATGCCGGCGAGATCGCCGAGCGTGCCGCGGACGACCTCCTCGAACTTCTTCGTGAGTTCGCGCACGACCGCGGCGCGGCGCTCGGGACCGCAGACCGCGGCAAGATCGGCGATCGTGGCCGCGACCCGGCTGGGCGCCTCGAACACGATCGAGGTCGCGTCGCTGCGAGCGATCGCAGTGAGCCGCGCCCGGCGTTCGGGGCCCTTGCGGGCGAGAAAGCCCTCGAAGGCGAAGCGAGCCGTCGGGAGCCCCGAGACCACGAGCGCACCGATCGCGGCGCTCGGGCCGGGCACGACCGACACCGGCAGGTCGGCCGCGGCGCACGCCGCGACGAGCCGCTCCCCCGGATCGGAGACACCCGGCATGCCGGCGTCGCTCGCGTACGCGACGGTGCGGCCCGCGCGCAGCACCTCGACGAGTCGCGCTGCGGCCTGCGCCTCGTTGTGCGCCTGCACCGCGTGGAGCCGGGCACCGGTGATGCCGGCGTGGGTGAGGAGCACGCGGGTGCGGCGGGTGTCCTCGCACCAGATCTCGTCGGCCGAACGGAGCGCCTCGATCGCGCGCGGCGACAGGTCGCCGAGGTTGCCGAGCGGGGTCGCGACGAGGACGAGCGTTCCCGGACCCGTCATTGACGCACTTCGACGAGGTCGCCGGGGAGCAACCGCCACCGGTCGAACGCTCCGGCGCATGCCTCGATCGCGAAATACGCGCGGGGCACCGGGCGCGACAGCCGTCCGGGGCGCAATGTCGCGGTGTGGAGCACGAAGCCGTCGCGATCGCAGAACGCGACATCGATCGGGAACTGCATCCGGAAGGAGTGGACCTGCCGGCACGGTCGCAACACGAGCACGCCGTCGACGAAGTCGCGGCCCATCAATCCCCGGCGACGCGACCGGCGGGTGACCGCCACCTCGGCCGCCGCCAGCACTTCTTCGCCGCGCACCAACCAGGCCATACGCCTCGCAGCGTACCGAGCCGGTCGGCGACCGCCCGGCGCGGTCGTCAGCCGCGGTTCGCGGTCATCCAAGCGACGGCGAAGTCGACGATCGCACGGACCCGACACAGCCGCGCTTCGGCGAGCGCGACCCGGCCGCGCTGCTCGCCGCCGGTCGCCGCGAACGCTTCGCCGATCGACTCGAAGTCGTCGGCGACGAGGTCGAGATCGGTGTAGCTGACCCACCGCCGTTCACCATCGACCATGAGCGCGACCCCCTCGGTCGTCTCCATCTTGGCCGGCCAGGTCGCCCGATACTCGGCGAGGTGCAGCGCCGTGTCGTTCGCGTGGCCGACGCCGAGCAGCAGGACCTGCGCGTCGAGGTCGTACAAGCGAGCGATCGGTGATCCCTCGCCCAACGCCGGGCTCAGCGCGTGATCGCGGGCGATCTCGGCGGCACACGGACCGTTGGCCGCGAGCGACAGCACCGGATGCGCGCTGCGCACCGTTGCGCGATGGTGACGGAAGCAGTCGACGATCGCCCCCATCTCGCGGCACGGAGTCAGGTCGGGATCGAACACGGGCGTCGCGGCGCGGATCACGTCGACCCACGCGTCGGGCACCGGCGGATGCTCCCAACCGGCGGGATCGGTGAGCTGGCCGGAGTGGGTCGGCATCACGAGCGTGCCCGCAGGCCCGACCGCGGCGAACAGCGCCTCGACGACGGCTTGCGCGCCGCCCGCGACCCAGCCCAGCGCGGCGAGCGACGAGTGCACCATCAGGACTTCCCCGGGCACGACGCCGCCGGACTCGACACCGAGCGCCACGAGATCGGCCGTCAACGATGCGACGGTCGTCGGCGACGGCGTCCGATCGATCAACTCCTGCTCACGCGACATGACGCCATGCTCGCAGAGTCGCCGCCGCGAAACCTTGCCTTCGCAGCACGCGTGCGCGGACCTCGTACTGACGGGTGATCGTGATCACGAGGTGTGAACTTCCGGTTCGGGATCCGGGCCGTCAACCAGTGAGCGCGACCGGCAGACCCTGTGCTCGTGCTGCAGCGGCCAGGTTGTTGTCGCCGGTGACCAGGACGAGTTCGGCATCGAACGCGGCCATGGCGGCGGCGAGGTGAACGGCGTCGTAGCCGCGCAGCTGGTGGGCTTGGGCGACGTCGCCAGCGTTGCGGGCCAACTGGGCGGTGATCTCGACGTGGTCGATCTCGGTGATGATCGTCTCCAACTCCGCGACGGCGACGTCGTGCTGGCGCTTGGTGATTCGTCCCACCCGTTCAGCTCGCGCGAGCGCGGCACGCGCTTCCGGGTAGAGCAGACGGACGCTGACGCTGCGGGCGGCTTCGTTCCACATTCGCGCGCAGGTAGCCGACGAAGGCTCGCCGATCAGCAACGGGATCACCGCGGAGGTGTCGAAGTAGGCGATCACTGCCGCTGTTCGGCCACGAGGTCGCTGACGGTTCCCTTGGCCGTGATGCGGGGCGGTGTCCGCGAACGCTTGGCCACCGGCGCGGGGGTGACCAGCCCCTCGGCAACAAGGCGATCAAGCGCCCGAGGTTGGTCCAGCGGGACGAGTCGGGCCACCGCCTTGCCGTGATCGGTCACGGTCACCTCCTGGCCGTCCCGCACCATGTTCAGGTAGTGACTCAGGCGATCTCGTAGCTCTCTGACCCCTGCTTCCATTCGAGAAGTATGGCGCTTTCGGTCGAGAATATCTAGCCACATCGTTGTGCTGATCCGGAACCACCTTGTTGCGGGGCCGTACTGGCGCTCGCCGGCCTGCGCGGCGAGCTCATCCGAAGGTTGCGCGGGCGGCGTTCGGCGTGGCCCGACCCATGGTGCCTGGCTCTTCGGGTCCGTAGCCCGCGGTGAAGCCGACCGCGACTCTGACGTCGACCTCCTGATCTTGGCGGGGCCGTCACCGGTGAGTCGCGGCATGATTGCGCCGTGGGATTCGAACCGCGATTGCCGAGCGATGATGATCGCCGCGTCCTTGGCTTGTTCCTCGCCGCGGCCTTCGACGGCGCCGAGGCGCTCCGCGCCCAATCGCGCGATTTCCGTGTTGTCGGCCGATGCACGTGCGGCTGCCCTTCGATCGAGCTCGGCGTCGCGGCGGATGCAACGAGGTCCACCCGCGCCGATGGCCTCGTGCCCGTGGAGCTGAACGTTGCCCCACTCCACGACGAGCCGCCGGGAAAGGTGGTCCTGTTCGTCGACGACGGACAGCTCAGTTACCTCGAGTTCGTATGGTTCGACGATCCGCCCACCGCGTGGCCCACTTCGGACCGCCTCTCGGTGGTTGCGCGCGAGGCTCCAACGTAGGGCGAGGTCGCCCAGGTCTCGTCGAAGACGGCGCGTTCGTCGGCGGTGTGTCCTTCGGTGATGCGGTGGTTCAGCCCTTCCACCGTGCAGCGGCGGGCGTGGCACCGCCTCGGGCCGGTCATGATTGGCTGAGCCGTTCGACCGGTTGGCCCGTGATGCCGGCGATGAGGTCGAAATCCTTGTCGATGTGGAGAACGGTCAGTTGGGCCAGTTCGGCCGCGGCAGCGATGAGGAGGTCAGGGATCGATGGCGCTCGGTGCTGACCTCGATCGGCGAGCGCGGCTTGAACCTCGACGGCACGGTCCTCGATCGCGGGCGTGAGGTACTCCACGGGCATCGAGGTCAGCGGTGGCACCGCCAGCGCATGCCGAAGGTCGTCAGCTGTGCGAGCCGAGTAGCCGACTTCGAGGCGGGTGACCGTGCTGATCCGAACGAGTCCTCGTTGGATGCGATCTGCCCACCCCTGGGCGTCCGGGCTCGTGGCGAGTCGGACGAGCGCGGACTTGTCGATGAGCCAGCCGGTCATCGCCAGGCGCGACCCATGATGTCGGGGTCGTCGAGGTCGGCGAACGTATCGGCGAAGCCGGCCAGGTCGGCCACGGAGACCGCGGTCGACTCGGCATCGCCTTCACGCGCCAGTGCCCGACGGAGGTACTCGGTTCGCGAGAGGCCGACTCGCTGGGCTTTGATGTCGATCGCGGCTATGACGTCCTCGGGGACGCCCCTGATGAGAATGTCGGTCACGGTTCCTCCAGTCGATATCAGAGGATATCAGAGCCGTCAAGACCCTCGTTACACGTTGAAGCGGAACTCGACGACGTCGCCGTCGGCCATCACGTAGTCCTTGCCCTCGATACGGACCCGGCCCTTCGCCTTGGCCTCGGCCATCGACCCGGCAGCGACGAGATCGTCGAACGCGACGACCTCGGCCTGGATGAAGCCGCGCTGGAAGTCGGTGTGGATCACACCCGCGGCTTGCGGTGCCGTCCAGCCCTGGTGGATCGTCCACGCGCGGGCCTCCATCGGGCCGGCGGTGAGGTACGTCTGCAACCCGAGGGTGTGGAAGCCGACCCGGGCGAGCTGATCCAGGCCCGATTCGGTCTGGCCGACACTCGCGAGCAACTCGGCGGCATCGGCGTCGTCGAGTTCGACCAGTTCGGACTCGAGCTTGGCGTCGAGGAAGACCGCGTCGGCCGGCGCGACCAGCGCGCGCAACTCGTCTTGGAGTGCGGTGTCGGACAGCCCGGCCTCGTCGACGTTGAACACGTAGATGAACGGCTTCGCGGTCAGCAGCGAGAGATCGCGAATGCGTTCGACATCGATGCCGGCGGCCTCGGCTCCCGCGTGCAACGTGGTGCCCGACGACAGCAGCGTCTGCGCGGCGAGCGCGGCATCGAGCGTCGCGCGTTCGATCTTCTTGCCCGTCACCTCCTTCTCGAGGCGCGGGATCGCCTTCTCGAGGGTCTGGAGGTCGGCGAGGATCAACTCGGTGTGCACGATCTCGATGTCGTCGGCCGGATCGACGCGGCCGGCGACGTGGATGACGTCGTCGTCGTCGAACGCGCGCACGACCTGACAGATCGCGTCGGCTTCACGGATGTTGGCCAGGAACTTGTTGCCGAGACCTTCGCCCTCGCTCGCACCCTTCACGATGCCCGCAATGTCGACGAAGGAGACGGTGGCCGGCAGGATCCTGGCGCTGCCGAAGATCTCGGCAAGCACCTCGAGCCGAGGGTCCGGGAGCGCGACGA
>SXGT01172281.1_pt1 | contig 17472 bp, 15 predicted proteins | sample 3176221 | NCBI WGS metagenome assembly SXGT01 (sample SAMN11356862, study PRJNA531348) | freshwater metagenome | isolation source: freshwater sample F1-120 | place: China: Fuxian Lake, Yuxi | collected 2017-12-25
CACTTCGACAACGAGATCGACATGCAGGGTCTCGCCAAGGTGTCCGGCATCCGCCGCGACAACATCAAGCCGCAGACCGACCGCTGGGTGTTCGAAGACGGCCACGGCGTCATCGTGTTGGCCGAAGGCCGACTGATGAACCTCGGCTGCGCCACCGGCCACCCGAGCTTCGTGATGTCGAACAGCTTCAGCAACCAGACGATCGCCCAGATCGAGTTGTTCAACAACTACAAGACCTACGACAAGGGCGTCTACACGCTGCCGAAGCACCTTGACGAGACGGTCGCGCGCCTGCACCTCGGCAAGCTGGGCGTCAGGCTGACGAAGCTCAGCAAGAAGCAGTCGGAGTACCTCGGCGTGTCCGCCGACGGACCGTTCAAGCCGAGCCACTACCGCTACTAATCTCCGCGAGGCCCCACGGGCCTCGCCCGCCTACGTAGGAGCCGACGCCCGCAGCGGGCGCGGCTCAACGGCGATGGCGCCGTCGCGGCCTGCGCGCTTGCGCGGTACGTGACGACTCGGAGCGTGCGAGTCGTTGTTGGGCTCGCTCCGGTTCGGTTGCCCGTTCGTGCGCCGCTGGCTGGGTCGGTCGTCGACCGACTCAGAACACGGTAGCGTTGGCGAGCGGCCAGAAGCGCACGCGGACCTTGCCCTTGAGCAGGTCTTGCGGCACGAGGCCGAACTCGCGCGAGTCGCAGCTGATCGGCCGGTTGTCGCCGAGCACGAAGAAGTGCGCGGCGGGGACTTCGAGTTCGGGCAGGTCCTGCGCGTCGGTGATGCAGCCGTAGTCGTCGGCGACGACGCCGTTCACCGTCAGCTTGCCATCCTGCATCGCGATGCGATCGCCGGGCACGCCGACGATGCGCTTCACGAAGTCGACCGACGGGTCGCGCGGATAGCGCATGACGACGACGTCGCCGCGGCCTACTTCGCCGAGTGAGTAGGTGACACGATCGACGACCAGCCGGTCGCCGTCGTGCAGGCAAGGCTCCATCGAGTTGCCCTTCACCACCGACACCTGGATCAAGAACAGGTGGGCGCCGACCATCAGCGCTGCACCGACCAGGGCATCGAGCAGGAAGCGCGAGCTGCGCGACCCACGCCGGCGCGGCCGCTGCTGGGCCGCCGGGAGCGACGCCGGAGCAGCAGGGATGGGCGCGCACGCTGCCGACGGGCCACGGAAGCCGAACAACATGGGCCGTGCTATCGACGCTGGCGGCGGATTGCTTGAACTCCGTGGTTGCCAAAACTGATGCAACCGACACCGGCTGCCCGCGGGGTCGGCGCGGGGCGTAAGGGAAACCAAGTACCGTGACGTGCAGTTGCGGTGGGATTTCTTGTCGAGCGTTGTGTGGACGCCGGCTCGGTGCCATCGAAGGGTTGCTGGGGCTGTCGCGCGACCGGCGGACATTGGTCAAGTCGCGCTAAGGGTCTTTCCGAAAACCGGAGGGTCCGCCGCCCAGAACTTCGCAACGACGTGCAATGAGCCACTCGACCCTCAACCAGATCGCCCTGCAGGAGAAGACTCGCCGCGAGATCCTGCACAAGAGTGACCTCATTCCGCCGCTGCCCGACCTGGTGACGCGCTTGCTCGGCTTGCTCAACAAGCAAGAGACCGAGCCGGCCCATCTGGAGAAGCTGCTGCAGAACGACCAGGTGTTGGTCGCAAAGATGCTGGCGATGGTCAATTCGCCGTTCTACGGCCTGAATCGCACCATCCGCACCATCAAGGAAGCAGTGATGGTGCTCGGCTTCCGCGGCGTGCGCAGCCTGGTTCTGGCCACCAGCACCACCAAGTTCCTGCAGCGCGACTTCGGCGTCTACGGCCACCAACCCAAGGGGCTGTGGCTGCACGCCGTCAGCGTCGCCGCCGGCGCGCGCAAGCTTGCCAAGGCGTGCAAGTTCACCGCCGACGAAGCCGAGATGCTGTTCGTCGCTGGCCTGTTGCACGACATCGGCAAGCTGTTGCTCGTGCCGTACCTCAACGAGGCGGGCGGCCCGGGCATAACGGGCTCCGAATGCGAATACGAGCGATCCAAGGTCGGTCTCGACCACTCCGAGGCGGGTGCGTTGGTGACGGCGAAGTGGAACCTCGCGGTCGAGATCCAGGAAGTGATCAAGGCACACCACGACGGGGCGCCGGAGAAGTTCGCGCGTTTGATCGCCGTGGTGCGCATGAGCGACGCCGTGGCGCACGAACGCGGAACCGGCTACCAACCCGGCAAGGCGCCGGCAGTGGCCTACAAGCCCGAAGATCTCGCCATCCTGCAACTCACCAGCGAGACGTGGACCACGTTGCGTGACGAAGTCGTCACTGCCATGGACGAGGCCTGCGCTGCCCTGGGGACCCTGAGTTGATGAGGCCACGGTGACCGCGCTCTCGAACTCCTGCACGGCGGCCGGCGGCGCTTCGGCGACGACGATGGCCGAACTGCACGCAGCCCGCTCCCAGGACGAACTGGAACGGGCTCTCGTCGCGGCCTTGACGCCGTGCCTGGTGGGGGTCGAAGCGGCGTTGTGCCTGGCCGACGACATCGCCGCGACGCAGCAGCTGCGCTTCGTGTTCGGCGAGAATTGCCCGGTGCGCGGCCTGCAGCGGGTGCGTGCCGAGGACTGGCAACTGCCGGCGTCGCAGCGTTTGCCGGTGCGGTTTCGCAGCCACGTGCTCGGCGAGTTGTGGGTCGGCAAACCGCTCGCCGACGAACCGCTCCTCGCGGTGCAGGACATGCTGGTGCACTACGGTGCAGCACTCGTCAACCTGACGCTCAACGCCGAGTCGCGGCAAGCCACCGAGGACTACTGCGCCAGCCTGCAGGCCCTCGAAGAAGGCATCGTCCTGTTCCAGGAAGAGGATCCGGCGGCAGTCACCGCCCGCTTGCTCAGCCTGGCGTCGAGCATGGTCCAGGCGACGGCCGGCGCGCTCTACGTGCTGCGCGAGGTCGGCAAGAAGGACTCGGGGTTGCGGCTCGAGCAGGCCCTGGGCATCCCGGATTCCCTGCTGCAGAGTTTCCGCGGTGTCGAAGGCTGCGCCTGGCCGGACGTGTTGCTCGACCAGCCCGCGCACCTGGCGGTGCGCGCGGACGATGCTCCGATGAACGCCGACGACGGCTCGATGGCGATGCTGGCGCCGGATTGCCTGCCGCCAATCCTGCAGAGCATCGTCGTGTTGCCGTTGCGCTACCACGGCGTGCAGGCCGGCGTGTGCCTGCTGTTCAATCCGTTGCTCGACAGTTCGCAACCGCGCGACTTCCTTGGCCGGTTGCAGAGTTTCGGCCAGCTCGCCGCCGCTCTGCTGCACCGCCTCAGCCTCGAAGCCCTGCAGGCCAACAGCGTCACCATTGCGCGCGAACTCGAGATCGCCGAGACGATCCAGAAGCGACTGCTGCCGGAACGCGCCCCGCCGACCGAGGAGTACGAGTTCGCCTGGAGCACGATCGCCGCGAAGAACATCGGCGGCGACTACCTGGACCTCGGCGCTTCGGACCTGGGCGACATCTACCTGGTCTGCGCCGATGCCTCGGGCCACGGCATCAACTCCGCGCTGCTGATGAGTTCGTTTCGTGCCAACTACCGCGGCAACGCCGCGTGGCAGGAGCCGAACGATCTCGCCGCCCTGCTCAATCGCGAGGTGGCACACGAAGTCGGTCCGACCGGGATGTTCATCACCGCGGCACTGTTGCGCCTGGAGCGCGACACCAAGCGGATGACGGTGTCTAGCGCCGGCCACAACCCGACGATGGTCTACCGGGCCCGCACCGGCAAGGTCGAGTTGTTCGAGTCGAACGGGCCGCCGCTCGGCTTCGTCGCCGACGCCGAGTTCGAGAGCTGCGACACCGTGCTCGAATCGGGCGACGTGATCCTGCTGTTCACCGACGGCATCTCCGAGGCGGCGAACCAGGATCTCGACATGTTCGGCGAAGAGCGGTTGCAGGCGCTGTTGGTGCAGCACGCCGCCGATTCGGCGGAGCAGTTGCTGGCCGTCATGCGCAAGGCGTTGGCCGACTTCACCGGGCGCGAGCGGTACGACGACGACGTCTCGATGCTGGTCGCCAAGGTCCGCTGAGCGAACCGGCGCGTCGGCGCGTCAGAAGTGCTTGCGCCGCGAACTGCTGTCGATGTGCAGCGCCTTGCGGTACTTGGTGACCGTGCGGCGGGCGATGTGAACGCCGCGCTTGCCGAGTTCGTCGACCAGCTGGTCGTCCGACAGCGGGTTGTCCTTGTCCTCGCCATCGACGATCTGCTTCAGCGTGTCCTTCACCGCTTGCTGGCTGACCATGTCACCGGCGTCGGACATGGTTCCGCTGCTGAAGAAGCGCTTCATGTCGAAGATGCCCTGCGGCGTCTGGATGAACTTGCCCGACGAGGCGCGACTCACCGTCGAAATGTGCACGTGCACCGCGTCGGCGATGTCCTGCATCTTCATCGGCCGCAGGTGCTGCACGCCGTGGCGCAGGAAGCCTTCCTGGCGCCGCACGATCTCGTTGGCGACGCGTTCGATGGTGTTCTGGCGTTGGTGCACCGCCTCGATGAACCACTTCGCCGCCTCGATCTTGCGGCGCAGGTACTCGTAGACCTTCGGGTCGTTGCGCGCTTCCTGCAGCAGGTTGCGGTAGACCGACGAGATCGTCAGTTCGGGCACCGAGCCACGCTGGGTCTTCACCTCGAAGTGGCCTTCGACTTCTTCGATCACCACGTCCGGCACCACGCCGGAAGCTGGGCCGGGCTGGAACTCGGCGCCCGGATGCGGGCTGCAGTGCACGCGCAGGAACTCCCAGCACTCCTTGATCTCGTCGAGTGACGCGCCCGTGTCCTTGGCGATCTTCGGCAGCTTGTTCATCGCCAGGTCGTCGAGGTGGTTCTCGACCAGCCGGCGCGTCAATGGCGGCACGAACGTCATGTGCCCGAGCTGCATCAGCAGGCAATCGCGCAGGTCGCGCGCGCCCACGCCGATCGGCTCCAGGTCGCGTACGACAGCGATGGCTTCTTCCGCCAGCGGCAACGGCACCAACAGCTGCTGGCTCACCATCTCCGGCGTGTCGTTGAGGCGGCCGTCCTCGTCGAGCGAGAACACCACGTGTTCGACGACGCGGACCAGCTCGGGGTCGGACTCCTGGGTTCGCACCTGCGTCATCAGGTAGTCCGCCAGGGAAGTGGTGCGGCCGGGCGTGTTGTTCAGTGCCTCGAACTTCTTGTCCTCGTCGTCGCCGCTGTAGGTCTGGCTGCGTTGGCGCCAGTTGGGTTCGAGGCGCGCTTCGAGCTGGTCGATCTCGCCGGAGAACTCGCGCTGCAGACGTTCTTCGAAGGCGTTGGTGTCGGGCTGTGCTTCCGGTTCGGGTGCCTGGGCGTTGGGCTCATTGCGTTCGCTCTCGTCCTTGCGCTCGAGGAAGACGTTCTCCTGCAGTTCCTGGTCGATCTGGTCCTTCAGCTCCAACAGCGGCAGCTGCAGCACCTGCATCGCCTGGATCATCTGCGGCGACTGGATCAGCCGCTGTTCGGCGCGCAGGGATTGGGTCAGGCCAAGACGCATGCACCTGTTGTAGCTCGTGAAGTCCCACGGGTCACGGTGCAGACGACGCTCGGCGGAGCTTTCCGCCGCAACCTGAACTCACCAGCGAACGAGTGTAGTGAGAACGGAACGACAAGACCGACCGTCGATGGTCACCGAGGGGCCGTCACCGTGTTCGACCAGTTGTGCATTGGTGACGATGCCGTCGTGCGCGGCCCGCACCTGGCTCGCCTCTTCGGCCATCAAGACGCCGCCGGGAACCACCGCGCGGGCCAATGGCATCGGCGCGTGCAGGTTGACCACTACGGTTTGCGCATGCATGGCGTCGTCGTACGGCGACACCCTGCTGCGCAGGAAGCAGCCGGACTGCAGCAGCGTGACGATCGGATCCAGGATGGCTGCTTCCTGCGCAATCGCGATCCCCACGTCGGACAGTACCGGAGTTTCCAGGCAGCGCACCATGGTCAGTTCGCGCCCGGCGAGGCTCGGCAGCGTCAGTTCGTGCAGGATCGGTGCGGTGCCTGTCGCGCGCGCCGAGTCGGAATCGGGCACCCGCAGCGTGCCGGTGTGCAGCACCGTGATCGGCCGCAGCAACCGCTCTTGCAGGCCCTGCACGATCGTTGCAACGACGCGCAGGTCGGCCTCGCGGCCGCGTACGAGCAGGAAGCCGGCGGTTGGTTCCAGGGTGACGTGCTCGCCGGCGTCGCCAAGCCCCGCCCGCACCAGGTCGAGCAGGGAGTCCAAGGGCATGGCACCGCTGCCTTGGAAGCTCTCGCCTTCGCTCGAATCCTCGGCGAAGTTGTTGCCGCAGTGAAGGCGCCGCGCCAGGCCTTCGGAGGTGAGTGCGGCCACTGGCAACACCACGAATCCCGACGGTTCGGCATTGCCGGCGATGGCGCGCGAATGCACCCGCACGGTCACGATGTGCTGGCCACCGCCGCTGGCGTGGCCGCGCAACGTCGCGCACAAGGCGCCGCCGTCGGGGATGCGGCCGGAGAACGCCCCGAACGCGGTTTCCAGGGTCGGCAGTTCGATGTCCGGTGCATTGGCCTGACCGGTCGCCACGGGGCGCAGCACGCCACGGCGTTGGGCCAGCGCAAACTGCACGTGCAGCACCAGGTCGCGGCTGCCGACCAGAGGACACGCCCGGACCACGGCGGCGATGCCCTCGCCGTGGTGGTCGGTGACCGGCCTGCTCATCGACTGCTTCTGCGCGACCTCGACGTCGATGTCGCGCACATAGCGCGACCATCGCATCTGGTTGAGGTCCGCGAGCTGCGCCGGCCTGGTCGTGGCAACGCAACGCCACAGGGGCTGCCGGTTGCCGATGAACTGCTGGAACTCTTCGATGCCGAGCACGGTCTTCGGCGTCTCGCGATCGGCTGCGTCCCACACCGCGACTTCCACCAGCAGTGACTGCGCCATGACCTTCGACGCGTGCCGGAAGGCGGCGCCGACCTTGTCGATCTCGGCCGCTTCGCCGCCGACGAGCAGCGACGTTCCGGCAACTTGCAGCGTGAGCTTGTTGGCTTCGAGCGCCGCGCTCGACAGGTCGCGCAACAAGGTCATCATCTGGTCGATGTTCGTCGGGAACAGCGTCGAGTCCTCGGCAGCGAGCATGTCGATCACGTGTGGATCGTTGTCGCGTTGCAGCAGCGTGCCCCACGGCGGTGTTGCGACGGCGGGTGCCGGCAACACGAGGTGTTGCATCGGCAGGACGAGAGGCGTGCCCGGCCCTTGCGGTTGCAGGGCGCCAGGCAGGCAGAGAGTGAGCAGGGTGAGGATCATCGTGAGGAGGCGAGGCAGTGGTCTTGCTGCAGAGAGCCGCGAAGTGGGCGCGGTGTCAGGTGCCGCGCGGGGATGCTCGGGTGGGCGGGCCGCGATTCAGGGAGTGAGAAACAACCGGTTTCGAACTCTCGGCGTGGCTGCGCAGGCGGCCACCAGGAGCATGTGGAGAGGCTTTGTCATCTCCCTCCCAGACTCTCAGTCGCCGAGCAGGCCGCGGTCGCGGAACCAGAGTGCGACTTCGGGGAAGTCGGCGAGCGTGCCGTGCCGCAGTCGGTGGCGATCACCGGCGCGCAGGTCGAGGGCCGCGATCCAGGGCCGCGCCACCGCCACATCGGCGCGCGCCAACGCCGCCCGCAGCAAGTACTCGCCGTCCAGCTCTTCCTGGCTGGCGATGTCGGCGAGCAGGCGGACCGGCAGGTGGGCGAGGGCCAACGCAGCGGCGTGGGATTCGGCGTGGTGGCTGGAACGCATGTGCGTGCGCAGCACCGCCGCCATGGCGGCATCGTCGCTGGCGCCGAGCGCCAACAAGCAACGCACGCGACGTTCCGTGGAACGGCAGGTCGGCAGTTCGGCGGCCAGTTCCGTGAAGACGCTGGGTGGTTGCTGCCGGAACCATGCCATCGCCACCCGTTCGTCGCCCGGCGCGGAGCGGCGGCTCTGCACGTCGTCCCACAGGTCGAGCAACAGCCGGCCACCGCCGTGCGAACGAACGTCGCAGCGCAGCGCCGCCGCGATCGCATCGACCGCATCCGGATGCCGGCGGGCGAGGCGGCGCAGGGCGCGGTCGGTAGAGGCTTCGCCGAGCCGCGCTGCGACGACGACGACGGCCAGCTCATTGCAGCCGAGGCGTTGGCCAGCGGCATCGAGTGCGCCGAGCGATGCGCCCAACTGGCGGAGCAACTCGCCATCGCGCAGGGGCTGCAACATCGCCGCATGCAGGTGGCGCGACTTCAGGTCGTGGTCGCCGGCCGCTGCCAGGGCTTCGACCAGCGCGCGGAAGGCCCGCGGCGAATCCGGCGCTGTCGCGCGGCAACCCGCCAGCAGAGTCTGCTGAGCGGCCATGCGTTCGGTGGGCGTGGCGTGGCTGGACGCCACCTGGACTCCGAGTTCGCGCCAGCTTGGCGTGGCCACCTTCGTCCGTGTCGCCGCAGTGGACGGACGCGAGGCGACATGGAACGTAGCAACGTTCGCGCTGGGCGTCGGCACGGCCATGGTGGAGGTGGCCGCCCGCAGTGGCTGTGGCGAGGGGATGGGCGACGTCGCTTGGGCCTCGGCCGCTGGCGTCGTGGTGGCGGTCGCGGTCGCGACGCTGTGGCTCGATGGCGTCGCCGCGGCGCGCGTGGCCAGTGCCCACGGGCCGAACATCGCGCCGACCACCGCGAGGGCGGCGGCGGCGAGCAGCAGCCCGCGATGCTGCAGCGGCAACGTGCTCGGCGCGGTCGTCAACTCCAGCGGCGGTTCCACTGGTTCGGCCGACGCCGCGGTTGCCGGCGCCAGCCAGCGGTCCGTCAGCTGGGCCCAGCCGGCGCCGACTTGCCCAGGATGGCGCGCGACATCGATTCCAGCCGCAGTCGCCAACGCCGCATCGAGCCGACGGGCGCGCTGCAGTGCCGAGCGGCAGACGGCGCACTCGCGCAGATGCGCTTGCAGCGTCTCGCCACAAGCAAAGCCGTAGCCGTGTTCGAGCAGATCGTCGCTGTCGAGATCGCCGTCGAGGCAATGCGCGAGCACCGCGTCGGTCTTGTTGCACGTCGGGCGCAAGGAACTCATGGCTCGAGGTGCTCCTTCAACCGCGCCATCACCTTGCGCCGCGCTTCCAGTACGTGCATGCGCGCGGCCACCGCGGTGCAGGCGAGCACGCCGCCGATCGCTTCGTAGTCGAAGCCTTCGACCGCGCGCAGGTGCAGCGCCGTGCGTTGCCGCAGCGTCAGCCGTTCCATCGCTTCATCGAGCCGGTCCTGCAGCTCCCGCGCGATCGCGTCGTGTTCGGCCCGCAGTTCGAAGTGGTCGGGCACGTCGAGGTCGCCCAGCGACTCGGCCGGTTTGCCGCGACGCCACCGTTCAGGCTCGGACGCGAGGCGGACCAGGATCCGGAACAACCAGGTGCGCAGCGCCGACTCGCCGCGGAACGACGGCAGGTTGCGGAACGCGCGGACCAGCGTCTCCTGCACCAGGTCTTCGGCCCAGTGCGGGTCGCGGCAGTGCCGTTTGGCCAGCGCCAGCAGCGCGGCCAGGTGCGGCCGCAGCAAGGGCTGGAACGCGGCGGCGTCGCCGGCCTGGCAACGCTGCAGCCAATGCCGTTCGGAATCGGACGACTTCGGCTGCCCTGGTTCGGTCACGCGCAGGTCCATGCGATGTTCCTTGGAGCCGGGTTGCCGTGCCGCCGTAAGGGGCGGGAGCGGGAGTATCTACCGCCGCAGCCGTGGCAGGTTGCCGTACAGCTTCGAATAGAAGGAGAAGACCAGCACGATGACCGCCACGATCACGATCCCGTAGGCGACGTTGCCGACCAGTCGGGCGGCCCCCTGGCCGGCCACCGTGGCGACCTGGCGACGGCGCTCCAGCGCCCGCCGCAGGGCATCCTCGAGCTGTCCGGCCCGTTCCCCCGTATTCAGCAGGGACCGCGTTTCTTCGTGCAGGGCGCCGGTCTGCAGCAGCGCCTCACCGAGGGTCCGGCCGCCCTGCAGCACGCGGTCGGCTGCCAGGAGCCGTTCGCGGACCGCCCCGGTGCGCACCGTCTGCACCGCGGTCGTGTTCGCCTGCAGGATCGGGATGCCGGCGGCGTAGAGGCCGTGCAGTGCTTCGAGGTAGGGGAGTTCGCCGAGTCCGGTGATCAGCGGGCCGAAGATCGGCAAGTTCGTGGCCCAGGGGGTGCCGGCGCGCGCGCCGCGCACGACTGCGTACACCAGCGCCCCGATGCCGCAGTAGCTCGCCAGCACGACGATCAGGAACGTCTTGCCGATGATCGCCATCGTGGCCACGCTCGCCAGCAACAGCATCGCTGCGAGCAACAGCGGGTAGCGCAGGCCGCCCCAGACGGCGCGCGCGAACTCGGCCCGGCGGCGACGTTCGACGGCGCGCGCGCGCAGCGCGGCACTGACCGAGCCGGCGCGCCACGCGGCGAGCAGCACTGCCGACTCGATCGGCGTCACGTGCACCGATCGCGATCGCAGCGCCAACAGGATGGCCTGCTCACCAGCCGCCGGATCGGCGCCGAGGCTCGCCAACGGCAGGCCGGCATCGAGCGCCGACGCCAGATCCTCGAATTGCACGGCAGCGCGTTCGTCGGCGGCGATCGACAGCAGCATGGGCGAAGTGTGCGAAGGTGGGGGCGGCAGGACAAGGAGGGGCGCGAAACTCGCGCGCGCATCGGCGAGACTGCGCGCCATGCGCCTTCTTCCCTGGACGTTCGTCGCGTGCGCTTCTTCCTTCGCCATCGGCCAGGACGACGCGTGGTTGCAGCAGCACGGTCCGGCCCTCGGGGCTCTCTACCGGCATCTGCACGAGAACCCCGAGTTGTCGTTCCACGAGCATGCCACGGCGGCGCGCATGGCGGCGGAACTGAAGCAGCTCGGCCTCGAAGTGACGACCAACGTCGGCGGCACCGGCGTGGTCGCCGTGCTCAAACGCGGCGAGGGTCCGGTCGGCCTGATCCGCGCCGACATGGATGTGCTGCCGATCGCCGAGGAGACGGGGCTGCCGTACTCCTCGAAGATCAACGGCAAGAACAGTGAAGGCCGTGCCGTCGGCATCATGCACGCGTGCGGCCACGACCTGCACATGACCTGCTTGATCGGCGCGGCGACCTGGTTCGCGCAGCATCCCGAGGCATTCTCGGGCACGTTGGTGTTCCAGCTGCAACCGGCCGAAGAGCGCGCCGGCGGCATGAAGGCGATGCTCGCCGCCGGCCTGCTCACGCGCTTCCCGCGGCCGCAGTGGGCGCTGGCGCTGCACACCTCCGCCGACATGGCGACCGGGCACGTCGGCGTGCGGCCGGGGTTCACGATGGCCAATGTCGATAGCTGCGACATCACGGTGTTCGGGCGCGGCGGCCACGGTGCGGCGCCGCACCTCACGATCGATCCGATCGTGCAGGCAGCGCAGCTGGTGCTCGACCTGCAGACGATCGTCTCGCGCGAGATCGATCCGCTCGAAGCGTGCGTGATCACGGTGGGAGCGATCGAAGGCGGCAACAAGCACAACATCATTCCCGACCGGTGCACCCTGCAGGCGACCGTGCGCAGCTACGCACCGGAAGTGCGCACCAGGATGCTGGCGGCGATCGAACGCAAGGCGAAGGCGGTGGCGTTGTCGTTTGGCGCGCCCGAGCCCAAGGTCGAGTTCAGTGAGCACACGCCGGCGCTGAAGAACCACGACGGACTCACGGCCACCGTGCACAAGGGCCTCGTCGTGGCGCTCGGCGCGGCGAACGTGAAGGACATTCCGCCCGCCATGACGGCCGAGGACTTTGGGCGCCTCTACGCGGAGAACATTCCGTTGTGCATGTTCCGGCTCGGCACGGTCGCGCCCGACCGGTTGGCGAAGCTGCAGGCGGCCGGCAACGTGCCGGGCCTGCACACGGCGCGCTACTGGCCCGACTACGAAGCGTCGATCGCGACGGGCGTGAAGGCGCTGGTCGGTGCGGTGCGCGCGGCCGCCGCGGCGAAGTGACGGCGACCGTTCAGGTCGGGCAGAGCAGCGAGCCACGCGGATGCAGCGGCAGCCGTTGGCCCGCCAACGCGAGCAGCGGGCGCCAGTAGTTCTCCGCGCTGCAGTGCTGGGCGACGTGGTCGCGGCCGCGCGCCGCCAGGCGCTGGCGGCCGGCTTCGTGCCGCAGCCAGTACTGCACCACGAACACCAGTTCGTCGAAGTCGCGGTAGCTGGCGTAGTGCTGGCCCGGCACCAGCCAGCGGTTGGTGTGCACGTTGTCGCGTTCGACGAGCAAGGCGCCCGACAGCGTCGCTTCGAACACGCGACCGCGGCAGGCGAAGACGTCGTGCAGGATCTCGGCGAAGTTCACGACGATGCGCGCCCGCTGGTAGATGCGGGCCATCTCGGCGAGCGGCAGGCAGCGGTCGCCCTGGCCACCGCTCTGGTACACGGTGATGCCGGCGGCCTGCAGGCAGTCGATGCCGCGCTGGCGTTCGGGGCCGCTGCTGCGCATGCCGACGAAAGCGACGTCGAGATCGCGCGGCTGCCCCGGATCGTGGAACACACGGCGATCCTGCGGCGTGAAGATCGACCGGTAGCGGTCGGGGTCGAACGCGTTCTCGCGGAACACCTCGTAGTTGTCCCACACGTCGAACACGTCGATCGCCGGCGCGTAGGCGTTCGGCAGATCCATGAAGCCGATGCGCGAGGTGTCGCCGAGCACGCCGACGATCGGCACGCACAATTCGCGGCGCAGGCGGACCAGGGTTTCGACGCGCGGCAGCAGCGGTCGGAACATCGCCGCTGCCAGTGACAGGTGCACGACGATGAGGCTCGGCCGCACGCGCTGGGCAAGTTCGTAGAACGCGCGGTCGCAGTCGCCGGGGGCTTGTTCGTCGACGGCGAACACGACGCTGGGGGCGAGGTTGGTCGATTCGAGCGAGCCGACCAGGTTGTGCAGGTCGTTCGATGGCGGTTGGCCCGCCTGGTAGGCGTACCACTTGCCGATCACGAACAGCACGGGGCCGCTCGCGCGACCGATCCGTCCGTTGCCATCGCGCATACCGATTCCATCGGCAGGCGAGGGCCTGCGGCTTGATCAGTGGCCGAGGCCCGCGAGATACGGGACCACCAGCAGCAGGTAGATCGGCAGCACGGCGAGGTCGGCGGCGGCGGTCACCGGGGTCACCAGGATGTGCAGGGCGGTGGCCGGGGCGAGCCAATCCGGGCCGGCGCGCGGCGTATCTGCGCCTGTCATTTCCCGGTCGCGTGCGAGACCTCAGGCTGTTCGGCTCACGAGCCCGCGGCGAAGGACATGCCGAGTCGGACCTCGACATCCTGGTCGTCATCGACGGCATGACCGGCGCGGAGCGGCAAGCCATCTGGGACTACTCGGGGCGCTTGTTCGAGCAGCACGAAGTGGTCGTCAGCACCTTCACCTTGGCCAGCGACCGGTGGCAACAGCTGCAGCAGCAAGGCCGGCTCATTGCGCGCGAGATCGAACGCGACGGAGTTCCGCTGTGAGCGCCGACGCCAGGGTCGCGGTTCAAGAGGCGTACGCGATGAGTCAGCGGAAGTGCTTGCTGAGTTTCAGCCCCTGCCCCTGGTAGTGCGAACTCAGCTGCCGGTCGCCGTAGACGACACGCGGCAACTCCTGCGTGCGGAAGAACTCGAGCTTGAAGAACACCTGCGCGTCTTCGAGCAGGAACGGAACGTCGTGCGGCCGCACTTCGAGCACGGCGCGCGTGCCCTGTTCGCCGCCAAAACCGTTGTCGAAGAAGCCGGCGTAGTTGGTGCGCAGCTCGCCGATGCCGACGTCGTAGGCGACCATCTCGGCGGCGAGGTGCTTCGGCACCCGGATCCGCTCCTTGCTCGCGAAGATGTAGAACTCCTCGGGCTCGACGATCATCTGCCCGTTCTTCGCTTCGGGGATCGGCTGGAAGAACTCGTCGGCGTCGTGGCCGCCTTCGTTGGCCATGTCGACGATGCCCGTGTAGCGCCGCGCCACGTAGCCGACCGGCCCCTGCAGGTCGCGGTCTCTACGCAGCGCGACGCCCATCATCAGCCCCTTCTCGAGGCGCATCTTGTCCATCGGGAGCGGCTTGCCGGCGTCGTCGAACAACAGCCCGCCGCGTTGGTGTTCGGCGCGCAGCTCGTCGTCGGAGAGGACCGAGTTGCCTTCCGAGAAGCGGATCTGGCACAGCGACAATCCCGTGCGCACGCGCACCGGGAACGAACGCGGCACGATCTCGAGGAACAGCGGCCCGGTGTAGCCCGGCGGCACCGTTTCGAAGCGGCCACAGCGGTCGGCGAGCAGGCGCGTGAACAGGTCGAGCCGGCCGGTCGACGACTTGGGGTTCGCGCGGATCAGGTACGGCAGCGGCTGCTCGATGCGTTCGAGCAACGGCACGATGTAGCAGTGGCCCTTCTCGAGCACCGCACCGTCGGTGAGGTCGAACGCGTAGAGCGTCATCTCCTCGAGGCGGTCGGCCACGCGCACGTTCTCGGGCAGGAACCCGGAACGGACCCGGTAGCCGCGCGTCGCGAGCCGCAGGTCGAGCGAACTGGGTTGGATCTGCGTCGGTGCGATCGCCGGTTGCGAGGCGAGGGCCCCGCGCGCGATCAGGGCCTGGATCTGTTGGTAGACGAGGATGCCGTCGGTCATCGGGTGTCAGGCTAGCGAGCGGTTGCGGCCATTTCCGCAGCGCTGACACCGGCATCGGGGCGGCGCGCGGATTTTTCTGCACTGGCCCGTTCGGTTCGCATGGGCGGCATCGCTGCCTTGCCTGGAGGCATCCATGAACAACCTGAATCGACGAGACATGATCCGGGCCGCCGCTGCCGGCGCGGCCCTGGCCGGCGGCGCGGTGGCCGCGTCCGGGCTGGCCCCGGCCGAAGTGCAGCGCGCCCGCCGCGTGGCGGCGGTGCGGGGCGCGGTGCGCCGGGCGCTGCCGGTGGAAGGCCTCGGCCTGTCGTCGGTGCTGGCGGCCCAGGTGGCGATGTGCCGTTCGTTCGATGGCCGCGTGCTGCTCGAACTGGCGGACGGGCGCAGCGGCCTCGTCGTGCTGGATGCGCGCGGCTTCACCGTGGCGACGGCGGCCCAGGCGGCCGGCCGGCCGGTGCAGGTGCGGGTGTGGGGGCACGAAGGCCTGGCCGAAGGCGGCCTCGGTCGCTTCGCCGGCGCGTTGCTCGCGCTCGACGCCGAGGATCTCGACGCGGGCGAGGAGGTGCTGCCATGACCCTTCCCGCCATCCTGCGGCTGGTCGGGGAGAACCTGGGCGAGGTCCGCGGCTCGGCCCGCGGCACCAATGACCAGGACACCGAACGCAAGGGCAAGATCGTCGTGCTCGCCTACGACCACACCGTCGTCGCCGAAACGACCGACAAGACCGACCTGGGCGGCACGCCGGGCACGCCGAGCGGCAAGCGCTCGCACGGCCTGTTCAAGATCACGAAACCCCTCGACCGGTCGTCGCCGGTGCTGCAGAAGGCCGCGCGCGACGGCGAGCTGTTCACCACCTTCGTGCTGCAGTGCTATCGCGAGCCGCCAGCGGGCGGTGGGCCGAAGGGCGTGCGCGAGGATCGCCACTGGAAGATCGTCCTGAAGAACGCCCGCATCGCCACGATCAAGACCTTCATGCTCAACGTGCGGGTGCCGAAGGACGCCAGCCTGCCCGAGATGGAGGACGTCTCGTTCACCTACGAGACCATCGGTTTCGGTTGGGAAGCGCTGACCGGCAATGGCGGCGAAGTCGGCACGGCCGAGTCGGCGGCGCTGCCCGGGGACTTCCGCAAGTCGGATGGCCAGATGATCGCGAAGCGCATCGTCGACGGCGCGATCGGCGCGATCAGCAAGGACATCGGCACCAAGGTCGCCACGTTCCTGAAGACGGAAGGCAAGCAGATGTTCCTCGACGCATTGAAGGAGAAGTGACCGATGGCTCTCACCGCATACCTCACGTTGCAGCTCGGCAGTTCGAAGGTCAAAGGCAGCTCGCGCTTCAAGTCGCGCGAGGACCAGATCCTCGTGATCGGCATGAGCCACGAGATCGTCAACGAGCGCGATTCCGATGGCGTGCCGACCAAGACGCGCAAGCACCGGCCGCTGGTGATCCAGAAGGACATCGACCGCAGCTCGGCGATCCTGTGGCAAGCGTTCCGCGACAACGTCACCTTCGACTTCGGCTTCCTCGAGTTCACCCGCTTCTCGCCGGTCGGTGGCCAGCAGGAGATCCACTCGTCGATCAACTTCAGCAAGGCGCGCATCGTCTCGATCCGCGGCGTCATGCCCAACGCCCGCATCGCCGAGAACGGGGCGATCCCCGAGTACGAGGAAGTGACGTTCTGCTACGACGCGATCGACTGGCGATGGCTCGGCAAGGACATCGACGACACCGACGTCGCCGCGACCGAAGCGGAGTGCAACTTCACCGCCTATACGCCGAGCTGGGCCGAGCAGCTCGATGCGCGCATCGAGAAGAGCCTCACCGAGAACGCCGGCAAGGCTGGCCTCGCCGCGGTGGCGGCGATGAAGGAAGCGATGGCGGAGGCGTTGAAGCTGCCGGAAGAGGGCAAGTAGGGCCCGCTCACGACGCCGACGGCGTCGGCTGCGCGACCGTCGCCGAGTCGTCGGTGTGGCGCACGGCGGCGGCCATGTACTCCTCAAGCGAGAAGCTGTCGACTGCGATCGCTTCCTGGCGTGCCGCTTCGGCGGCCCGCACCAGTTGGCGTTCGGCCTCGACCAGCAGGCCCTGTTCGACCGCCTGGTCGAGCAGTTGCTCGGGCCGGGCTTTCGGCAGACGCCCGACCTTCACCGCATCCTTGAGTTTCTTCAGGATCGGTTCGGCATCGGTGCACGCGCGCAACGCGTGTTCGAGGCGGCCAAGCGCGCCGTGCGGGTCGGTGTCGAGGTGGATCGCCGCCGTCAGGCGATCGCGCTGCGGTCCGGGTTGCTGCAGCGCGCGCGCCACCTTGCTGCCGATCGCGTCGCTCGGCCCGCGACCGAAGCTCGTGAGCTTCGCCCACAGGCTGCCGGGCCACGCGAGCAGGCCGCCGAGGCCTGGCAGGCGGAGGTTGTCGTAGAGGCCTTCGCGCGCTTCCTGCATGCGGGCGAACGCGTGTTCGACCGACCACGCGACGAACGGCAGGTCATCCTTGATGTTGCCTTCCGCGGCGAAGCGGCGCAGCGTGGCGCTGGCGAGGAACATCCACGAGAACCAGTCGGCGAAGCGGCCGGTGATCTTCTCCTTGCGCTTCAGGTCGCCACCGTAGGCGCCCATCGCGAAGTCGGCCAGCAGCGCGAACTCGGCGCTGGCCTGGTTGAGGCGGCGGTAGTAGCGCGCCGTGCGGCCGCGCACCGGCGACCACGTGAGGAGGCCGCGCGTGAGGCCGAGCACGGCGGTGCGCACGCCGTTCTGCAGCACGTGCCCGACGTGCGCCCAGAAGGTGCGGTCGAAGACCTTGCCGTCGTTGCGCGCGATCGCGTCGAGTTCCTTGAAGGCGTACGGATGGCAGCGGATCGCGCCCTG
>SXGT01819748.1_pt1 | contig 17470 bp, 11 predicted proteins | sample 3176221 | NCBI WGS metagenome assembly SXGT01 (sample SAMN11356862, study PRJNA531348) | freshwater metagenome | isolation source: freshwater sample F1-120 | place: China: Fuxian Lake, Yuxi | collected 2017-12-25
GGTTCACGCGGGCTAAAACAAAACCGCCAGGCGGTTTTGAACTTAGCCCGGACATCCCTGAGGACCGCGAACGCAGAAGAAGATCTCGAACACCGTGTGACTCCGCTCGCGAGCAGAGTGTGAAATGTCCGGGCTAGCCGTTTTTTCCCCGCTCCGTTTTTCGCTTTTTCTTCTTTCGGGGCTCTTCGCCGGTTCCTCCGCTGCGTTGGCGCAGGCGCCTGATCGCCCCATGATTTGGGTCCGCGATTCCGAGCGCGCCACCCTCAACCAGAAACGCGCCTCCCTCCCCTGGGCCACCGCCGCTTTCAACGGCATCGTCAGCCGCATCGCCGCCCCCCCTCGCCAGCTACGAGGCGAACAAGGACACGTTCCTGCGCCAGCTCCCGATCTCCTGGAGCGCCGCCGATCCCGTGCTCAACACCTCCGAGTCGCAAGTGCGCGGCCCCCTTCGGGACAAACTCGAGGACGCGCAGGATGCCGCCATTCTTTATTTCCTCACGCAGGACGTACGTTACGCCCGCTTCGCGGGCGACATCCTCCAGAATGTCATCGAGGGTTACACCGGACTCGTCGCGCCCGGAAGCTCCGCGAACACCGGCTGGCTCCTCGCCACCGACCACCTCAAGGAAGTCCGCGAGGTCGCCACCGAGTCTCCGATCATTTACGACTTCATCTACGACTGGCTTAAGGCCGGCAATAAAGTCTGGGACGTCAAATCCGCCGCGCTGGTCGATTTCAACTTCAACGACGCCCAGACGGTTTTCCGCACCGATGTGCGGCTCGCCAAAGTGGTCGGCCACACCGGTTCCAACTGGTCCGTCGTCGAATCCCCGAGCCTCGTTCGCACCGCTCTCGCCCTCGACGACCCCGCCGAACGCGCCGCCTCCCTCCGCTACTACCTCGACACCGACACCTCCAAACAGGATTCCCTCAGGACCGTCGCCAAGTCCTATGCGGCCGCCGGCGATATCTGGCCCGAATCCTTCCAATACTCCGGCGACGTCAACGAGTGGTCCAATTACCTCATGGTCCTGTTGGAGCGCTACGATCCCGCCAACCGACTCTACGCAGCCTATCCCAACATCGCCTGGAGCCTCAAGCGCACCAGCGAACTCATTTTTCCGAACGGCGACGCCATCCGCTTCGGCGACGGTCACCGCGACATCAGCGAGCCCTATTTCTACTATGAGATCGTTTACGCGCAGGCCGTCGCCCGAGGCTACGCCGACCTTCAAGCCCATTACGGCGCCCTCATCAACGCCGGCGTTGCCGCACGCAAATGCAACCGCGCGTCCGTCGCCAACTACGCTTCCCTCTCGCCCCGCCAAGCTCCGCTCCAGCTCCTCTGGTTCGCCGAGTCCGAAGCCGAGTCGGCCAACGTTTTCACCCTCCCCCGCACCGACACCCTGCCCTTCGCCGGCGTCGCGCTCCAGCGCAACCTCTCCTCGACCGGCAGCGCCCGCAACAGCCTCATGGCCTGGGTCGGCGGCGCCGCTCACGTCCACAGCCACGCCACGGGCATGAACCTGGAACTCTTTGGCGCGGGCGAAATCCTCGGCGCCGACGGCGGGCTCACCACCTACGGCGACACCATCACGGAAAATTATTACCGCGTCTTCGCCGCCCACAACACCGTCATCGTCCACGGTGCCTCGCGTGGCCAGGGCGACTGGGCCGACCTCGGCATGGAAACCGTCCAAACCGTGGCGATGGAACCGCAATCGTTCGACCCCGCCGTCTCTCCCGATTTCTCCTTCACCTGTTCCAGCTTTAACGACACCCGCGGCACGCGCGCCGAGGCCACCCAGCAGCGCACCGTCGCCCTCGTTCGCACTTCGCCCACCACCGGCTTCTACGTCGATCTCTTCCGCTCCGACTCCCGACTCAGCCCCGAGTTTCACGACTACATCTACCACAATGTCGGTGACGCGCTCATCCTCCGGGACTCCGCCGACGCCGCGATCCCGCTCTCGGCCGACGCCACCCGTTTTCAGAACGACATCGGCGACCCCCGCAAGCAGCCCGGCTGGCGTTATTTTGGGAATCCCCGCAGCTCCGGCACCTTCGCCGGCTTCGTCCACGCCCGCTTCACCGCCAACAATCTGCCCGCCGGCCCCACGCGGATGGATGTGTTCATCCCCGGCGCCGCCGCCCGCGAATACACCACCGTCACCTCGCCCCCGATCAAGGAAACCAGCACCACCTACGACAACCGGCGCGCGCCCACTCTGGTGATCCGGCGCACCGGCGAAGCCTGGGCGCAACCGTTCATCGCCGTCTATGAACCCACCTACGGCACCGCCGCCGCCACCATCCGCAGCGTCGAAAAGATCGAGAGCGCGGGCCTGGTTGTCGGGGTGAAAGTCGTCAGCCTCGTCGGCCCAAAAACGTGCACCCATTATGTTCTCTCCCTCCCCACCGCCTCCACCTACACGGACGCTGCGCTGAATCTCTCGTTCACGGGACGCTTCGCAATCGTCGCCGATAACAGTGACGGCTCCGGCGCACTCTATCTCGGCAGCGGCTCCAGCCTCTCGTATCGCAGCCTAAAAATCGCCTCCCGCTCCGGCGTCACGACCGCGGCGGAGTTGCGATCTGCGCCCGGTCAAGCCCCCGTCCTGACGGCTAACAGCCTGGTCGATCTTACAGCGGAAGGCGCGCCCGTGATCGCCACACCACCCGCGACACAGGCCGTGGCACCCGGCAGCGCCGTGAGTTTTTCCGTGGCGGCGAGCGGCACCGCGCCGCTCAGCTACCAGTGGAAACATGGCGGTGCGCCGATCGCCGGCGCAACGTCGTCCACCTATGCGTTACCGAGCGCGCAGGCGGCCAGCATGGGGTTCTACTCTGTCTCGGTGAGCAACCCGAGCAGTTAACCGATCCGAAGATGGAGGTGATTCCTTTCGGCAGTACGGCAGCCGTGACGTCGAACGACAACTGGGGCACCAGCGCCGATCTCGCCGAACCCAACGCGACGAGATCGGCCGTGGGCGCATTCGAACTGGCCACCGGCTCGCGCGACGCTGCTGTCCTGGCGACGCTGAGCACGGCGACGAACAGTGCTTACACGGTGCGGATCGCGCCGAGCGGCACGGCGACGGACGGGATCGCGTTGGCGGAGGTGTACGACACCGAGGTCCTCGCCAGATCGGTGCGCCTGGGCAACGTTTCCACGCGCGGTTTTGTCGGCACGGGCGGGCAAGTGCTCACCCCGGGCCTCGTGATCGGGGGCGACGGCGCGAAGCTGCTTTTGATCCGCGCGATCGGGCCCGGACTCACGCCGTTTGGTGTGACGGCGGTGCTGGCCGATCCGCAACTTGCCGTGATTCCGGCGGCAAGGAATTTTCCGTGGCGAGCAACGACGACTGGGGCGGCACGCCGGCGTTGCGGGCGGCGTTTGCGCGAGTGGGCGCGTTTGCGACGATTGACAGCAAGGATGCCGCGGTGGTGGTGCGCCTGCCGCCAGGCGGCTACACGGTGGTTGTCTCGGATGCCGGCGGCCGCACTGGCACCGCGCTCGTCGAAGTGTATGACATGGATCCTTGACCGTCGGCATCTGCGACAGGGCCGCTCCAAAGCGGTCGAGGCGTTACCGATTAGTGCCGCCGAAAACATCGACGCGATCACCACGAGAATCGGTCCGCTGCAGTAGCGCCGACCGGAGGACTTAACGGGTAACGCCTCGACCCCGTCGGATCGTCATCCCGTCGGATCGTCATCCCGTCGGATCGTCACCGTTGAAAGACCTTCGCCCACACTGCGAGCCGGAACCTGGCGATTCGCCTTTGGATTAGCGCGCGAAGCGCTGAATTGACCGCGGGCCACTGCGATCTTTCAGCTCGTGAAAAACGGCCCGCCCCCCTGCCATCACTCATGCCCACCACGACTCTGCCCTCCGGACCCTGCGGTTCCGGTTAAACATGCCGGCAAGACACCACCTCCTCCTTGCCCTCGTCGTGTGCGCGGTGCTCCACGAGGCGATGCGTGTGTCGCTGCGCATCACCCCCGCGCACTCCGGGCTGCGGGCGAAAATGGAGGGCCATTTCACCGAGGGCTCAGGGTGGTTCAAGGGCGAACCCTTCCTCACCCACCAGCCCGTTCGCGCCTGGGGTTCGTGGAACGGCTCCGACGAAAACACCGGCTCACTCACCGTCGGCCCGTTTCCAGCGCCCGCGCAACTGCGGTTCGCCGTCAGCGGCTACCCGTCCTACTCCGGCAACGTGCTGCGCGTCGAACGCGTCGGCTCCACCGAACAGATCACCCTTGCCGCCCCCGCGGTCGGCGAGCGCTGGCGCGTCATCGACCAGGCATTGCCCGGCTCGTGGTCCGGCCAACCGATCCAGATTGTCGCCATCGACCAGGCCACCGTCCTCGGCGGCTGGCTCGCGCTGACCGAGCCAATTCACGGCGGCGTGGGCGACGGCGCGACCGGCCTCTGGCAAAGTCTCGCCGCCTGGGCGATCAACGGCGTGCTGCTCGGCGGTCTCTGGCTGGCCGCGATTCGCGTCCTCGCGCCCCGGCGTCTGGTGCCCGCGCCGTGGCTGCCGCTCGTCGCGCTGGGCGTCGTCGCCGCACTGGCCTACGCGACGTTCTGGGCGTATTTTGCCCATCCCACCGCCGGCGTCGTCGTTTCGCTGCTCAGCTTGCTGGGAGGCTTCGCCGCTTATTGGCGCACCGCAGCGCCCGCCCCGGAAGCCATTGCGGAAACGAGCGCCGTCGCCCGGCTCATGCTGGTGATCGGGTTGTTCTACCTGGCGCTCCTCCATCTGCTGCCGTCGTCGCTGGATTTCTACCACGCCGCCGCAAACCGCTTCCGCAGCGATCTGCCCACCGACAACGAGCTGCCCTACGAAGTCGCGAGCCGCCTCTACGCCGGCGAATCGCTTCGCCCGGCCGGCGCCGACTGGCTCTCGAGCGACCGTCCGCCCCTGCAGAGCGGCTGGCAACTCCTCACCTGGCCGGTCCTCGCGCGGCTGGAAATCGCGCCCCGGCCCGCGAGCGGCACCGCCAGCCTCTGGCTCCAGCTCGGCTGGGTCGCGGCGGCCTACGGCGTGTTGCGCGCCCTCCGCCTGAGCCTGCGGCGCGCGGTGGCGTGGGTCGCGGTGCTCGCGACGAGCGGGTTCTTCCTGCAAAACACGATCTTTACGTGGCCCAAGCTGTCCGCCGCCGCCCTCGCCTGCGGGGCGTTCGGCCTGTGGGTGTTGCCGCCACCGGAAACCCGCGGGCGGCGCGCGATTCTCCTCGGCGCCGCGCTCGCCGCCCTCGCGTGGCTCTCGCACGGCGGCGTCGCCTTTTCGTTTCTCGCGCTGACGCCCTGGATTCTCTGGCGCTGCTGGCGCGGCGAGTGGCGCGAGTGGCTGCTGGCCGCCCTCCTCTTTGGCGTAATCGCCGTGCCGTGGCTCGCGTATCAGAAATTCTACGACCCCCCCGGCAACCGGCTCCTCAAATGGCACCTGGGCGGCCAGGTCCCGAAGGACGCGCGCGGCACCTGGCAGACGATCCGCGAAAACTACGCCGCGCTGTCGGGGCGGGAGATCTGGGCGAACAAGCGCCTCAATCTTGAGATGCAGTTCACCGGCCGGTGGGAGGCGCTGGTTGAAGTCGATCCCGCGCACGGCATCGATCGCCGCAACCAGGAGTTCTTCGTCACGGCGCGGGCGCTGACCTGGTGGCTGTTCGGCCTCGTCTTGTTTCCCCTCGTGTGGCGGCGGCTCAGCCACACGGGTCCCACCGACGGATCAAGTTCTGACCGCGGATCCGACGGATCGGCGGTTTCCCAACCGCCGCCGAAAGACCCGCCGACGTGGGCGCTTGGGCAAGCGCCCCTCCTGCCTGTCGCGCCGAAGACGTTGGATCGCCAGCCGAGAAATGCGCTCGCGAGGATGCACGTTGCCCTGTTCACCTGGACGGCCCTCACGATTCCGCTCTGGTGTGTCCTGCTCTTCGCCGGCGGACAGGCCGTCATTCACCAAGGCTCGTATGCCGCGATGCTCACGGCGTTCGTGCTGCTTTCCGCCTGGTTCGACCAAGCCGGCCGCAGCTGGCTGCTCGCCGTCGCCACGCTCCAAGCCGTAACGCTCGCGACCACCTGGGCGCCGGGCAACACCGTCATCGGCGGTTCACCCTCGCCGGTCGCACTCGCCCTCGCGTTGCTGAGTGGAGTCGCGCTCGCCGCTCTCGCTCTTGCCGGATGGCGCGAGGGAAATCCTGCCACGGCGCGAGTCCCCGACGGGCCCCAACCCGCAAAGCTTCCCGCTGACTCGGCGGTGGCCGGGGCTCGTTGGCATTCCGCGCTGCCGTGGATCGGCGCCGCGCTGGCGCTTGCCCCGGCGATCTGGTGCCTGCGTCCATTGCGCGACCTCTGGTGGTTCGGCGATGACTGGGATTTGCTCGACCAGATTCAACGCGTCGGTTTCTGGCGCTGGACCCTGCAGCCGTTTGCCGAAAACTTTGTGCCGTTGTTCAAGATACTCTGGGGTGGCCTCGTCCACCTCGGCGGCGGATCCTACGGTCCGATGATCGCCGCGCTGTGGTTGACCCACGCGCTGAACACCGCGCTGTTTGCACGGCTGCTGCGCGCGGCCGGCTTCGGACTGACGGCCACCGGTTTTGCCGTCGCCGTCTTCGCGCTCGCCTCATTCAACCTCGAGACGCTCGCGTGGTCCGTCCAGTGGTCAGCCCTGCTCGCGATCACCTTCTTCCTGCTCGCCGCGCAGCTCCTCGTGCGGCGAATCAACGACGGGATCGCGCTCCGCTGGCCGGTCCTGCTCGGCCTTGCTCTGCTCTCCGCCGCCAGCGCGCTGGCCTTTGCGCGCGGCGTACTCACGGGCGGTGCCCTCGCTGCCGTCAGTCTGCTGCCACTCGGTGCCCCGCTCCGCGCCTGGCCCGCGCGACTGCGGATCGCGGTGGTGTGCCTGCTCCCGGCGATCGCGGTGGCCGTCACCATTCTCCTCGTGGCACCGGGCAATCACCGCTCGCTCGGGGAACACTGGCGGGACGCGGCGCAATTCGGGTGGTGCACCTGGGCCGCCACGCCGTTGCACCGGCTCCTCGCGAGTGTCACCTGGCATTGGCCCCTCATCCTCGCCCTCGGCGCCATGAAGATCGCCTTGATCGTCGCCGTCTTCCGGGCCGCAACGCGCCGCCAGCGCGTGCTGCTCGCGCTCCTGCTGGTCCTCGACCTCGGCAACGCCGTCCTGCTCGGCATCGGCCGGCACCACACCGGGCTTCCGGCGGCGAACAGCGAACGCTATTACTACACGGCCCTCTTGTGCACGCTGCCCTTCCTCGCCCTCGCGCTTGAGATGTGGCTGCGCGCCCTGCCGACGCCACGTCTTCGTTCCTGGTTTGCCGCCGGCGTGGGCCTGGCGATCGCCTGGCAGGTCGCACGCGACTGGCCAACAGCGGTGGAGAACTTCGCCGCCGGCCGCGGCCGCAACACCCGCGAACTCCTGTTGGTTCAACCCAGTCCGCCCGCGGAGAACGCGGTTCCGGGCATTCCCTTTCTGCCGACCAAGCGCGCCAAGGAGTTGATCGAGATCTACCGGCTGCACTGACTGAACATTATGCGTTCGCACTATCCGCGCTCCGCGAAAACTCGTGTCGGAAGAACCCTCGGTGCCAAGGCCGGGGCCGTCGTTCAGCCCCGACATTTAGCCGGGGTCGTTGACCCCGGACCGGCCTCGGCGAGGCCGGCTACAACCCCAACCCGTGCGAGCTGCGGGCCCCACCTCCACGCCGATGGACGAGACTGAGCCCACTCCCACCACCGCCGCGCCGAACCGGCACGTCGCCGCGCTACAGGCGTGGTGGCGAGATCCGCAGCTCACCTGGTGGGTGCTCGCGCTCCTCGCCGCGCTCCTCGCGCTGCGCAAACCCCACGCGCTGATCGCGCCGCAATTCTGGGCCGAGGACGGCAGCGTTTTTCTGATCGAGCAGGACCGACTCGGCCTCGCGGCCCTGTTCACGCCGTACATGGGCTACCTCCACGCGATTCCTCGCCTCGTCGCCTGGATCGCGGCGCACGTCCTCGATCCCGCCTGGTGGCCCGGTTTTTACAACGGCACGGCGTTCGCCCTCTGGCTGGCCGTGATCGCCCGCACGTTTTCTCCGCGACTGGCCCTGCCGCACAAACCGTGGCTCGCCCTGCTGTTCTTCGTCGGACCACAAACGAGCGAGATTCTCTTCAACCTCACCAACGTCCAGTGGATCACCGCGTTCGTGTTGGTGCAGCAGGCGCTGATCGCCCGACCGCAGACTTGGGGACAACGCGTGGGCGATCTCTTCCTGCTCGCCGTGGTCGGGCTCACCGGGCCCTTTGTCGTGGCGCTCCTGCCGCTCTTCGCGTGGCGCTGCTGGCGCGACCGTCACTCCGATAATTTCGCCGCGCTCGGCGTCGTGGCGGCCTGCGCCACCGCGCAAGGCTGGCTCATTCACCGCGCCAACATCACATTCGAACATCAACACGCCGCGTTTCAGCTCTTCAACACCCTCACCGTCCTCTCCCGCCGCCTGCTGATTTGGCCGGCGCTCGGGGCCAGGGCCGCGCACGACTTGACGCCGTTCGTCGTGGGGCTCCTCGGCGTCACCTTCACGGCCGGGCTCTTCCTCCGGGCGTTTCGCCCGGATCCGCGCCGCCAGCTGCGCCTCCAACTCCTCGCCGCCTTCGCGCTGCTGATGCTCGCGGGATTCCTCCGCATGCGCCCCGATACCTGGACCGGCGACGACCTCGCATTCAGCGATCGCTATTTCTTCCTGCCACGGGTGCTGCTCGCCTGGCTTGTCATTCTCGAAATCGGCGCCACCTCGCGGCCCGTCGCCTGGACCGCGCGCATTGTGGCGGTTGCGCTGACCTTCGTCCACCTCCCCGGCTTCGTGTTGCCCGCCCCGCCGAACTATCGCTGGGCCGAGAATTGCGATCCGATTCGCCGCGGGGTGCCGGCAAAAATTCCGATATTGCCCGAGGGCTGGATTCTCGATTATCCGGGCCGGTCCGCGCCCAAACCGTGAATCCGCCGCCCCCATCTTCCTCGCGCAGCTTGTGGTGGTGCGTGCTCGCGTCCGCGCTCCTGCTCGCCCTGCGCAAACCTTGGGCGCTGCACACCCCCCAATTCTGGGCGGAGGATGGGAGCATCTTCATGGTGCAGGACGAGCAGATCGGCCTGCGCGCGTTCTTCGAGCCCTACAACGGCTACCTGCACCTGATTCCGCGGCTCATCGCGTGGATCGCGAGCCACGCCGCCGACGTCGCATGGTGGCCGGCCATCTATAACGGCCTCGCGTACGCCACCCACCTCGCCCTCTTTGCGCGACTCGCTTCCCCCCGCGTGGAACTGCCCGCCAAACCCGGGCTGATGCTGGCCTTCGTCCTCGTCGTCGGCACCGGTGAATCGCTGATCAACGTGACAAACGTTCCGTGGATTTCCGCGTTCTTCATCGTGTTGCACCTATTCACGGCGCGCCCCACGACACTCGGACAAAAGCTCGGCGATTTTGGCATCCTTTTCGTCGTTGGGCTGACCGGGCCGATGGCCATCGTGCTCGCCCCGGTCTTCGCCTGGCGCGCGTGGCGCGGGCGGCAGCTCAATGAGTTCCTCGCCCTCGGCATAATCGCCGCCTGTGCCCTCGTCCAGGGTGGCTTCGTGTTGCGCACGGACCTGAACATCAACGCCGTCTCCGATCCGTTCCGCCCGTTCATGGCCAGCTCAATCCTCGGCAGCCGGCTCGTCACGTGGACGCTCTTTGGTCCCGCCGCCGTTCGCGCCGGGGCCCTTTGGGCTCATGCCGTCTTTGGGGCCGGCGCCATCGTCGCCCTGCTCGTTTGGTCCTTGCGCGCCGATCCACGGCGGACCTTGCGCGCCATGATCGTCGCGATATTTTTCCTCGTAACCGCCGCCTGCCTCTACCGCGTTCGCGCCGACACCTGGCAGGACGACAACCTCGTGAACGGCGACCGGTATTTCTACATCCCGCGCGTGCTGCTCGCGTGGTTGCTGGTGCTCGAGTGGCACACCACGCCGCGCGCGGTCGCGTGGGTCGTGCGTGCGCTGTGCCTCGTCGGTGTGCTCTTGCACGTGCCGCATTTTATCATTCCCGCCCAGCCGGACTACCACTGGGCCGCGCATTGCGATCCGATTCGCCGCGGCGTGCCGGCCAAGATCTACACGCTGCCCGAGGGCTGGTGGATCGAATACGTCGGACGACCGTCGCGACCGTGAAGCGTCCCGCGCTCCTTCGTGCCATCTGGCTGCTGGGAGGAATCTCCCTGCTGCTCGGCGCCGTGCGCGACCGCGCGCTCGACCTCCTGCCCAAGCCCCGGGAGCTCCCGCGGCACGACGGCGCCACCGGCCGACCATGGATCACCGGGGATTTTTTGCCCGTCCAAGGTCTTCAGATGATCGCAGCGGGTCCACTGCCATCAGCACTCCACCACGCCACCTCGTGGCTTGGCGGCGATGCCGCGCAGGGCCGGGCCGAAACCGCGTGGTTCCGCGCGTCGCGCCCGCTGATCCACGTCGGTGTCGCTGGTTATCCGCAACGCCCCAGCGTGCGCGTCTGGGCTGAGTTTCGCTCCACCGACGATTCAATCACCCGCTTCGATTGCGGCCTCCCCGATCCCGGCGAACAATGGAGCCTGTGGGCCATTCCCCGGCCCGCCGACGCCACCGCGGTGCGCATCGTCGCCGAGGATCGTTCGTCGGAGACCTTCGGTTGGGTCGCGATCACGCATCCATTCCGTGTGTGGCCGGGCTGGGTGACCGCGCTGTATCTCCACGCGCAGGTGTACGCCACCGCCGCGCTCGCCTTGACGCTTCTCTGGGGCCCGGGGCTGCTTCTGCTGCGACGCACCACATCCCCGGAATTGCGCGGGTTGGTGCTGCTGGCCGCCGGCCCGCTCGCGCTGGCCGCGCTCGGGGTGATCATCTGGTGCGCGAGCGGATGGATGGCCCCGGAAATTCTCGGCTTCACCCTCGTGACCGCCCTTTGGTGCGGGATTGGTGTGGCTGCGGCGCGCGGCAGTTTTGAACTGCAACTCAGCGCCCACGCCCAGCGTGTCCTGGCCGTCGCCGCCCTACTGATCGTGGCCGTGACAGCGAAATCGTCGTACTCGGTCGGCCCCGAGGGTGAAACGTTCCGCGGCACTATTTCGCGCAACCTCGCGGCCGGCGACCGGCTCGACTCGCGTTTCCCATACTATGTCGTCCAGGCCGTCGCGCAGCACCTGGCACCTCACGCGCCGGCCGTGGAAAAGCAATTTTACCCTTGGACGTTTTTCAGCCGCGGCCCGCTCGCCGGTCTTGCCGCGGCGCCCATCGTGCTGGCAACCGGCGGCCAGCCTCCCGCGGGATTTCCGGAACAACGCTGGTCACCCTTCGACCGCGAGGGCTTCGCGGCCTACCGCATCACGATGATCGTGCTGGCGAGCGGAATCGTCCTCGCGTGTTTCCTGCTGCTGGCCCCGCTCCTGGGCGAAACGTGGGCCCTCGTCACGAGCGGGCTCGTGGCGCTGTCGCCGTTTGGCGTGCACGAAATGATGTTCACGTGGCCCAAGTGGATTGCGACCGCGTGGCTGGTGACGAGTTTTGGTCTGGTGCACGCGCGGCGACCGTTGGTCGCGGGCGTCGCCCTCGGGATCGGATTTCTGTATCACCCGCTCGTGCTGCTCTGGGTGCCATGGCTCGGGTTGTGGGCGGCGGGCCGGGCGGCGGGCGGAGCCACCCCGATGGCACTCGCCCGTTTTGCCCTGGGCGCCGGGCTCCTTGTCCTCCCCTGGATGATGCTCGGCCGGTTGATGCCGCATCTCCCGGACACGCCTTTCGCGGGACAGGGCGGATTCTTCAGCTACTGGCGGCTCGCCGACTCCAATCTCGGCACCTGGGAGCAATGGTGGCACGCGCGGTGGCTGAACTTCGCGAATACGTTTCTCCCGCTTCACCTCTATCTCTCCGATTTCAGTTTCCACCACTTTCGGCTCAACTCGACCTACGAGACCTCCGGGCGCCTCGTGAAATTCGCGTTCGTGTGGTGGAATTCACTGCCATTTGCGCTGGGATTGGGACTCTGGGCGCTGAGTTCGGCCGGTGTCGTCCGCGCCTGGCAAACGCTCCGCGCCGCCGTCGCCCTCTTGGTGCTGGGCCCCTCGGCGCTCATGGTTCTCTACTGGGGCATGGACCCGCTCGGCCTGATGCGCGAGTGCGGCCACCCGCTTTTCGTCGCGGTCATCGCGCTACTTTGCGCCGCCGCAGCCAACTCCGGCGGCTGGCTGCCCCGCGTGCTGGCCCATCGCTTCACCCCCTGGCTGCAGCTCCCGGAAACGCTCCTGATGCTTTGGCTTACGACCCTGCTGAATCCGCGGCCCTGGCCCGTCAACCACGCCGACTTCGACACCTTCGCACTCACGGTGAACGTCCTCGCCCTCGGCGCCGCCGCCTGGCTGCTCGCGCGCCAACGTGCCACCGTGCCGGCCAGCCAGGATATTTCGCAACGCGGCACTGGGGCCCGGCAGGCGGTCACAAAGGAATCCCACTGAAAATGAACGCACGCTTTCCTGCTCGGTGGCCTTTCTGAATCTGTGGGAGGTCCTCCATTTCAATCGGTGACCGGGAACGGCCATCAGCGGCCGGCGGCGGCCCGCGGCACCTACACAAAAGCTGGCCTCGCGTCCTCTGATCCCCACCGTTCAAGCAGCCTCCGCCCGCCATGCCCAAAACCCTTCTCGTCACCGGTTCCTCCGGCCTCATCGGCTCCGAAGTCTGCGGCTATTTCGCCCGCGAACTCGGCTATACGATCCACGGCGTCGACAACAACCAGCGCGCCGTCTTCTTCGGCCCGTCGGGCGACACCCGCTGGAACCAGCAGCGCCTCACCACCGAACTGCGCGGCTTCGTCCACCACGAACTCGACATCCGCGATCGCGCCGGGGTGCTCGCGCTGATTCGCGAGGTGCGGCCCTCCGTCATCGTGCACACCGCCGCCCAACCGAGCCACGATCGCGCAGCGGCGATCCCGTTTGACGATTTCGACACCAACGCCACGGGCACCCTCAATCTCCTCGAGGCCGCCCGCCAGGCCTGCCCCGAATCGCCCTTCGTGCACATGAGCACCAACAAAGTCTACGGCGACGCCCCCAACCGCATCGCGCTCCGCGAACTCGCCACGCGCTGGGATTACGCCGACCCCGCCTACGAACACGGCATCGCGGAGACGTTCACCATCGACCAGTCCAAACACTCCCTTTTCGGCGCCTCCAAGGTCGCCGCCGATGTGATGGTCCAGGAATACGGCCGCTACTTCGGCCTGCCCACCTGCGCGCTCCGGGGCGGCTGCCTCACCGGTCCCCATCACACCGGCGTCGAATTGCACGGGTTCCTGAGCTACCTCGTGAAATGCAACCTCGAAGGCCGCGAGTATCGTGTCTTCGGTTACAAAGGAAAACAGGTGCGCGACAACATCCACTCGCTCGACGTCGCCCGGTTCATGGCCGCCTTCGTCGCCGCCCCGCGCGCCGGCGAGGTCTACAATCTCGGCGGCGGCAAGGCCAACTCCTGCTCCATCCTCGAAGCCTTCAAAATCACCGAGAAATTTTCCGGCCGCGCCCAGCTTCATGCCTACGTCGACCAGCACCGCGCCGGCGATCATATCTGTTACTACAGCGACCTCCGCAAGCTGCGGGCCCATTACCCGGCCTGGGACCTCACCCAGTCGCTGGAGGAAACTATCCGTCAAATCGTCGAATCGTGGTCGCTCCGGCAAAAACCGTGAAACACTTGCCGCCCGCCCGCGTCGAATCGCTGCACACCGCTTGCCGCCACGACTCTGCCGCGTTCCTTCTGCCTCATGCGACTCCACCTCTCCTTGCTCCTCCTCGCCTGCGGGACCCTCTGCCGCGCCACCAGCGTCATCCCGCCGAGCTTTCCTGAACTTGTCAGCGAGGCCGACGGCATTTATCGCGGGCGCGTCACCGATCTCCAGGCGCGCCGCGCCACCGCCCCGGACGGCACGGCCATCATCAAGACCTACGTTACCGTGGCGATCGATCGGATATTGAAAGGCGCGGCGCGGGGCGAGATCACCCTCGAGTTCCTCGGTGGCACCATTGGCGACGAAAGCATGGTCGTGACCGGCACGCCCAAATTCAATCTCGGCGGTTTGGAGTACGTCTTTGTGCAACGCAACGGCGTGCAGTTCTGCCCGCTCGTGGCCATGGGTCACGGCCGCTATCGGGTCCTGCGCGATCCGACCAGCGCCCGCGAGCATCTCGCCCGCGACAACGGCGTCCCGCTTACCGATCTCGCCGAGATCGCCATGCCGCTCAACCTCCTCCCGGGCCCCGTGCGCGCGGCCAGCGCCAGATCTGCCGTTGCCCGCGCCCTCACTCCCGCTGACTTCGACGCCAGCATCCTGTCCGAAGTACAGCGCCCGACCGTGCGCGCGCGGATCAACTGATCGTCCCGTGTCTTTTTCCGCCTCTCCCCATCTCCCACTCTCCCGGTCCCCCTCTCCCCTCCTGCCTCCCGCGCACCTTCGCCTCGCCGCCGCCACGCTGATCCTCCTCGCCGCGCCCACGCCGCCCCTCCGCGCTTTCGATCTCACCGGCGCCACCTGGCAGGCCGGCGACATCGTCATGCACCTGCAGCTCGGACTGCCGTCGTCCCCCTTGATCGATGGCGCCACCGACTGGGGCGCCGTCGCCGAGTCCGCCCTGAACGAATGGAATGCCCAAATCAACCGCAGCCGGCTCACGGTGGTGCGAAATTCCACCGCGGAAATTCGCAACGGCAACCGCCTCAATAACGTGGTTTTTCGCACCGACGTGTTCGGCAGCGCCTTCGACTCGCGCACGCTGGCCGTGACCGCCGGCTTTATCAATCGCACCACCGCCCGTTATTCCGAGCAGGACGTCGTGTTCAATTCCAACCTCGCGTGGAACTCTTACCGCGGCCCGTTGCGGGGCTTCACCCGCGATCTTCGGCGCGTCGCCCTCCATGAATTCGGCCATGTCCTCGGCCTCGATCATCCCGATGAAGCCGTTCCGCCGCAGTTTGTCTCGGCGATCATGAACAGCGTGGTAAGTGACGTTGACACCCTCAGGGACGACGACATCGCGGGGGTGAAGTCACTGTACGATTCCGGAGTAACCGGCGGCGGCACGGGTGGAAACCTCCCGGTGATTGCCGCCCAACCGCAGAGCCGCACCGTGCAGGTGGGCGACAGCTACTCCTTCAGCGTGACCGTCAGCGGCAACGGCCCGTTCACCTATGCCTGGGGCTTCCGGCCGGCCGGCGCCACGACCACCGAGGACTTCCTTCTCGCCACCGGGCCGAGCTACACCATCGGTTCCGTCCAACCCGTCGATGCCGGCACGTACACCGCGCTCGTGCGCGGACCCGGCGGCAGCGTCACCAGCAATACCGCCCGCCTCACGGTCACCCCCGGCACCACTTCCACCGAAACCTCGCTGGCCAACATCTCCACCCGCGGCCTCGTGGGCAGCGGTAACGGCGTGTTGATCGCCGGCATCGTCATCGGCGGCACGACCCCCAAGCCGGTGCTCATCCGCGCCGTCGGCCCGGCGCTCGCCGAATTCGGTGTCGGCGGCTCCTTGCTCGATCCCGGCCTGCGGATCGTCGGCAGCGACGGCGGGACGGTGGCGGAAAACGATGACTGGGATTCGGGCGGCAACGTCGGCGCCATCGAGGCCGCCGCGGCGCGGCTCGGGGCCTTTCAACTCCGGCGCGGCAGCCGCGACTCCGCCATCCTCACCACCCTGCCACCCGGCGGCTACACGGCGATTGTGAGTGGCGTCGGTGACATCACCGGAGTCGCGTTGGTCGAAGTCTACGACGCCGATCCCGATGCCGCGACCGCGCGCACCCGCAAACTCGTCAACATCGCGACGCGCGGCCAGGTCATCTCGGGCGATAGCGTGCTCATCGCCGGCCTGGTGGTAGCCGGTCCCGGGCCACGCACCTATCTCATCCGCGGCATCGGTCCAACCCTGACCCGCCCGCCCTTCAACCTCAGCGGAGCGCTGCTCGATCCTTTTCTCGAAATCTATCGCGGCGAAACGTTGCTGCGGGAAAACGACGACTGGGATATGCCCTCCAACGGCATGCCCGCCTTGCGCGAAGCCGCCAGGAAGACCGGCGCGTTCGCGCTCATGGAAACGCGCGATCCGAAGTTGCGGACCGGCCTTGACGCCGTCATGCTCGTCACGTTGCCGCCCGGCAGCTACACGGCCAAGCTCAGCGGCTTCGAGGGCGCGACCGGCGTGGGTTTGATCGAGATCTACGAGATGCCTTAGATTTTCGCTGCGCGAAAATCTTGTCGTTCGGGCCAAAGGCCCGTTTGTTTTCTCGCGCCGCAAGAAAACATGGCCGACTTCAAACACTTTTTCGGGGTCGAACCGTCCGACCAGAACGCACTCGATCTCTTCGCGGGCGAGTGGTCATCCCAACCTCCCGCCGACCGGCCCGACCTCAAGGCGGGTGTCACCCCGCTCTTCGACGACCCGCGCGTCGCCTGGGCGAACGATCGTCTGATCGAAATGGGCCTGGCCAGCGGTGTCCGCGATCGCGATGTGCTCGAACTCGGCCCGCTCGAAGGCGGCCACACCTACCTGCTCGATCGCCTTGGCGCCCGTTCGATCACCGCAATCGAGGCCAACGCGCGCGCCTACCTGAAGTGTCTGATCGCCAAGGAGACGTTCGATCTGCCTCGGGCGCATTTTCTGCTGGGTGACTGCCTCGAGTTCCTGCGCAAGACCGACCTGCGCTTCGATGTCGGCTTCGCCTGCGGCATCCTTTATCATCTGACTGATCCCGTGGAACTGCTGGAGTTGCTCGCGCGTCGCTGCGACGCGTTGTTTCTCTGGACGGTGTTTTTCGATCCCGACTTCGTCGCGCAAAATCCCGTGCCCGGGGCGAAATTCTCCGAAGTGCTGGAGATGGAGACCGCCGGCTTCAAGCACACGGTGCACCGCTTCAATTACGGACCGTCGCTCGACTGGAAGGGCTTCTGCGGCGGTGGCGAAGTCTACAGCTACTGGATGGAAAAGGAGCAGATCCTGGGGGCGCTGCGGCATTTTGGATTCACCGATTTCCGCCATGAACAGCAGCCCAACGTCCACGGCAGCGCACTCATGCTCGCCGCCCGCAAGCCGGCGGCCGTCACCGGGTGACCGGTATTCATCGCCGTCCGGCGGAGGGTGGAGCCGAAGCGATTCAGTCGAGCGTAGCCCGACTAGCCCGGACATCCCTGAGGACCGCGAACGCAGAAGAAAATCTCGAACACCGTGTGGCTCCGCTCGCGAGCAGAGTGTGAAATGGCCGGCTAGCCCTGCACTTGCCCCACAAAAGGGGCTGTAGCGCATCAATCGTCGGCGCTGCGGGCGCGCTTCCGGGTCAGGCCGATGATTTGAACCATGGCGCGAAACTGCGCGTAGCCTTTCCACAGGCACTCGTATCCAGGA
>SXGT01068124.1_pt1 | contig 17469 bp, 16 predicted proteins | sample 3176221 | NCBI WGS metagenome assembly SXGT01 (sample SAMN11356862, study PRJNA531348) | freshwater metagenome | isolation source: freshwater sample F1-120 | place: China: Fuxian Lake, Yuxi | collected 2017-12-25
CGTCGCGCGCTGGACCACGATGAGCTCGACCGTCACCTGCGACACGAGCCCGCCGGCGATCGACGCTCCCGACAGGCGGATGGCCGCGACCGCGTCGCCCGCGTCGGGAACCTCCACCCGGGCGACGGTCTCGCTCGCGAGCGGGAGCCCCGCGGTAGCGACGAGTGTCGGCAGGCACGAGGTCATCGCCTTGCCTGCGAGCACGTTGAACACCGAGGCGGCCGCGTTCTCGTCGGCATAGACCGCGAGGTCGTCGCTCACCGTCGGCAACGCGGCGGTGTCCTGGCGGAGCTCGACGCGGTCGCGCTCCACCGGCTCGTGCTCGGCGCGTAGTCGCGCGATCGACGGGCAGGCCTCGGCAAGCGTGGCGTCGGCCGCCGCGGCGTCGTCGCCCGGCGTCGCCGACCAACCGTCGCCGAGCACTGCTGCCTCGACCGCGGTCGCGTCGGGGAGGTCGGCGTCACCGATCGACGACGACGTGGTCGTGTCGAGGGAATCCGCGCCGCGCGTCGTGGTCGACGCGACATCGTCGTCGGAGCTGCAACCGCCGAACGCGAACGCAACGGCGAGCGCCGCCGCGGCGAGGGCGCGGGAGGTCGCCAGGGGACTCAGCTGAACGACTGGCCGCAACCGCAGGTGCGGGTGACGTTGGGGTTGTTGATCGTGAACCCCGCGCCCTGGAGCCCGTCCTTGAAGTCGAGGGTCGCGCCGGTGAGGTGCTGGGCGCTGGCCGGGTCGACGACGACCTTGACCTCGCCGTAGGCCGACTCGATGTCGTCGGGGGCGAGTTCGCTGTCGAAGAACATCTCGTACGACATGCCCGAGCAGCCGCCGGGACGGACCGCGACGCGCAGGAACAAGGGGGCCTCGCTCGCTTCGGCCTCGATGAGTTCTCGGACTTTGACCGAAGCGGTGTCGGTGATGGCGATCATGGTTGTCCTCCACAGGAAAGAGGCTCTTCGGGATGAAGCCATCAGGTTAGCGAACGCCGACCGAGACCTGGCATGGCCTTGGGCGTGGCGGTCGACCCGGGCATACTTCACGGCGCAGCAGTGTTCAGCCCCGGTGCCTCCGGACGAAGGTGTCATGAGCGATTCCGACCTCCACGACCCGCCGACCTCGGCTCCGCCGGCGGTCGAGGCCGTCCGCTCGATCCTGCGGGGGGTGCGCGATCCCGAGCTCGGCAGCTCGATCGTCGACCTCGGGATGCTGAAGGACGTGCGCGTCTCGCCCGATGGCGACGTGGTGGTGAAGATCGCGTTGACCACCGCCGGTTGCCCGTTGCGTGGCCAGATCCAGAGCGATGTCGTCGGCAAGGTGCACGGCCTCCCCGGGGTCCGCGACGTGCAGGTCGAGTACGGCGAGCTCACCCAGGAGGAACGCTCCGCGCTCATGCAGCGCGCGCGCCTGGAGGCATCGCAGCGCGCCCCGGAGACCGCCGTGGCCCCGACGACGCGGGTGATCGCCGTCGCGTCGGGCAAGGGGGGCGTCGGGAAGTCGTCGGTCACCGTGAACCTCGCGGTCGCGCTCGCGGCGCAGGGTCGCACGGTCGGTGTGCTCGACGCCGACATCTGGGGCTTCTCGATCCCGCGCCTGCTCGGCGTCGCGGGTCGCCTGCGTGCCGAGAAGGACCGCACGGGCAAGGGGCGCATCCAGCCTGCCGATGTCGCCGTCCCCAACCCCGAACAACATGCATCCGAGGCGGCGGCGGGCACGGTGCGCGTCGTGTCGATGGGGCTCCTCCTCGACGACGAGGACACCGCCCTCATGTGGCGCGGGCTCGTCCTGGCCAAGGCACTCGAGCAGTTCCTCGTCGACGTCGAGTGGGGTGAACTCGACTACCTCCTCATCGACATGCCCCCCGGCACCGGCGACCTCCAGATGGCGTTGTCGCGCCTGCTGCCCCAGGCGGAGTTGCTCGTGGTCACGACGCCGGCGAAGAACGCGCAGAAGGTCGCAGCGCGCGTCGCCGACATGGCCCGCCGCAGCTACGTGAAGGTGCTCGGCATCGTCGAGAACATGAGCGCGTACGTGGCTCCCGACGGCAGCGTGCACGAGATCTTCGGTGCCGGTGGTGGCCGCCGTCTCGCCGCGCTCACGGGTGCCACGCTGATCGGCCAGGTTCCCATCGAACCCCAGGTCGGGGTCACCGGCGACGAGGGGCGTCCCGTGGTGCTCGCCGCACCGACGTCGGCCGCGGCGATCGAGTTGACCCGCCTGGCGGCCGAGATCAGCGCCACGCTGCTCCCACCGCTCGACATGGCCGGCTGCACCGCACGGATGCTCGCCTCGATCGACGCGGTCGCAACGGATCGCGCCACCGCGACCTGAGTGCTCAGTCGGTGGTGCGCAGGGCGACCGCGGGCTTGATGCGCGACGCGCTGCGCGCCGGTCCGAGCGTCGCCAGCAGCGCGCCGACGAGCGTGCCCGCGACGAGCACCGCCACGGCCACCCACGGAACGCTCCACGACAGGCCCTCGCCGAAGTCGTCGCTCGTGGTGATCGACCACGTGCACACGAAGCCGAGCGCGACACCGATCGCGACACCGATCACGGCGAGGAAGCTCGCCTCGATCGCGAACGCGTTCGACACCGAACCGCTCTGGAAGCCGAGCGCACGCAAGACTCCGACCTGACGCTTCCGTTCGCGTACCGCTCGAACCATGATCACGCCGATGCCGGCGACGCCGATCACGAGCCCGACGGCGAGGAACGCGCGCATCAGCGTGAAGAACTGCGTCTGTTGGGTGAGGTTCTCGTCGATGATGTTGCGCAACGTGTCGGCTTCGGCTCCGCGATCGAACCACCGCGACTCGACCGTCGCCGCGACGGCCGGACCGTCGGTCGTGCTCACGTAGACGCGGTTCGCGACGGCGCGCTCGCCGAAGATCTCGCGGGCCGCCGAAGCGCTCATGAGGCCGCCGTTGAACACCCAGTCGGCGGGTCCTTCGGCAACGACGGTCAGCTCCTTCGAGCGCCCCGACGCGGGGTCCGCGACGGTGATCGTCTCGCCGATCTTCACCGCGGCCGACGGCGGGCCGGCACCGACCGACAAGAAGAACGAATCGACGATCGCGAGCGACGGGTCGTCGAGCACCGCTCGGTAGGCCGCGAGATCGCTCGGGTAGGCGCCGCGGTCCTCGAGGGCGGGGGGAGCGACCTCGACGAACGACCGGTCGAACGCGGTCATCGACCAGGTCGTCGCCTCGGCCGCGTCGTGCGGGGTGATGTCGGCGATCTGGCGGACGAGCGGCGCGACGTGTTGCACGCCGTCGACCGTGGCGAGCTCCGCCGGCGGGACCGGGTTGGCCGGGTTCGAGTCGACGAGCACGGAATAGCCGCCGGAGACGTCGGTCACCAGACCGTCGACCTGCCCGCGGAACATCTGCGCCATCACCGAGATGTAGACGAGCACGAACACGACGATCGAGAACTGTGCGAGCGTGAGTGCCGTGCGCGACTTGCGCGCGAGCGGGTAGGCGAGGCCGAGCCGCACCGACAACGCGTTGCCGGTGATCCGTGCGAGGGCGTGACCGATCTCGGCCTGGTACTCGCTCACGAGCACCACCGCCGAGATCGTGAGCACGAGACCCTGCACGAAGAACGCGGTGATCTCGAGGTCGGCACCGAGGTCGGTGGCGACGCTCACCGCGGCGACACCCCACGCGAGCACGAGCACGCCGGCGATGGTCACGATCGGGCGCGACGGCGAACCGCGCATCGCGAGGCGGGCAAGCCCCGTCGCCGCCACTGCCGGGCCGAGCAGCAGCAGCTCGGCGCGCGGACCCGCGATCCCGCCGAGCGTCATCAGGAGCCCGATCGCGACCACCGCGCTCCAGGCGACACCGGCGAGCGTCCCCGGACGTTTCCGGATGCGCTCGAAGCCGCGGATCGCCGCGATGATGTTGAACCGGCTGATCGCGACGCTCGTGAACAACACGGTGATCACCGCGATCACGAGCCCGATCGTGAACCCGGCCTGGATGCTCGCAGCGTCGACCGCGAACCGGATCGGCAACGAGAACTCCTCCTCGCCACCCGAGAGGATGCGCGCCGCACCCGCGGTGACGAGTCGCCCGACGCCGAGTCCGAGCACGACCCCGACGGTGCAGGCGACGATCGCGTACAGCCAGCCCTCGCTCGCGAAGGTCGCGACGAGCGCGCGGCGCCGCAGCCCCATGGCTCGCAGCATCCCGAGCTCCGACTGGCGTTCCTCGGCCAGCATCCGGAAGATGTTGATGAGCAGGAGGATCCCGGCGAACACCGCGAACATTCCGATGCCCTGGTAGAGCTGGGTGAGCGTCTCGCCGGTCGTCGCGGCCTCGTCGAGCAGATCGGCCTTCACCGTGTTGACGCTCGCGGTCTGGTCGCCGATCGCCTCTTCGAGCGCGGTCTCGACCGCGTCGGTGCGCTCCGCCCCGGTCTCGACGCCACCGGTGTTCGACACGAGATACGAGAACGTCGGCGGCTCGCCCGGCTCGGTCGCCGCGGCGAACAGCGACGCGATCGTGCCCGGCGCGACGAAGGCGTTGTACGACGACGACTCGCGACCGAGCCAGAAACCCGCGAGGCCTTCTTGGGCGACGACCCGATCGACGACGAGCTCTCGTGAGGCGCCGTAGGCGAACACGGTGAACGTGTCGCCGGTGTCGATCCGCAGCTTGCGTGCGAGATCGTCGACGATGACCGCGCGGCCCTCGGCCGGTGTCGCGCCCGAGATCCCGGTCGCATCGGGGTCACCGCCGAAGTCGCGCGCCGCGGCGAAGTCGATCTCGGCGAGCTGCCCCTTCGGGGCCGCGGTACGGGCCTGCGTCGGCGAGTCGAGCGTCGCCGCGGCGATCCCGGCCGTGGTGATCGGCAGCACGCCGTCGACGTCGGGGTCGGTGAAGCCGTCGAGCGCGGCACGCAACGCGGGTTCCTGATCGAGACCCACGACGGAGACGACCTCGTCGGTCGGCCCGAGCTTCGTGTAGGCGAATGCACGCATCGACGAGTCGAGCGTGTCGCCGACCACGAACGACGCGGTCATGAGCGCGGTGGCGAGCATCGATCCGGCGATCACCAGCAGGCTCTCGCGCGGCCGCCGGGTCGCGTTCCGAATCGCGAGCCGGCGCAACACGGGCCGTCTCGCGAGGATGTAGACGAACGGCAGTGAGACGATGAGCGCGAAGATCACGGCGCCACCGCGATGAGCGCCTCGTCGCGCACGATGTGGCCGTCGCGCATCGTCACGAGCCGCTGGGCGCTGCGCCCGATCTCCTCGTCGTGGGTGACGACGATGAGGGTCCGACCGTCGTCGCGGTTGAGCTCGGTGAGCAGGTCCATCACGATCGCGGCGGTCTCCGAGTCGAGCGCGCCGGTCGGTTCGTCGGCCCAGACCACCGCCGGTCGCCCGGCGAGTGCGCGCGCGACCGTGACCCGCTGCTGCTCGCCGCCCGACAGCTCCATCGGGCGGTTGCGCAACCGATGGCCGAGACCGACCCGGTCGAGCGTCTCGGTGGCGCGCCGGCGCGCCTCTTTGGCGCCGGTGCCGGCGAGCAACAGCGGCAACTCCACGTTCTCGACCGCGCTGAACACCGGGATGAGGTTGTAGGCCTGGAAGATGAAGCCCATGGCCGACGCACGGTGACGCGTCCGTTCGGCGTCGCTCATCGAGTGGAGCGCTTGGCCTTCGAGCACGACGTCGCCGCCGTCGATCTCGTCGAGGCCCGACAGACAGTTGAGCAAGGTCGTCTTGCCCGAGCCCGACGGACCCATCACCGACACCCACTCGCCCTCGTGCACGGTGAGGTCGATGCTGCGCAGCGCCTCGACCTCTTCGGCTCCGGTTCGGTAGACCTTGCGGACGGCGGTCGCGACGAGGATCTCGTTCATGCGGGGCTCCCAGGGCGGTGGTCCGGCGAACCTACCCGGAGCATGTGAACGCGATCACAAGATCCGTACGTGACTCTTGTCACGCGTCGACGATCGACCACGACCCCGTGAACGACGAACCGCTCACCTTGGCTTCGGCCTTGAGCTTCACGAGGTGCGCGTGCACCTGGCGGCGCGCCATCTCGACGAGACCCTCGGGGAGTCCGCCGGGGTGCCCGGCGGGTGTGTCGGTGTAGAGCGTGTCGACGATCGCCGCGATCTTCACCGGGCCCTTGGCGACCACCGCGAGCACTTGGCGTTCCCGCAGCTTGCGGTGGGCGACGTACTCGTCGAGCTTCGCGGTCGGTTCGGTGATCACGTCGCCGTGCGCGGGGAGGATGCGCGCGAGGCGGCGGATCTTGCGCAGCCGATCGAGCGACGCGAGGTAGGCGGCCATGTCGCCACCCCGCTTCGGGTTCACGACCGTGGTCGTCCCCTCGAGCACGTGGTCGCCCGTGAACAGCGCGCGTTCCTCCTCGAGGAAGAAGCACAGATGGTTCGGCGCGTGACCCGGTGTGTGCATGGCCTGCAACGCGAACTCGGTGCCGACGACGACATCGCCATCGGCGAGCCGGCGATCCAACGCGAGATCGACCGCGTCGGCCTTCGGGAAGCGACCGAACGCGGCGATCTGCGCATTCGTCGCGTCGGCCAGCCGGCGTGCCGCGGGCCAATGATCGGGATGCGTATGGGTCAACAGGATCCAACGGACCCGCTCCCGCATCGCGCCGCCGATGATCGCCTCGACATGACCGGCATCGTCGGGTCCGGGATCGATCACCGCGACCTCGTCGATCCCCACGAGATAGGTGTTCGTCCCCGGGCCGGTCATGAGACCGGGATTCGGTGCGACGACCCTGCGCACCAACGGCGACAGGGCACTCGGCACCCCGGGGGTGAGGTCGGCCATCAGGCCACGCCCTGCGCCGGGGCGCCGCGCGCGTCGTCGGCATCGAGTTCGCGCCAGGCGCGCCGGGCTTCGGATCGTTCGTCGCCCCGCAGCGCGAGCCGATCGCCGAACTGCTCGGCGACGACCAACGGTGTCTCGTGCGCCGACTGGGTCGCGTGCACCTCGGCCAACAACTCCGCGGCGGTCTCGAACTCGGCGAGCATCTGGAGCGACCGCATCGTCGGATGGATGAGTTCGATCTCCGATGCACCGAAGCGATGGAGTGCCTCGCTCGGGCGCACCCACTCCGACGCGACCGTCTCGGCATCGTCGTGCCGGCCGACTTGTCCGGGCGGTGCCGCGGCGACGAAGAACCACGTGTCGTAGCGACGGGGCGGGCCCAACGGCGTGAGCCAGTGGGCGACCACCGCGAGCGACTCGAGATCGAGGTGCACGTCGTGACGCTCGAGCGCCTCGAGCCAGCCGATCTCGCCGCGGTTCAGCGCGTCGCGTTCGGCGTGGAACTCGGGCGCGGCCGAACCGAGCAGCAGCCCGCTCTCCTCGAACGCCTCGCGTGCGGCGGCCACCCAGTAGCGGAGACCGTCGCCCGGCCGGTCGAGCAGGAGCGAGGCTCGCGCGTCGTCGAGCCCACGGACCCGCGCGTAGGCGCGCGGGTCGCGATCGGCCGGGTCGACGCCACCACCGGGAAACACGTACGCGCCGGGGACGAACACCGACGCCAGGTTCCGGCGCAGCATGAAGACGTGGAGGTCCGGAGCGTCGGTGACGAGCATCACGGTCGCCGCCTCGCGCACCGGAACCTCAGGGCGCAGCGTGACCACGCACCCAGCCTACCCGCCATGATCGCGTCGTACGCTGGGCGCCGATGGACGACGCGCGTCGAAACCTCCCCAGCATCGAGCGCATCGTCGCCGCGCTCGTCGACGTCGCCCTCCCCCACGACCTCGTGGTCGCCGCGGCACGTACGGCGGTCGATCACGCCCGAACCTCGATCGCAGCGGGAAGGGCCGTGACCGCCGACGACGTGATCGCGGCGGCGCGCGTCGCGGCGACGGCGACGCGCGAGGCGCTGCTCGGGCGGGTCGTGAACGCGACCGGCGTGTTGCTCCACACGAACCTCGGTCGTGCCGCGCTCGGAGCGAGCGCGCTTGCTGCGATCGGCGACAGCGCCGGTGCGTCGAACCTCGAATATCACCTCACGACCGGCACGCGCGGATCGCGCCACGATCACGCCGGTCATCTCCTCGCGTCGGCCGTCGGTGCCGAGGCGGGGATGGTGGTCAACAACAATGCCGCGGCCGTGTTGCTCGTCCTCGCCGCGCTCGCGCGCGACCGCGAGGTCGTCGTGTCGCGCGGCGAACTCGTCGAGATCGGTGGCGGCTTCCGCGTCCCCGATGTGCTCCGCGAGAGCGGCGCGCGTCTCATCGAGGTCGGCACCACGAACCGGACCCGCGCCGTCGACTTCGCGGGCGCGACGAGTGATCGCACCGCGATGCTGTTACGAGTCCACGCGTCGAACTACCGCATGATCGGATTCACCGAGCAGCCGACGATCTCCGACCTCGCCGCGATCGGGCCGCCCGTCGTCGTCGACGCCGGCTCCGGTCTGCTCGACGCGACGACTCCGTGGCTCGACCACGTGCCGACCTGGCTCGGCGACGAGCCGGGGATCCGACAGTGCATCGCCGACGGCGCCGCGCTCGTCACGTTCTCGGGCGACAAGCTGCTCGGCGGTCCGCAAGCGGGCGTGATCGTCGGCCGCGCCGACCTCGTCGCCGCGTGCGCTCGTCATCCCTTGGCGCGGGCGCTGCGCGCCGACAAGCTGACCCTCGCGGCACTCCAGGCCACGGTGCTCGCGTATCTCGATCGCGACGTCGTCGCGCAGATCCCCCTGTGGCGCGCTGCCACGACCCCACTCACGACGCTCCGGGCGCGCGCCGAGTCGATCGCCGCAGGTATCGAGGGCGCGAAGGTGGTCGACACCGAAGCCGCTACCGGCGGCGGATCCCTCCCCGGCTCGACGATTCCGTCGGTCGGCATCGCCATCGCTGTCGACGACCCCGACGCGGGCCTGGCCGAGTTGCGTGCGCGTCGGATCGTCGCGCTCGTCCGCGACGATGCGATCGTCGCCGATCTCCGCAGCGTCGATCCCGACGACGACATCGCGCTCGGCGACGCCCTCGCCGCCCTCGCACGCGCGCGCTGAGTTCGGGACGAGCCGGATGAGCATGCGGGTCGTCGCGACCGCGGGGCACGTCGACCACGGCAAGTCGTCGCTCGTCCTCGCGCTCACGGGCACCGACCCCGACCGCTTCCCCGAGGAGAAATCGCGCGGCCTCACGATCGATCTCGGATTCGCGTTCACGACGCTCGCCGACGGCACCGAGGTCGGGTTCGTCGACGTCCCCGGCCACGTGCGGTTCGTGAAGAACATGCTCGCGGGAGTCGGCGCCGTCGAGGTGGCGATGCTCGTGGTCGCCGCGAACGAGGGGTGGATGCCCCAGAGCGAGGAACACGTGCAGATCCTCGACCTGCTCGGCGTCGGCCACGGGCTCGTCGTGCTCAGCAAGGCCGATCTGGTCGACGCGGAAACGCTCGAACTCGCGCGACTCGAGCTCGACGATCATCTCGCCGGAACGGCCCTCGCCGACTGGCCGGTCGTGTCGTGCGACGCGCGTGGGGGTCGTGGCGTCGACGACGTCGCCGCCACGCTCGCGACCGTCCTCGCCGCCGCGCCCGCGCCGCGCGACCTCGGGCGGCCGCGGCTGTGGATCGATCGCGTCTTCGCTGCGAAGGGAGCCGGCACGGTGGTCACCGGCACGCTCGGTCTCGGCGGCTTCGCGGTCGACGACGAGGTCGTGATCGAACCCGGCGCTCGGCGCGCCCGCATCCGATCGATCGAGTCGCACGGAACGCGACACGAATCGATCGGGCCGGGGAGTCGCGTCGCCCTCAACCTCGCGGGCATCGACCACACCGAGGTGCATCGCGGCGATGCGGTCGTGCGGCCCGGCGACTGGGTCACGCCATTCGTCGTCGACATCGCGGTCACGCCGGCGGTCGGGCGGCAACCAGCGACCCGCCGACTCCCCAAGCGCGGCGAGTTGACCATCGCGATCGGCTCGGGCGAACAACGCGCGCGATGGCGCTTGCTCGATGCGACCGAACGGTTCGCGCGCCTGCGCTTCGAACATCGCCTCCCGCTCGCACCCGGTGATCGCCTCGTCGCGCGCAGCAGCGGGCGTCGCGCGACGGTTGCCGGCGGCGAGATCGTCGATGTCGAACCCGCGCGACGCACGGCCGACGCGCTCACGCGGCTCCCCCTCGCTGCCGGCATGCGACTGCTGCACGCGCACCGGTGGCTCGCGGTCGCCGACATCGGTCGCCTCGCCGGCCTCGGCGCCGACGACGCGGCGCGGCTCGCCACGCGGCTCGTCGCCGAGGGGCACGCGCGCAGGATCGGCGACGAGCTCGTCGGCTGCGCTTGGGTCGACACCGCGCGGAACGACGCCGTCGCCGCAGTCGCGGCCTTCCACCGATCGCATCCTCACGCCCGCGGCGTCGAGCTCGCGGCGATCGCGACGACCATGGAGGTCGACCCCGCGCGCGCGAGGGCGGTACTCGCGGACGACACACGGCTGGTCATCGACCGCGACGTCGTGCGGAGCGCGGATCACGAAGGGCGCGCCTCGGAACTACCGGGCGTCGCCGCGTTCTTGGAGGCGCTCGCGGCCGCCCCGTTCGCGCCGCCGGGCGCCGCCGACCACGGCATCGGTCCCGCGACCCTGCGGGCGCTCGCGGCCGAAGGTGCCATCGTCGAGCTCGACGGCATCGGGGTCGCCACGAGCGCGCTCGCCGCGGCGCGCCAGCGGATCGCGCGCGCCGTCGTCGAACGCGACCGGCTGTCGGTCGGCGATGTCCGCGAGTTGCTCGCCACGTCGCGCAAGTACGTGTTGCCGTTGCTCAACCGCATGGAGTCCGAGGGCATCACCCGTCGTCGGGGCGACGAACGAATTCCCGGTCCGCGTTCCGCCGCCGCGGCGAGCGACGACTGATCATCGCGACCGAACAATCGCGACGCGTCAGGATGTCGACGGCGCCGGAGGGAAGTTCTGCTCCCACTGGGTCAGGTTCTCGTTGAGCGTGCGCAAGAAGTCGAACATCACGGTCGGCGGCACCTTGATCCGCGCGACGACCTGGCAGGGCACGCGAGTCACCGTGTCGCCGTCGGGGGTCTGGGCCGGCCCCGCGGGCTGGGTCACCGCGAAGTCGAGCGTGAACTCGTGCGCGGTGTGCCACACGCCCAAGAAGTTGGCGTAGCGGCCCGCGGCCTCGGCCTCCGGGACGGTGAACTCGAAGTGCAGCGGTGCGTCGGCAGGTGTGGTCACCCGTCGAGCCTACGGCGATCGCCCGCTGATTCGGCGCGGCGGTTCCGGCGGGTCAGCGCGTCGCGGCCGCGGCGAGGCGCTGGCGTTCGAGTTCGGTCCGACCGCCCCAGATGCCGTGCGTCTCGTTGCGCGCGAGCGCGTAGTCGAGGCACGGCGCGCGCACGGGGCACTCCGCGCACACCGCTTTCGCGCGCTGCTCGCGTCGCTCCCGCTGATCGCGACGTTCGCCCGCCGCAGGCGGAAAGAAGTACTCCCGCTGCGCGCCGCGGCAGTCGGCGTCGCGCTGCCATGTCTGCTCGATCATCGAGGTGGCCACGGAGCCCCCCTTCGGAACCGCCTCGGCGGGGGAACGTACGACCCCGCGACCGGCCGGGTCAACCGTGCCCGGTCGAGGGATCGCGCGAGTTCACCCGTCGTGTTTCTTGCTGCGCTCTCGGTAGTCCTTGGCGGCGCCCTCCAACGGCTCCACCTCCAACACCAGCCCCTCCACCGACACCACGCGCAGCGCGTCGCCGGCACGCAGCGGCGTGGCTCGGTTGACGCGGGCCTTCCACAGCGCCTCGCGGACCCGCACGACCCCCTCGGGGGCGATGTCGACCTCGGCCACTCCGAGTTCGCCGACCATGCCCTCACGTCCGACGGTCGGCGTCGAGAAGCGGGTGCGCAGCATCGCCGACATCCCGCCGACGAAGAAGACCACGGTGCCGAGCACGACGATCACGATGGTCCACCACGGCGGGTCGAGTCGCGCGGAGCCGCCGTAGAGGGTGATCGAACCGCCGATGAGCGCGAGCGTGCCGGTGCCCGTCCAGAAGCCCACGCCGCCGGCCTGGAGGTCGACGGTGAGCCCGAACAGGCCGAACACGATCAGCGCGAGGCCCCACACCGTCACCGGGAGGTGCGAGAAGCCGGTGAACGCGCCGATGAGCGCCAACCCGCCGACGATCGCGGCGGTGCCGACCGACGCCGCGTAGAACTCGAAGACGATGAGCGAGAGGCCGACGACGAGCAGGAAGTACGCGACCCACGGTGCGTCGAGGGTGTGGAGCAACTGCCCGGTGACCGCGAGCTTCGTGAAGCGCAGGTCTTGGTTGAGCTGACGGACCGGCTCACCGTCGTCGCCCTCGGTGACGACGACCGTGGCCAACTCGACAGGTCCGGCGGGCGTCTCGATCGTCCCGCCGTCGAGGTCGGTGAGCAGGTTGCGCAACGAGGCGTCGACGCGATCGGCGATGCCTGCCGCTTTCGCGTCGTCGGCGCCGAGGCGCTCCGTCGGGCGGTCGGCGACGCTCAGCCGGTCGCCGGTGTGATCGAGCGGGTAACGGTCGCTCGGCCCGATCTTCGCGTTCGTGGCCATCGACAGCAGATGGGCGTGCGTCGCGATGTAGGCCGCCGCGCCGCGCGCACCCGAGCCTGCGGGACCGATCCAGGCGACGATCGGCACGTCGGCCTCGGCGACTCGGCGCGCGAGGGCATCCACGTCGACGTCGAGCGCGCCGCCGCTGTCGAGTTGGATCACGAGCAGCGTGGAATCCCGCGCCTCGGCGTCGTCGATCGCTTCGAGCAGCAGCGACGCGTTGGGCGGATCGATGAGCCCCTCGATCTGGACGACGTCGATCCCCGGCAGGTCGACGATCTCGACCGCGTCGGACGTTGGCGCCGCGAGCGCGAACGCACCGCCGACGACCATCGCGACGGCCGCGGCTCGGGTGAATCCTCGGAGGATCGTTCGCATCAGGGCTCTACTAGCGTTCGGGCCGATGGAGCTCGCCGACTTCTGCTCCACGTCGCGGGTCGTGATCGTGGCGGGCAAGGGCGGGGTCGGCAAGACCACCGTCACGGCCGCCTTCGCGGTCGCTGCGGCCCGGGCGGGTCGCAGCGTGCTCATCGTAGAAGTCGAGGGCAAGTCCGGTCTGACCGCGGCGTTCGGCCTCGCGCCGCTCACCTACGACGAGATCGAACTCGCGCCCGGAATCCGTGCCCGCACGCTCACCCCCGACGAAGCTCTGATCGAGTACCTCGAGGATCACGGGATGCGGCGCATCAGTCGCCGCCTCGCTGCCTCCGGCGCGCTCGACGTCGTCGCGACGGCCGTCCCGGGGATGAAGGACATCCTCGTGCTCGGCAAGATCAAGCAACTCGAACAGCAGCGCGTGGCCGACCTCATCCTCGTCGACGCGCCCGCAGCGGGGCATGCCGTCACGTTCTTGATGTCGCCGGCGGGGCTCCTCGACGCGATCCGCGTCGGACCGGTACGCAAACAGGCCAACGACGTGGTCGAGATGTTGCGCGACGGCTCGCGCTGCCAGGTGATGCTCGTCACCCTGCCCGAGGAGACGCCGGTCAACGAGCTGGTCGACACCGCGTTCGCGCTCGAGGATCGCGTCGGGCTGCAGCTCGGCCCGGTCGTCGTCAACGCCTGCGTGTCGGATCCGCCCGCCGACGCGACCGTCGACGACCCCGAGGCGGCGGCCATCAGCGCGGCGCTCGCGTTCGCGCGCGAACGCCACGTGATGCAGCGGGGCGAGATCGATCGCCTCGCCGACCGACTCCCGCTCCCCCAGATCCATCTGCCGTTCCTCGCGACCGCTTCGATCGCGCGAGCCGAACTCGACGTGCTCGCCGACGCGTTCGTCGACGGGGTCGCGCACCTGAAGGGCCCCGCGTGACCACCGCCGACCACTTCGCCGAGCTCGCGACGCGGCGCAGCGTCGTCGTGTGTTGCGGCACCGGCGGGGTCGGCAAGACGACCGCGGCAGCGGCGATCGCGCTCGAGGCGGCGCGCCGTGGCCGCAACGCGTGCGTGGTGACGATCGACCCCGCGAAGCGTCTGGCGAACGCACTCGGCATCGAATCGCTGTCCGACACGCCGGCCGAGATCGCACCGGCGATCTGGGACCCCGCGGGCACGAGCACCGGTCGGCTGTCGGCCTTGATGCTCGACACGAAGAGCACGTTCGATCGTCTCGTGACCCGTTACGCCGGCGACGAGGACCAGTCGCGGCGCATCCTCGACAACCGCTTCTACCGCAACGTGTCGGGAGCACTCGGCGGCACGCAGGAATACATGGCGATGGAGAAGCTCCACGAACTCCACGCCGAAGGCGGCTACGACCTCATCGTGGTCGACACGCCGCCGACGCGCCACGCGCTCGACTTCGTCGACGCGCCCGCCCGCCTTCTGCGACTCCTCGACAACCGTGTGTTCCGGCTGCTGATGATGCCGACGCGCGCGTACCTGAAGGTCGCGAGCATCGCGGTGCAGACATTCCTGCGCACGGTCGCGCGCGTCGTAGGCCGCGACGTGATCGACGACGTCGTGGCGTTCTTCCGTGCGTTCGAGGGCATGGAGGCCGGATTCCGCGAGCGGGCAGCGAAGGTGCAGGAGTTGATCGCCGACGACGAGACGGCGTTCGTGCTCGTCACGACCCCGCGCCGCGACGCGCTCGACGAGGCAGAGTTCTTCGCGCACCGGCTCACCGACCATTCGCTGTCGGTCTCGGCGCTGATCGTCAATCGTGTGCACCCGAGCTTCACCGACACCCCCCTCACGGTGCTCCACGCCGAGGCGGAGCGTCTCGCGGCCGACGACCCCGCGCGCGCCGAGCGGTATCGGGCGCTCGCCGGGCTCGAGACGGTCGCCCGCCACGAGCGTGCCGAGTTGACCCGCTTGCGTGAGCGACTCGCGCACGCCGACGTCGTCCTCGTGCCGCTGCTCGCGCACGACGTGCACGACCTCGACGGGCTCGCGACGATCGCCGACCACCTCTTCGGCGCGCGACCGCTCCCGCCCGACACGGCTTCGGCCTGACGCCGGCACCCGGGTAGCCTCCCCGATTCGATGACCACGATCCTCGTCGCCGCCGATGCCGAATGGGTCCGCAATCAGGTGCGCGCCGCGTTCGTCGCGGCCGATGTCGACGTCGTCGAGGTCGCCCGCGGCCAAGACGTGCTCCCGGCGTTCAAGGCGCACAACCCCGACCTCGTGATCCTCGACCTCCAGATCGGCAACATGGGCGGGATCGCGTGCGCGATCGAACTCCGGCTCGACGAGGGCGAGGGGCGCCTCGAGGTTCCGGCCCGCATCATCCTCCTGCTCGACCGCGACGCCGATCGCTTCCTCGCCAGGCGCGCTGCCGCCGACGCCGAGCTCGTGAAGCCGATCGACGCCGGTGTGCTGCGCCGGGCTGCGAAGCGCGTGCTCGCCCCCGCGGCCGTCGCGACGGTCGCGGTCAGCGCCGCCGACGACGCGTGAACGACCACGAACTCGCGGCGTTCGTCGCCGAGCGCGCGGGCGAACTGCTGCTCGCGGTTCGCGCCGAGGCCGTCGCCGAAGGCCTGCCCGAGTCCGAACTCAAGACTCGCGGTGATCTGCGCAGCAACGACCTGATCCTCGCGCTGCTCGCCGAGCACCGGCCCGACGACGCCGTGCTGTCGGAGGAGAGCAAGGACGACCTCGTGCGTCTCGGCGCCGAACGCGTCTGGATCGTCGACCCGGTCGACGGCACCCGCGAGTACTCCGAGTCGCGCGCCGACTGGGCCGTGCACGTCGCGCTCGTGACCGCGGGCGCGCCGGTCGCGGCTGCAGTCGCGCTGCCGGGCGCGGGACGAGTACTCACGACCGATCCGCCCGCGGCGATCGCACCGGCGGTCGCGGGGCCGGTGCGGCTCGTCGTGTCGCGCACCCGCCCGCCGGCGCTCGCGACCTGGCTCGCCGAGGAACTCGGGATGGACCTCGTGCCGATGGGCAGCGCCGGCGCCAAGGCGATGTCGGTGCTGCTCGGCGACAGCGACGTGTACGCGCACGGCGGCGGCCAGTACGAGTGGGACTCGTGCGCGCCGGTCGGGGTCGCCCGTGCCGCCGGCCTGCACTGCTCCCGGCTCGACGGCAGCCCGCTCGTCTACAACAACGAGAACCCGTACCTGCCCGACCTGTTGATCTGCCGCCCCGAACTCGCCGAGCAGATGCTCGCCGCCATCGCCGCGGCCCCGGTCGAGTAAAGCGCGTCCACGGACGCGCACCGGATTCGACTGGGAGTGTCCCGGGGGTCGGCCGCTACTATCCGCTCTCGCATCACGGGGTGTAGCGCAGCTTGGTTAGCGCGCAGCGTTCGGGACGCTGAGGTCCCGGGTTCAAATCCCGGCACCCCGACCATGGAAACCGCAGGTCAACGGGCGTGAGCACGTGTCGGCCCGGAGCGGCCGGAGGATTCCATCGCGCGTCCACCGGCAGAACCCGCTGGCCCTTGACAGCGGAGTGCACGGGTTGGTTGGTGGAGTAAGAATTTGGGGCGTTGAAGAGTATGCACCGAGAGGAGATCCTCCACGAGATCCGGCGGCTTGCATCAGAAGCTGACGGAGTCGCTCCTGGCGTCCGCAAGTTTGAGGTCCAAACGGGATACCGCTGGAGAGTCGGGACCTACTGGGCGCGCTGGAGTGACGCGGTTCACGAGGCCGGTCTAGAACCCAACGAGCGTCGACAAGCGCACTCCGAAGAGCTCCTCCTTGACAGCCTCGCCAGACTCACTGTGGAACTCGGGCGTTTCCCGACCTTGTCGGATCTAAAGCTGCGTCGCAACCAGGACGCCACATTCCCTTCACCTGATTCCATTCAGCGACGGTTTCGTCCATGGCAACGGATGGTCAGACAACTCGCTGATTACACCAAGGACCGCCGCGAGTACGCCATTGCTCATGAAGCGTGTCTCGCCAAACTCGCCAAGTACCCCGCGGATGCGCCCGATCAACTCAAGAATCGTGCTTCTGAACAGGCAGCCAGCGAGTACGTCTACTTGATGAAATCTGGCAGGCACTACAAGATCGGACGCTCCAACTCCACTGGCCGTCGCGAGTACGAGCTCGCGATTCAACTACCGGAGTCGGTTGAGCTAATCCATCGCATTCGGACAGATGACGGCGTCGGTATAGAGGCGTATTGGCACAGCCGTTTTTCTGATCGCCGGCTGAACGGTGAATGGTTCGCTCTGACGACAGAAGATGTGCGCATTTTCAAGAGGCGCAAGTTCATGTAGCGGCTACGGCCCGAAGTTCAAGAGCCGCTCCACAAGGTCGACCACGACGACCACGACCGGCTCGGCACCTGTAGTCGCGCCACGACCGCAGACCCGGCCACTCGGATCTGCGCCACCCGATGCTCGCGCCGGCCTTGGTCGCGGCAGGATCTAGGCGTACATTAGGCGTATGCCTCGAATCCAGATCTACCTCCCGGATGATCTCTACGAAGCGGTGAAACAGCGC
>SXGT01760025.1_pt1 | contig 17468 bp, 12 predicted proteins | sample 3176221 | NCBI WGS metagenome assembly SXGT01 (sample SAMN11356862, study PRJNA531348) | freshwater metagenome | isolation source: freshwater sample F1-120 | place: China: Fuxian Lake, Yuxi | collected 2017-12-25
TGAAGAAGATCCAGGAAGAAGGAAGAAAAAATCTGTCGAAGTGTTCGAAGAAAATCCACCGCCCAAAACACGGTTTTCAAATCGTCAGAATCACTCGGATTTCATCCCGCTCTCCGCATTCGAACAAGCACCGATGCGGCGGGTGCTGGCCGATCTCACGCTGGGCCGGCCCCTGGCGCACTACGAAGCGAAGAAGAGCGACCCGGACGTGGCCCAAGCCCTGAAGCGTTGGACCTACGGCGCACGGGCGGTAAACACCAACCTGTATGTCATCCAAGGCAATGGGGAACAACGCCGACTGGTCTATCGCGCGAACGGCCGGCCGCTCGACGGCGCGCTGGTGAAGCTCAACACCGACCCACACTTCTCCGACGACTGGCGGCGTTACCTCATCGCCGAGATTCAACTGGCGGGCACCCGGGAGAAAATCGCCAGCTTTGGACATCGCTTCCATGACTACAATTGCCTGGTCGCCGTGGCGCACTACGACGCCGGGCATCGCGTCGCCAACCTCGACCGTTTTGAGTTCAATGTCGTCGAAGGCAAACCCGGCGTCTCCAACGTCGTGTACCGAGGCACCAGCCGCCGGGCCACTCCGGCCGACATCCGGCTCAACTCCGATTCGGACAGCCGATGAAGCGGCATCCCGACGATATGAAATCATCACCGATCATTGCCCCGCTCACTCTCGCTCCAACCACCAACGCCTGCCACTGAACCTATCCATGAAGATCATCCCTCTGCTCGTCATCCTTGGCGTCGCGCATGCCACCGCCCACGCCGCCGACCTCGCCGGGCACAAGCTGCTCGTCACGTCCGTCCGCACGGGCGACACGGAAGTGTTCATCGCCGACCCGACGACGGGGGACCTGTTCAACGTCACCCGCTCGCCGAAGTCCGAAGACCGTTACCCCTGCTGGTCACCGGACGGAAAACAGATTTGCTTCATGTCGGATCGCGAGGGCGCGACGAACCTGTGGGTGGCCAATGCCGACGGCTCAAAGCTGCGCCGGCTCAATCGCACGCCCGACGTTTGCTACATGCCGAGCTGGCAGAAGACGCCGCGCGGCGAGCGCATCGTCTTCGGCAAGCACGGCGCGAAGGCGGCCATGGCGAGCATCAAGCCGGACGGCAGCGGCGAGGAAGTGTTCGGTGAGGGCCACGATCCGACGCTCTCGCCCGATGGCAAACTCGTTTGCTACACCAGCATTATTCCCGAGGGCGGCGTGAGCGTGTCGGTGATGAATCACGACGGCTCGGAAAAGCGGCGCGTGGTGAAGGAAATCAGCAAGGTCGGCGCGACATTCCCAAACTGGTCGCCCGACTCGAAGCAGCTTGTCTATTCGTTCCCCGTGGGTGATGCGCTCGAAGGGTTCATCATCAACGTCGACGGCACCGGCCAGCGGCAACTTACGAAATTCGGCGGCACGAGCGTCTGCACGCCGACCGCGTGGTCGCCCGACGGCCAGTGGATTTCCTTCCGCAAGACCGACGAGCGCTACTGGAGCAACAAGGAGCGGATGCTGAAGATCTATTCCGAGAAGCCTGCGGACAAGGGTCCCGTGTGGCTCGTCCGACCCGACGGCTCGGACGCGCAGGTCATTGAACCGTTGCGCTTCCAGATGGCGATTGATGGCAGCCGGGCGAGCTGGAAGCCCATGAGCAAGGCGGGACGCTGACCACGGCTTTGAGTCAACCCCAGATCACTTCAACTCTGATCCCATGAAACACCTCTTCCTCATCACCATGCTGGCGCTGGGCCTCGCTCACGAAACCCGCGCGCAGTCCGCCGACTGGACCGAAGTAGTCTGGCGCGATCCGCAAGTGCGCTATCTCCTCGCCGACCTGACACTCAACGGCGGCAAGACCGACCTCTACCGCAAATACGCGAAGGAGGAGCGCGATCCGGATTCCATCGAGGCCATCCGCCTGTGGGATGCCGGAGCGCGGGTCGTGAACACGAATGCCTTCGAGCGGAAGTGGATTGCGAACAAGCATGGCAAGGACGGCCGCGTGATGCGGATCGTTCATCGCGGCACCGACCGCACGATCCTCGGCCCGGAGGTTCTGCTGACGAGCGATCTAGGTTTTCAAGATTCGGCCATGCGAGTCGCGTTGCTTCATTTCGCCCTGGGCAAGCCCTTGTCGGAGTCCGAAGGCCGCAAGCATGACGTGAACACAGGCGAAGCCATTCGCCGCTGGAAGGCGGGCGCTCGCGTGGTGAACACAAACTGGTTTGAGATGCGTGGGAACGGGGTTGAACGTCGGGTCTTTTACAAGGGCACCGATCAGGTTGCCCAAGGCGCACACATCCGCCTGAACTCCGACGTGCCCTATCCTGAGACGAACGTCCGCTATTTCATGGCTGACATCGCGCTGGGCGGGAGCATCGAGTTCTACCGCGCCGCCGCCGAACGCGACCACGAGATGGGCTGTCTCGAAGCCGTCCGCCGCACCGAGGAGGGTTTCAAGATCACTAACCTCGACCTGTTCGAGCGCAAGAAAGTGGATGGCAAAGTTCTCATCACCCGCAAGGGATCGAACGAACGCATCAGCGGAATGCAGGTTAAGCTCAGTTCGGACTTCCACCAGGCGGCTGATCGATAGCGCAACTTGGTTGAATCGACCAGGCCGGCTTGCTATCCAACCAGAGAACAATCCTATGCCGCTCTTGCGCCATGTCATGCTTCGCGTGCTGCCGTTGATCGGCTTGCTGACCTTGCCAGTCCGCTTGCGGGCGGGGGAGGCGACATTCTTTCGCGGCGTCAATCTCAACGGTCCGGCGCTGGAGATCGATGGACGCAAGTGGGAGGGGACCAATGCGACCAACGTCGTCATCACCGGCAAGCGCTTCGAGAACCAGGCCGTCGCGCTCAAGCCGGCCACCGACCCGGCGCGCGCGCGGATGATTCGCAGCAGCGTGTGGGGCGACAAGGTGAGCGTGGAACTGACCAACCTGCCCGCCGGCGACTATCAGGTGTTTCTCTACGTCTGGGAGGACACCATCAACGAGCAATTCGACTTGCTCGTGAATGACCAGTTCGTCTTCGAGAAGTTCAACAGCGGCACGGCCGGCGCGTGGAAGAAGCTCGGCCCGTGGAAGTGCGAGAGCCGCGATGGAAAAGTCAAAATCTCGGCCCGCTCGCCCAGCCACGGCGCGGCGAATCTCTCCGGCCTCGAACTATGGTCGGGCGAAGGAGCGATTCCCGAGACGGCGCGCGCGCAGTTTGTCACCGCACTCACGCTGGAGCACACGGAGTTCTTCGAGAAGCGCGTCCGCCCCGTGCTCGTCGAGCATTGCTATGAGTGCCACAGCAGCGGCGCGAAGAAGCTCAAGGGCGGCCTGGTGCTCGACTCCCGCGCGGGCGTCATCAAGGGCGGCGACACCGGCGCGGCCATTACGCCCGGAGACCCGGAGGCCAGCCTGCTCATCCAGGCCATTCGCCACACCGACGCCGATCTGGTGATGCCGAAGAAGAAACTTCCGGCGCAAGTTATCTCGGATCTGGAAGCGTGGGTGAAGATGGGCGCGCCCGATCCGCGCACTGAGAATACGGTCGCATCCGCCCAGGCGAAGTCCGCCATCGACTGGAACAAGGCGCGCGAGTGGTGGTCATTCCGGCCCCTGCAGTCGCCCGTGGTTCCAGCGGTGAAACAGAAGCGCTGGCCGGCGAATGATCTCGACCGCTTCATCCTCGCTCGCCTGGAGAAGGAAAATCTCAAGCCTGCCGCCGACGCGGAGAAGCGCGTGCTCATTCGCCGGGCGACGTTTGATCTCATCGGCCTGCCGCCCACGCCGGAAGAGGTTGAGTCCTTTCTCGCGGACAAGTCGGCCAAGGCTTTCGCGAAGGTCGTCGAGCGCCTGCTCGCGTCGCCACAATACGGTGAACGTTGGGGCCGACACTGGCTAGACGTGGTGCGCTACGCGGACACAGCGGGCGACAACTCTGACTTCCCCATCCCGCAGATGCATCGCTACCGCGACTGGGTCATCCGCGCCTTCAATCGTGATTTTCCTTACGATCAATTTGTGCGCGAGCAACTCGCAGGCGACCTGCTGCCCCAAGACCCCAAAGCCCAGAGCTTGGACCCCATCATCGCCACCGGCTACATCGCGAACGCCCGGCGCTTCGGCTCGCGCGTGGATGATTATCCGCAGCATCTCACCATCGAGGACACCATCGACAACCTTGGCAAAGCTTTTCTTGGGCTGACCATCAACTGCGCGCGCTGCCACGACCACAAGTTCGATCCCATCACGGCCGCGGATTACTACGCGCTCTACGGCATCTTCAACAGCACGCGCTATCCCTGGCCGGGCATTGAGCTGGAACAGAAGCAGCGCGACCTCGTGCCACTCGTTCAGCCGGGCAAGTTTTCCGAAGCCGAGGCGGCGCGGAAAGCATACGACGCGGAGAAAAGGCGGCTGGAGAAGGCGGTACAGAAGCTGAAGGACCAGCTCAAGGAAATCCCCGCCGACGGCAAGAAGCCTCACGAAGTGAAGATCAAGGAGGCCGAGCAGGCCGTGAAGGACCACGTGAACAAGGAGCTGCCGTTCGATCTCGCCTACGCCGTGGCCGAAGGAACGAGGTCGGAGAATGTGCCCATCCAAATCAAGGGCGATCCGGCCAAGCCCGGCGACGTGGTCCCGCGCCGCTTTCTGACCGTGCTCGGCGCGCAAACGCTTCCACCGAATGAAGCCTCCAGCGGACGTCGCCAGCTCGCGGACTGGATCGCGGACCGCAACAATCCGCTGGCCGCGCGCGTGATGGCGAACCGCATCTGGCTCCACCATTTTGGCAAGGGCCTCGTGCCGACACCGAACGATTTTGGCAAACAAGGCAAGCCGCCGACGCATCCGGAACTTCTCGACTGGCTGGCCGCAAAGTTCATCGCGAGCGGCTGGTCGGTGAAGGAGATGCACCGCGTCATCATGCTTTCGCACACCTACCAGCTCGCGAGCACGCGTAGCGACGACGCCCTCGCTCGTGACGTGAACAATGAGTGGCTCAGTTCTTTCCCGCGCCGTCGGCTGGACGCCGAGTCCATCCGCGACACGCTGCTCGTCCTCGGTGGCAATCTCGACACCTCGCCTGCCGGCGCGCATCCGTTCCCGCCGCAGTCGGAGTGGAAGTTCACCCAGCACAACCCGTTCAAGGCCGTCTACGAGTCGAAGCGCCGCAGCGTTTACCTGATGACCCAGCGCATCCAGCGTCATCCGTATCTCGCCATCTTCGACGGTGCCGATCCGAGCACCAGCACCGCCGTACGCACGACCAGCACGACGCCGCTGCAATCGCTCTTCCTGCTCAATGACAAATTCGTCCATGAACAATCCGAGGCGTTTGCCGCGCGCGTGCTTAGAGAAGCAAAGGACGACACCGCGCGCCTGAAACGCGCCTACCAACTGGGGCTCTCCCGCCCGCCTGAATTCGCCGAGCTTGAGAGCGGAAAAAAATTTCTCGCCAACGTGCGCGAGAAACTGCGCGGCGAAGGAATGGCCGAGAACCAGATTGAAAATGAAGCATGGCGCGCGATGAGCCGCGTCATCTTTCGCCTGAATGAATTTGTCTATGTGGACTGAGGCACGAATCCGGCAGGCCCGGAGGGGCGTCGAGAAATTAGCCGGTGGCGTAAGCCACCGGTTCGCCGCCGTTGAATTTCCTAGCCCCAGAAGGGACGGCACAAACGCCGTGTCTGCCACGCGCACGGGTTGCCGAATGATTCTGTCGCCCCTGCCGGGGCTGAACTTGTCATCCGCATCAGTCCGGTGGCTCACGCCACCGGCTAATATCTCACCGGCCCTCCGGGCCTGCCGCAACGCGCGTCCATGATCATGAAAACAAATCCACGCCTCTACCGCCGCCGCGAAGTGATCCGTTCGCTCGTCGGCTCGTCGCTGTTGTTGCCGGGTCTTGTTTCCAACCTGTTCGCAGATTCCGCTGCCGTTGATCCGCTCGCGCCGAAGCCGTCGCATTTTCCCGCCAAGGCCAAGCGCGTGATTTTCATCTTCTCCAATGGCGGTGTGTCGCACATGGACACGTTTGATCACAAGCCGAAGCTCTTTGCGGCAGACGGCAAAACGATGGGCATCGGCGGCGGCCTCTCGAATCAGCAGCGGCGCCTGCTCAAACCGGGCTGGCAGTTCAAGCCTGGCGGCAAATGCGGCACGATGGTCAGCGATCTCTTCCCGCACCTGCGCGAGCGCATGGACGACATCTGCCTGATCAAGTCGATGAAGTCCGATGACAACGAGCATTACCAGGCCACGCTCGCCATTCATACCGGGTCGTTCTTCTTCTCGCGGCCCAGCATCGGATCGTGGATCAGCTACGGACTCGGCACCATGAACCAGAACCTGCCATCGTTCGTCGCCATCTCGGCTGGGTCGCCTTACGCGGGTACGCAGATTTTCAACAACGACTTTCTCCCCGCGTATCATCAAGGCGTGCGCGTGGTGCCAGGCAAGGAGCCGATTGCGAATCTGGACCGGCGCACGAAGCAGTCCTCGATTCAGGAACTCGAACTCGGGCTGGCGGGCGCGCTGAACCAGCGCCATCTCCAGGCGCACGGGAACGACAGCGAGCTCGCCGCGCGCATCCGCACCTTTGAAACCGCGTTCCACATGCAGACGGAGGCGCGCGAGGTCTTCGATCTCTCGAAGGAGTCCGACGACACGCTCGCGCTCTACGGGATGAAGCGCGGGCAGACCGATGGCTTCGGCTGGCCGTGCCTCATTGGACGCCGTCTTGCCGAGCGTGGTGTGCGCTTCATCGAACTGGTGGACGGCAGTTCGAGCAAGAACTGGGATCAGCACGGCGACATGGCCGAGCACGCCAAACACGCCAAGAACATCGACCAGCCCATCGCCGGCCTGCTCAAGGATTTGAAGCAGCGCGGCATGTTGGAAGACACGCTGGTCGTCTGGACCACGGAGTTCGGCCGCACGCCCGGTGTCGACGGCGAGAAGGGACGTGGTCACCACAGCGCGTGCTTCTCCTCATGGATGGCCGGAGCCGGGGTGAAGAGCGGCATCAGCTACGGCAGCACCGACGACATCGGGGCCGCCGTCGCCGAGAACCGCGTCCACGTCCACGACTTCCACGCCACGATCCTGCACCTGCTCGGCATGGACCACGAGAAGCTCACCTTCCGCCACGGCGGCCGCGACTATCGGTTGACCGATGTTCACGGGCACGTGGTTCAGGCGTTGTTGGCATAACCTGCCGCCGCTATGGCCGCATTCGTCCCCAGAACGGCGTGCCTCGCGCGCCGGCAGTTCATCAAGTCCGGCTTCGTGCTGGGCGCGGCGTGGCTTTGGGTGCCGGGCTTCGCGCGCGCTGCGAATACACCGATCGCGAATCCCACCCGTTCGCTACGGCTGTGCTGGACGGACAAGCTGCACTGGGATCACGTGGTGAAGGACAACCGTCACCTCGGCGCGAGGCCGGGCAAACTCATCGACGAAGCCAGTGCCGACCTGGCGAACAACACCAACTACGAAGTCTGCTCGGTTCCGCCACTCTCGTTAAGAAAGGATTCCAAATGAAACTCGACCTCCTGCTCGTCGCCCTGTTCCTGGCCCTTGCCCAACCCGCCTTGGCCGCCAGTCGATTCGACATCCGCGAGCGCGGTGCCAAGGGCGACGGATCGTCACTCGACACGGCGGCGATTCAGAAGGCGCTGGATGATTGCGCGGCCGGCGGTGGGGGCACGGTGACGTTCCCGCCGGGCCGCTACGTGTCCGGAACGATTCATCTGCGCAGCAAGGTGGCGCTGTGGTTCGAAGCCGGCGCGACGTTGGTCGGCACGACGAACCTCACTGAATACCGCCAGCCGGCCGTGCCGGACTTCATGCCCGAGGCGAAGTGGGGCAAGTGGCATCGCGCGTTGCTGCTCGGCGAGAACATCGAGGACGTGACGCTCGCCGGGCCGGGCGTAATCGATGGCAACAAGGTCTTTGACCCGACCGGCGAAGAGCGGATGCGCGGGCCGCACACGCTCGTCTTTGTGAACAGCCGCCGCGTGACGGTGCGCGACGTGACCTTCCTCGACTCGGCGAATTACGCGGTGTTCTTCCAGGTCAGCGACGACGTCGAGTTCCGCAATGTGAAGTTCATCGGCGGCTGGGATGGCATCCATTGGCGCGGCGCCCCTGAGCGTTGGTGCCAGAACGTGAACATCATCGACTGCCAGTTCTTCACCGGCGACGACGCGATCGCCGGTCGCTACTGGAACAACACGGTCATCAAGGATTGCCTGATCAACTCGTCCTGCAACGGCATCCGGCTCATTGGGCCGGCGACGCGCCTGACCATCGCTAACAATCTCTTCCGCGGTCCCGGCGAACAACCACACCGCACGTCCCGCGAGAAGCGCCGCACCAACATGCTTTCGGGAATTATTCTCCAGCCCGGCGCCTGGGATGCCACTCGCGGCCCGCTCGACGACGTATTGCTCGCCAACAATGTCATGCAGCACGTCGCGTCGCCCGTCACGCTCTGGACCAAACCCGGCAACACTGTCGGCAAAGTCACCGTGAGCGGCCTGGACGCGACTGGCGTTTATCGTTCCGCCATTTCTGTGGAGAGCTGGACCGACGAACCCATCACCAACGTCGTGTTGCGCAACGTGCACGTGGAGTTCGCGGGCGGCGGCACGGCGGCGCAGGCGCAGCAGCCGGTCAAAGGCCCGGGCGTCGATGCGCGGTCGCTCCCGGCGTGGGGGCTCTACGCGCGCCACGTTCAGGCGCTCACTTTGGAGGACGTTCGTTTCAGCCTCGCCTCGGATGACTTTCGGCCAGTGATCCACGCGGAGCGGGTGGAGCAACTGAAGCTCGACGGCTTGAAGTTCCCCCGCGTCCCGGGCGTCAAGGAATCCATCGTTACAAGGAATGTTGGATCCTTGCTTCAGAACCCGTGACGCGAAACGCCGGGTGCGTCTGGTAATCACCTCGGTGGTTTCGATCGTGGCGGTTGCCGGCGTCCACACTTTGTTCGCAGCCGCTGTCGCGCCCTTGCAGCCGCTGCGAGCAACGGCAGGCACGCGGCGATCAACATGGTCCGCTACAGCCGCCGACGACGGGGGAGAGGTTCGATTTCATGGGATAGTGAGTGGGGCATTTCGCGCAGGTTCATCGTGTGTGCTTGGCTGCGGCTGGTCGAGGATGACACAGCCGCGCTCCGGGTTGTTCAGACAGGCTCTCACCATTGGTATTCCAAAGTGAGAGTGGAGCGACCTTTCGGCACGGTCAGAGGAATCAACACTTCGCCGTTGTCGCCTTCGCGGACGATTCCTTTGTGGTCGCTGGTGATCCGCAGTTGAAGTTTATCGACTGCGAATTGGCGCTCAGATTGAGTGACGAGTTTTTTGCCAACCGCTGCGCGAAAATAGAATTGCGGCTGCCCGGCGGCGGTCTCGAACCGGAGAGTGCGTTTGAAGTAAGCCTTACCGTCCTGGTCACGCACGTCCTCAAAGAAATCTTCCACCGTGATGTCGCCGTAGTGATAGAGCAGCGTCGGCCGGCGCGCGGCATCCAGATGATAGCCGCGGAACTGGTAGCCGTGGTCCTGCGGGAATGCATGGTTGGCCTTTCCTTTGTAGGGCCAGTTGTCGTCCATGGATTTCAGGCGATGAAACGGGATGCCCGCCGGAAACGAAATGGAGTCTGTTCCGCGCGGACGAAAATGGCCTGAGTCCACACTCGCGAACTCGCCTTTCCAGAGCTGGCGCAGCGCCATCTCGCCGGCATCGAACGCGAGGTTGATGCGCTCGGGATAGCCCACGCCAATTCCGCGATAGCCCACGGGACTCTGCCCCCGGCAAATCTCGGTCACATCGCCGACGCGCAGTTCGTTCGACTCCCGCGACAAACCGAGCGGTTTCTTCGTGCGCGGTCCGTCTTCCAGATAAGTCCAGAGCGCTTCGATCTGCTGCCCGGCGTCGCCGGCGAGGATCTTCTTGAGCGCAGACTCACCATCCGGCCAGTACGTCGGCATGATCACATTCGGATGGAAGCGGGAGGGTTGCCGGAGGTAGAGGTGAAACCAGTTCTTCTTCAGGCGGCCGGTCACCTGCGCGAGGTCGACCGCACTCACTTCGCCGGATTTTTGTCCGTTGAATTCGTGGCAGGCAATGCAACTCAGCCCCGTGGCGCCAATCATCTCGTGACCGGCCTTCTTGGACTCTTGCACGTTCGCCACTTTGGGAATGACCGCCGGCTCCAGCGCATCGACCTTGCCGAACAGCTCCACGAGATGGCCGACGTTCGCCTCGCCGAACTGCGGCATGGAGGCGTCTACGTAACCGCGCTGTCGTTTCTCGCGCAGCAGCACTTCGGCGATCCAATTCGTCGTCAGCTTCGCTCCAACGTGAGTCAACGGCGGCGGCAGACGCCCTTGGTCGCCGAGCGACGGCTGCGTGCCGGTGAAGAGGGCATCGCGCTCGGGAGCAATCCCTCCAAGGCCGGCGCGTTCATGGCAGGCGATGCAGTTGAACGTCACGAGCGTTTTGTTGAGCAACTGTCGATCGTCGAGCTGCGGTTGCCCGGCTCGAGGCAGCGCCTTGGTGATCCATCCGCGCTGTTCTGCATTCAGATCGAAGCGCGGCCATGGGCCGGCGGCCATGCTCAAGCATCCCCGGCTGGAATCGAGCTTCGCCAGAGCGGTGAAGGATTTGGACGGCACCTTGAGGTCATCGTGGCAATTCACGCAGCCGAGATTCCCGAATCGTTCGCGGCCGCGCGCTGCCAGCGTCGCATCCACCACGAGCGGCCTAAACAACGCGATGGGTTCCTTCGCCACCGAAAGCATGTCAGCGGGAATCGGCCCTCTCGGCAGACCCGGCCCCTCCACTTCAAGCTTCAGCCTTGCTTCACGTCCGGTGTGGAAATAGGTGAACCGCAATGGCTGCGGTTCTGCATCGAGCTCCACCACTGCCTCCAGTGACTTCACCCCGCGCCGGTCGCTCGGGGTCTCCTTTGCCACCGTCCTGCCGCCGATTTCGAGCGAGCCCCCGTTCAGCGTGAGGAAGAATTTGTAAGTGCCGGCGATTTCCACGGTGAGCCATCCCTCATACAGCAGCGCCGTGTGCTGCGATAGCTTGCCGAAATGCGCGGGGTCGAAATCCTTCACATGCCCGGCTCGCTCGGCGGTGACTTTGTCGCTCCCCAGTCCCTCCCACACGTCGCCGCGATACAGCGTGTAGTTCAGGTTTCCCGGCACCCGCGTGTCCTGTAGCAAATAGTGGGCGATGCGTTCGAGTTCCCGGCCGGGCAGACGCAGGTCCGGCATGCGCCCCGAAGGCCGGCTGGCGTGCGGCTGGCGCAGAAATTCGACCAGGCTTTTGAAGCTGTATTTCTTGTCCAACGCTCCGAGCGGGATGGAATTTTTGGCGAGCAACTCCGTTCCCTTGTCATCGCGAGGCGAATGGCACGCCGCGCATCCGCGGGAATGAAACAACTGCTTCCCGTGCTGCGCGGCCACGGCATCGGGCGGCTGCAACGAAAAGTTGTTCGGCTTCAGCGACATCAGGAAGTGCGTGAGCTCCGTGGCTGCCTGCTTCTTCGCGGCCGCGCCCAGCGAGGCCAGCACGTCCGGCATCGTGGTGTCGGGTTTGGTTCCATGCGGATTGAGAATGAAAGACTCGAGATAGCCCGGGTTCACCCGCGAACCAACCTCGGAGAGCCGTGGTGCCTTCCTCGAGCGGGCTTTGAGGGAAGCGTCGCCAGCATGACAAGCCACACAGTTCAACTCCTCGATCAACACCTGTCCCTTCAGCTCTGGATCGAGCTGGCTGGAAGACAGTCTTGGAACAACTGCCTCCCCGAATGCCATCGGAACGGTGCTGAATAGGAGCATGGTGCCGAGTGTGATCAACGGGAGGATTTCCGCCACACGAGGCGTTGCCGTGCTGAGCAGTCGTGCGGCGAATTCGTGAGCCGGGAGCTTGGGGTTCATCTCATTGCTTCTCCAACCACGGCGCAACTTTCTCCGTCCAGCGCGCGGCGTGTTCGCGGAGGCCGGGGCCGCTGAAGTGGACGCCCTTGCCGCCGCTGTCGCGCATGTCGCCTTTGAGCGCGTCAGTGTCGGGGCCTTCGAGGGCGAGGCCCTGTTTCCACAGCGCAGCCTGCGCCTCGCGGATGTCCGGAGACGCTTCATCGCCGGGCACATGGTAAGTGGCTTGCGCGACGAACCACGGCGCGGTCCAGCCAATCTCACGGCGCGAGGCACGGATTAGTTCCGTCAGGTAATCGCGGTAGAGATCGCCGGGCAGCGTGCGCGTGGGGTCGGCCTGGTTGGCGTCGCTCTCGCCCTGATGCCAGAGCACCGCGCGAAAGCCGCGCGGGCCGAAGGGCTTCATCCGTTCGGTGAACGTGGTGAAGAGAGTGCCCTTGCTCTCCCAGTCGCCGCCGGGGAGTTGTCGCACCTGGCCGGTGAGCGTGGGCGGATTGGGAAACTCCGCGCCCTTGGGCAGCCATTCGCGGACGCTGGTCGCGCCCACGCCGCAGGCCACGATGCCGACCGGGACGCGAAATTTCTCCGCGAGAGCGTCGCCGAACGGCGGGATGAAACTGCCGCCGCCGCCGCTGGCTCCAGGTTGCGGATCGTTCGCGGGTTGCCAGCGTTGCCCGTCGAAGGCTGCGACGAGGCCGGTCCGCGTCTGCTGTTTTTCCTCGCCGTGATTGGCGGAGTTCGACTGTCCGGCGATGACGAACACCTCGCCCACGCCGACGTGCTCGACCGCTGATTCAGCCAGCACGTAGGCCTCGGCGCGGGCGCGTACTTCCAGGCGATGCCAGCCACCGGCGGGCGCTTCCCAGCGCGCCTCGAAGGTGCGTTGCTTTTGATTCACGGACAGCCGCCGCCATTTCCCCGGCTGGTCGTTGACGATGAGGCGCGTTTCGACGGTCGGGGATTTGGCGGAGAAACCGGCCAACTCGCCGCGAATGTGCAGCGGGCCTTGCCTCTTCGAGCTGCGTTGAATCACCTGATGATCGAGCGGCGATTGCACCGTGAGGTTCGGCCCGGCGTGCGCCTTCACGAAGGTCACCAGTTCCGCGCACTGGAAAAAGCCAGCCCACATGTTGTGCCCTTGACCGGGCGGGATGATCAATTGCATCGAGCCGCCGAGCGCCGTGTAACGGTCCTTCACCAGACCGGAGTTCGCTTCCAGCGGCACGACGGTGTCCACATCCCCGTGAATGGCGAAGAGCGGCACTCCCGCGCGGGCCAGCGGCGCGAGGCGGTCGATGGGATTGTGCTCCGCGAGCCGCGCGGTCAATTCTTCCGGCGTCAACTGGTAGGCGCCCGCCGCCTTCGCGACGCCGGGATAGCTCGCGACATTGCAAACGGGATAAATGCCGGCGAAGCCCGCGACCTTGTCGGGATTCTCAGCGGCCCACGCCAGCGTCATCAATCCGCCGCGGCTGCGGCCGAGCAGCACCGGTTTCGCCGAGTACCCGCGCACGCCGGTCATCTCGGCATGAAACACGGTGAAGAGTTTGCGTCCCGCTGGGCTGCCGTACGATTCACCCACGTCGAGGCCGGCAATGGCGATGCCCGCTTCAAGGAACCGGTCAAACATCCAAAGCTCCTCGCTTCCAGGCAGGCCCGGCAAGGTCGGCGCGTACCAGACCCAAGGCTTGGCTGCGCGAGCGGAGTTGGTTTTCGCCGGGATGATGAAAGCAGTGTGGCCCTCGACGAGGAACACTTCGCTCGGCCGAGGCAGGTTCTTTTTGGGCGCGTTCTGGTCGGCGGGATCAAGCGCGGCGCTGTGCAACACCCCGTTGCTGATGAACAGGAGCAGGACGAGAAGTAAGCGCAAACGGTTCATGCGTCGGATCAGAGTGAGGGATTCTGATTTTCGCGGCAATCTCCGTCTCGACGCCGGTCCGTGCTGCTGATCCACCGGCGGGCCATCTCGAAGCAGTTCCGTTGCCCGACGCGTCGGGCCGGAGCGTTGACGTGTCGATGGCGGATCGTCACCCTCGCCGGCATGATTCCCTCCGGAAAACAACGTTTCAGCTGGCTGACGGTAATCCTGATCAGCCTGCTGCTGGCCGGCTGCAAAACGACGACACTGAAGCCTGCTCATTCGGCCACCGAGGATTCCGGCGGGCCGTTGATGAAGGAGCTTGGGTTCTGGTTGGGCCGGGTTTCTACAACTATGTCGCGCCGCTGGCGCTGGGAATTCGCCACCACCGCCGCCCAACGCCTCGCCCGCCTCTACGAGCGGAAGCTTGCCGCGCTGGAGTCGTTGAAGAAGTCGCTGCGGCACCAAGCCTTCACCGGAGCACTGTAGCAGCACCGTAGGTGCGAAATCGTTGTAGAACATGAACCATAAAATGCCAAAGCCCCGTCAGGGGCGACATATTCGGGCGATGCCGCTCCTGACGGAGCTTGGATTCTGGTTGGGCCGGGTTTCTACAACTATGTCGCGCCGCTGGCGCTGGGAATTCGCCGCCGCCACCGGCTTGACTGATCACTTGACCCACGCTTGACCCATTCCGACGTGTCGCCGGTTTTAACACGTTGCGGAAACGTGTTAAAAATCTCATCTCTTTTTAACACATTTCTTTGACGGGTTAAAAGGGACGACATAGGCTGCGGGCGTGGCTGGCAGCCGGAAATCTTCAAAAGCGTCGCGCCCCTGGCGTCCCGCCGAGCCGTTCAACGCGCTGCCGCTGCTGCCGCCCAAGGCGGAGCTGGAGAACAAGGCCATTCTCAAACGCTGCATCGCCGCGCGCGCCGCGCTGGCGGAACTGAAGCAGGCGGCGGAACACATCCCGAATCCGGCAGTGCTCATCAATACGCTGCCGCTGTTGGAAGCGCAGGCCAGCTCGGAGATCGAGAACATCATCACGACGACGGATCGGCTGTTTCAATACCGCGAAATGGATGACGCGGCGGATGCGCCGACGAAGGAGGCGTTGCGCTACAGCCGGGCTTTGCTGGAGGGATTTCAAACCTTGCGGGAACGTCCGCTGGTCACGCGCACGGCGGAGGAAATTTGCAGTTTGATCAAGGGACGCGAGATGCGGGTGCGGAAAATTCCCGGCACGGCGCTGGCGCGGGCGAACGGTGAGATTGTCTATACGCCGCCGGTGGGGGAGGATTTGCTGCGTTCGCTGCTGGCGAACTGGGAGCGGTTTCTGCATGAGGCGAGGGAGATTGACCCGCTCATCCGCATGGCGGTGGCGCATTATCAGTTTGAGGCGATTCATCCGTTCACGGATGGCAACGGGCGCACGGGGCGCGTGTTGCACAGTTTGTTTTTCATCAGCGAGGGTCTGTTGACGCTGCCGATTCTTTACTTGAGCCGCTACATCATCCAGCACAAGGCGGATTATTACCGGCTGCTGCGCGAGGTGACGCAGACGGACAAATGGGATGAGTGGGTGCTGTTCATGCTCAAGGGCGTGGAGGAAACCGCGCATTGGACGGTGGCGAAGATCGGGGCGATCCGGAAGTTGCAGGCGCACACGGTGGCGCAGGTGCGGAAAGCCGCCCCAAAGATTTACAGCCATGAGCTGGTGAATTTGATTTTTGAACTGCCGTATTGCCGCATCCAAAATCTGACGCAGCAAGGCATCGCCGTCCGCCAAACCGCATCGGTTTACCTGAAGGAATTGGTGAAACTCGGCGTGCTGGAAGAAAAGCTGGTGGGCCGCGAAAAACTTTTCATTCATCCCAAGTTGATGCGATTGCTCACCCGCGAGCCAAATGATTTTGCGCTCTACGCATGAACGAAGCCGAGACCAGAGCCGAGCACATTGATCCCGCATTGAAAGCCGCGGGCTGGGGCGTGGTCGAGGGTAGCAAAATCCTCCGCGAATATCCCATCACGCCGGGCCGCATCGAGAGCCACGGCAAACGCGGCAAGGCGCTCACCGCCGATTACGTGCTGGTCTATCGCAACCGCAAGCTGGCCGTGGACGAAGCCAAGGCGTGGGCCAAGCCGCTCACGGAAGGCGTGGCGCAGGCCAAGGATTACACGGGCAAAATGGCCGTGCGCTTCGCCTACGCCACCAACGGCCAGGGCATCTACGCCATCGACATGCAGACGGGTAAGGAAGGCGAAGTCGACGACTACCCCACGCCGGACACCCTGTGGGCCATGACCTTCCCTTCGACACGCTCTGGGACCGGAGACGCGGCCGACAAGGCCAGTGAGCTTGCCGAACTGTGGCACGACCGCTTCGCCGCCGTGCCGTTCGAGGACAAGGGCGGATCGCATCCCAGCCGCTACTAACAGGACACCGCCGTGGAGCGCGTGATGCAGGCCATCGCGGACGAGAAGCAACGTATTTTGCTCACGCTCGCGACGGGCACGGGGAAAACCTTCATCGCGTTTCAAATTGCGTGGAAACTTTTTCACGCGCGCTGGAACTTGAGCGGCCAGTCGACGCGCCGCCCGCGCATCCTATTCCTCGCCGACCGGAACATTTTGGCGAACCAGGCCCACGCGCTGCTGGTGCGCGACCTCATCAACCAGCTCAAGACGAGCAAAGACCCGAATTACTGCCAGCGCGTCACGGCGGATGACGGCGAACGCGGCGAGCAGTGGTTGCGCGATTTTCAGGACAACGAGAAGACTATCCCGACGATCCTCACCACGTCGCAGAAACTCTCGACCGGGGTGGACGCGCGTAACATCCGCAACATCGTCCTGATGCGCCCCATCAACTCGATGATCGAGGTCAAGCAAATCATCGGACGCGGCACACGGCTCTACGACGGGAAGGATTACTTCACGATTTATGACTTTGTGAAAGCTCACCTGCATTTCAGGGATCCCGAGTGGGACGGCGAGCCGATGGAAGAAGAACCGCGTCCGAAATGCGGCCAGCGTCCGTGCGCCTGCGAAGTCACGCCGCCCAAACCCTGCGCTAAGTGCGGGAAGTCCCCATGCGAATGTCCCGAAGAGCCGTGCCCGGTCTGCGGCCAAGTCCGGTGCGTGTGTGAGAAAAGGAAGAAAGTGAAAGTGAAGCTCGCCGACGGCAAGGAGCGCACCATCCAGCACATGATGATGACGACGTTCTGGCATCCCGACGGCACGCCGATGTCGGCGCAGCAGTTCATGGAACTGCTCTTCGGCAAGCTGCCCGACTTCTTCCAGAGCGAAGCCGAACTCCGCGCCCTCTGGAGCGCCCCCGACACGCGGGCCAAACTCCTGCAAGGCTTGGCCGATAAAGATTTTGGCCACGACAAGCTGACGGCAATGCAGCAACTCATTGACGCCGAGAAGAGCGATCTTTTCGACGTCGACTATGTGGCCTATGCGTTGCCGCCGGTGACGCGGGCGGTGGGGGCTGACCATGCGAGAGTTTACTGAGGAGACCGCAGGATAGCCTACAAATCTCGGAGGTGGCGCGGGCGCATCTGCTGCGTTGCTCGCTTGGTCAGAGGCCGCTGCGGGCATCCTCCCTCGCTCACGCCTTGCATCTGTGCCCACGGCACTCTCCGGAA
>SXGT01776715.1_pt1 | contig 17468 bp, 16 predicted proteins | sample 3176221 | NCBI WGS metagenome assembly SXGT01 (sample SAMN11356862, study PRJNA531348) | freshwater metagenome | isolation source: freshwater sample F1-120 | place: China: Fuxian Lake, Yuxi | collected 2017-12-25
ACCGGAATGGGATTCCCCAGGCGATCTTGGGCCGCTCCAACGAAGGACGGTTCGCGCGCGCAATGATGCGAAATGGCGATACACGGCACGCTTTTGGTGAGTTGCCCGACATCGGCAAGGACCATCTGATTCGGCTCAACGACTACGAGGTCCAACGCCACGAAATGCCGTGGGTTGGCGCCATGTGCACTGCCGAGGGATTAGCTCGTGTGTACGCCGCATGGGCGCAAGGTGGCCAACTCGGAAAAGTAAAGCTAGTTGACCAATCAGCGATCGAGCCTCTCGTTCGCCGACAAAGTTGGTCGGACATGGATCGGGTGCTTCGAAAGCCGATCGGTTGGAGCCAAGGGTTCCTGAAAGAGGAGACGAACTTGTTCAGCCCAAACAAAGAAGCGTTTGGGCATGCGGGTGCGGGAGGGGCGCTCGGGTGGGCAGATCCGGTGGCGAAGATTTCGATCGGATATACGCCGAATCGGATGGATTGGCGGATTCGGAGCCCGAGAGCCCTGGCGCTGTGCAAGGCCGTCTATGAAAGCCTTGGTCAATAGCTGACTTTTGCTAATGAGCATCCACAGGGTTCTGCCCATAGGGAAAAGGGCCAGCTTCCCCCGAGCCATCCGCCCGCGTGCAGCTCCAGGAATCGGCCCGTAGGGTCAACCAGCGGGCACAGGCCACGCCCCCGATCGTCACGGCGTTGTCCTCCAGATCGATGGTTCGCGTAGTGTTTTCGCCATCCACCACCACCTGTTCCGGAAGATGGAGCTCGTCAAAAGCGGCCAAGTCGTTGGGGCCTAACGGAGCTGCCACGGAGAGGCCTCCTCCGCCCGCACACGCGAACAGTACTGGACTCACGCCGACAATAGACAGAATAACCGCTCGTCCACGCATCATGCCCTCCGCGCCACGACATATGACGGCGCCGAAACCGAGGGGCTCCCTGGTACAATTTCTTGCATACGACCAGCCACAATCCCGAGGAGTTGTGCAAAGCCGCACACGAGGTCAAGTCGTTTACCTATATGAAGGCTTAAAAGCGGATTTTCGGAACAAACACGAACATCGGACCGACAGTGCCTCCGACATACGGGCCGCGGTTTTCCCAGGGATGACGTAGATCATACCCCATTGGAACCGAAAGCCTAAGGAGCAGCATGACTTCGTCTGAGCCGCCAACGCCAGGAATGGTGGCGATTTGAACAGCGAAAGAAGGCTCGAGAAACGGACTAAACGCCAGTGTGAACCGTCGTTCGCTTTGGCCGAACGAGAGCGTTGCACCTCCACATCCACCGACCAACACCACCGGAGCGTCCTCCACCAACGGGTACTCCAGGCACGCCTTCGCCAGCACTCCCGTTTCAAAACTCTGATTCGACCCACGGAACCTCAGCCCGCCTTGGTAGCTCGGCCCGATCATAAGGCCGAAGGTCGCGTCCACGACGGCCTCAGGACGTCCCCCCCCCTCGTCATTCACGCCATCGAAGCTCTGTACCGCACCACCGCCGACCCCAAGCACGAAGCAGCCGGAGCTCGAAAGGAAGAACAGCGAACGCATCCACCCAGAGCTCAGCAGAGCCATCTCAAGGTGCCCTTGAAAACCGGAAGTCCACCGACAACAGGCCATCGGTCGCAAACGTCCACCGCTTCATCTTACCCAGGATGCACGCCGTTAATTCCGGATCGCCCAGGCCATCTCGAGTCGCCGTAAACGTTGGCCGGCCGCGATCGATCTTCCCGCTCACGGATAACTCACCTTGCAGTTCCGGATTCGACTTCAGCCGCTGATCATAGCAGTAGCGCAGCTGGCCGACATTGCGGCGCAACAACGGCTCATAAACCATGTCCTCCGTCGTGAACGCGACGTCCCCCTTCACCGTTGGGCTCTCGCCGCCCGAGGAGACTTCACCCAACCCGCCAACGGCCGCACCGCTTGGCGTGGGCCAGCGTCGTATGTCGACCCTACAAACCCCCAAGAGCGGCTCGTTCAACGGCGTAGCTCGCGGCCAGACGCGCAAAAGCGGCTCCCAACAAGGCCGCATGAGCTTAGCCCGGTCCCCGATCGCGCCCCAATCGACCTCGCCCGTTTCCGCAAGCCAGGGAACGGTATACGAACCCTCACAACGCTCCAATTGCGCCAGAAGTTTTGGCAGGGCATCGAGGTATTCGGAGCCGCACCCCGTGGAAGCAACAGCTTCCACGCCCCCATTGGTGAATTCGACTCGGATTTCCGTTGGGTTTGGAAACGCCATCGCGCCACCGATCACGAGCCACCACATCACTGCACCCCACTCTCGTGCCTTAACCCCACTTTTCCCTCGTCGATTCCAGGCGGCACCACAAACCAACGTTCTCCCGCAGCGGATCGCTGTACGATCGCATTTAGGCGCTCAGAATCTGACACATCCACGATCTCGGTGGCCCTCATCGGGTGTCGGCGCTGCATCGCCAAAGCCCAGCCCTCCGGGTCCAGGACGGTTTCGTAAACAAAGCCTCCCACCTCATGTTCTCCGGGGATCTGGCCGACGATTCGAAGCGGACCCAATCGGGTGTGCGCCCGCAGACTCTGGCCGCTCCACTGAACTACCCCGCGTAATACCTCCGCTTTGAACATCGCCGCCCCAAAACTCTTCGCCCAGGCGCCGAGCCCAGGTTGGGTCGACAACAGCGAAACTCCGAGGCGGTAGCCAGGTTTCAACGGCAGTCCCACCCACGCCGCCTGAATTTGGTCGCCGCGAGCCAGAATCGCGATCGCTCCCGACAGAAGGTAGATGTCCGACAATACCCATCCCGCCAACGGAAGGGTGGGAAACGCTTGTCGGTTCAACGCCAAATAGTCTAAACACCGGTCGAGATGATCCTCCGCCGGCCAGCGTTGAAGCGGTATCCCCCAGGGATCCTCGATCTCCGCCAGATTCTCGCGTGGACCGAGGGCGGTCACTCGGAGATCGGGGTTTGCCGCGAGGAATGCGCGCGCCTGATCCTCGATGTTCACTTTGAACCCCGGCGTTGCGCCTCGATCCACCGGTGTTCCACCTGATCCCAATTGGGGAGCGGGTTTGCGGGGGCGATCACTTCCACCCGGCTGTCGCCTCGCCAAGAGGAGGATTGAAACTGTATACGTTCCGGTGTCGCGTCTACTCGCTGCCACCCTTCGGCGACACGGAAGATCCCTTTGAGTCGAACCACCCCGCCTGGAAGTGCTGGATTGGGGCGAACCAGTTGTTGAAGCACCTGTTGCAGCCGATCCCGATCGAAGACATCCCCGACCGGGAACAGCCATCCGCAGGTCGCCGCTTCCGCATTCGCCAGGGGGAAAGAAGTTGGTCGGTCGACGGACTCTGGAAGTGTCGGCGGCTCAGGCTCGGCGTGAAAGTGCGCGCGTTGCAGGGTGGGCGGACCGGAATCCAGGTCAAGCCATGCCAAATCGAGCTTTCCTTGGGAGACCTCCGCAACCACCTTCTTGGGGGGCCACTGCGCTTTGGCAGCAGCACGAAAGGTCTGTAGTGAAGTTTCCGAGGCTACATCTCCGAAATTCGCCACCAACACGTCGGCAACGGCCCACTGGTCCCGCCAAGTGTCGCTCGCCTCTACCCGCGGATCTCCGATTCGACGGGGATCCACCAGCGTGATCGTCGCTTTGGGGTCGACCCCCAATCCCGGCGACCGCAACATGTCCAGGATCGACGCCGGATGAGCAAGGCCGGTGGGCTCAATCAAAATTCGATCCGGCTGAACCTCTCGAATCAACCGAACCAACCCCACCCGAAGTTGCGGCCCGGCCGAGCAGCACACACAGCCACCGGCGATTTCTCGGACAGCAAAGCCCTCATTGGCCATGGTCGGGCCGTCGATCCCCACGGCGCCAAACTCGTTGACCAGGACCGCCCAACGTTCACCGACTGGACGACGGGCCAGAAGATCGAGGATTGCCGTAGTTTTTCCAGATCCGAGGAACCCGGTGATCACCGTGACCGGGATCATCCGCGAAACCGATCGGTCGCCTCGATCAACGCGTTGAGAATGCCGGGTTCAAACACCGAATGCCCAGCATCGGGGATGATGTGGAAGTCCGCCTCCGGCCAGGCGCGGTGCAGCGCCCAGGCGCTTTCCGCCGGACAAACGACATCGTAGCGGCCCTGCACGATCACCGCGGGAATATGCCGAATCTTGTCGACGTTTTCCAGCAGCCAAGCGTCGGTCTTGAAAAAGCCCCGATTCACGAAATAGTGGCACTCGATCCGTGCAAAGGGAAGCGCCATCTCGGGAGACCCGAGGCGCTCGATGAACCCCGGATCTGGAAAAAGCTTGGAAGTACTGGCTTCCCAGATGCTCCACGCTTTTGCGGCGGCCAGCCGCGTCTCAGCGTCGTCCGAGGTGAGCCGTCGATGGTAGGCGCTCACCAAATCATGACGTTCTGCCTCCGGAATGGGCTTGAGGTAGTCCTCCCAAGCGTCCGGATAGAGCGCACCACATCCCCGTTGATAGAACCAGTCAATCTCCTGCTTTCGAAGCAGAAAAATCCCTCTGAGTACCAGCTCGGTGACCCGTTCGGGGTGCGTCTGCGCGTACGCCAGCGCCAGCGTACTTCCCCACGATCCGCCGAACACCTGCCATTTTTCAATTCCGAGCAGCTTACGCACGGCCTCGACGTCGGCGACCAAATCCCAGGTGGTATTCTCGCGGAGATCCGCAAATGGCGTACTTTTTCCACAGCCGCGCTGGTCGAGCAGAACGATCCGGTAGACCTTGGGGTCCCAAAAGCGGCGTTGCTTCGGCTCTGTACCACCGCCGGGCCCTCCATGAAGAAACACGACCGGCTTCCCGTTTGGATTACCGCTTTCTTCCCAATAGATCTCGTGAATGTCGGACACCCGCAGCATCCCACTTCGGTTCGCCTCGATCTCGGGGTACAGCGTTCGCAGTGCCATTCGGCCTCCCGCGATCGGGTATCCCCAAGCCGCGCTTTCGGCGATGGTAAAGTAGTTTACTATGACATTCCCCGGAGGCCGCGTGCCCGAAACCGCTCCTTGCCTTCACGATCTCTCCCCGGGTGCCCTCAAAACCCGCCTCGGAGCGATCCACGACCCCGAAGACGCACGCCTCCCACCCGATCTGCCACCGGTGGTCGATGCCCACGTCCACCTGTTTCCGGATCGCTTGTTCGCCGCGATCTGGCGTTGGTTCGATGAATACGGTTGGCCGATCCGGTACAAGCTGCACGCCCAGGAAGTGATCCAATTTCAGCGGGATCGCGGTGTAAAGCAGATCATTGCGCTCCACTACGCCCACACCCCCGGAATCGCCCGCGACCTGAACCGGTTCATGTCCGATCTGGTGCGTCAAAATCCCGATGTCACCGGCGTCGCTACGGTCATGCCCGGTGAACCCGACGCCCGCGCCATCCTCGAGGAAGGATTTTCCCTTGGACTTTCGGGGGTCAAACTCCATTGCCACGTACAGTGCGTCGGCCCAGATCACCCTTCGATGGCCGAAATCTACCAAACCTGCGCCGATCACGGAAAACCGCTGGTGATTCACGCAGGTCGGGAGCCGAAAAGCCCAGCCTACAAGTGCGACCCCCATGCGATCTGCAGTGTTGGCCGAGTAGAGGACGTCCTCAAGGATTTTCCGAAGTTAAAACTCGTGGTTCCTCATCTCGGGGTCGATGAATTTGAGGGCTACCTCGACCTCGTCACCCGCTACGACAACCTTTGGCTTGATACCACGATGGTTTTAGCGGACTACTTCGATTGTGCGGTTCCAGCGGAGCTTCTTACCCGACGGCCCGAAAGAGTCATGTACGGGACCGACTTCCCCAACATTCCCTATGCATGGGACCGAGAAATTAAGTTTCTACGCTCGAAAACGTTGACGGCCGATGCGTTGGAACGGATCGCCGGAAAAACCGCCACCGCCTTGTTCACCAACGAGTAGAGCCATCGGCTCCATTCATGGAACAAAAACATGGGCGAACGCCACACCCATCTCCAGGCCCACCATCAGACCCGGCCGTTCCGCCGTCACGTCATACGCCACCGTCGTCGACCAAGACACGCCAAACGGCTGCTCGCCCGGGATATAAATTGCCCCCCCTTGCAGTGTCGGGCTGAACAACAGGCGCTCAGTGGCACCGCGATCATCGGTCCCAACGTACGGCGAAATTCGCCCAAAAAACCTCCACTTCTCGACCTCGCCGAGCAAATAAAAATGTGGCGCGATCTCCTTGGTCGTGCAGACACCCAGGTACCAACGGCTTCGGACGGAATACCCCACGCCGAGACTGACCGATTCGCTCATCGCACCGCCTTCGGCGGTCCACGCGCCCACATGATGCGCAATGGAGAGGCCGTGAAGCGGTTCCTGGGGAAGGGACGTGTATCCCAGCTCGACCCCTGACAACACTGAACAACCGGGGAGCATCAGGAGGGCCGCCCCAACGCGTTCAGAGATCCGAAACCACATTGCCCCAACCAATACCAAACTGAATTCCGGCCATTACTCCTGGATACAGCGGACTTACGTCGTAGCCCACGGACGCGGAAATGGATCCACACCAACCCACTCGGCTGTTCGGGCAGAGCAACACACCAGGCTGAAGCGTAGGGCTAAAAACGAAGCTCGCCGTGCCTTTTCCGATCCCCGCTCCCATGTAGGTGGTGCCACGAACGTAAAAACTCCACCGCTCGTAGTCCACCAACGCATAGGCATGAAGACCCGGCTCGATCGTCGCATAACCGTCGTGAATGCGCGCCCGGCCGGAGAAACCAAACCCCGGAACCACCACGCCTTCATCGGCGTTTTCGGAAACGCCAAACCCCGCATGGGCGGCAATGGAGCCTCCATGAAGATTTTGGGTGGGAAGGGTGGTGTACCCGGTCTCCGCCACCGCGAGGACCGAACAGCCCGACAACAGCCAAGGAAGGATGATTATGCGCATGCCGAAGCCTACCATAGGCGATCGAGAAATACTGCCAGGCCTGCGATCAGCCCTTCCAAGCGACATGATCCCGACGGCGTTCGCTGACGCGCGTCTCCACCGAATCGGCCACCACCAGCTCATACAACACCGCCCGCTTCCCTTCCTGCGGTCGGAGAATGCGCCCCAAACGCTGAACATGCTCACGAACCGTCTGCGTACCGGACAACACAATCGCCACATCCGCCGACGGAAGGTCGACTCCCTCATTCAACACGCGCGAGGTCACCAATACCGGCAGTGAACCGTCTGAAAACGCCTTCAACAACGCCCTTCGCTCCTTGATGTCCGATTGGTGCGTGATCGCCGGAACCAGCAACCGACGGGAGATTTCGTAGACCGTGGCATTGTCGTTGGTGAACACGATCGCGCGTCCATCCTTATGTTCCCGCAGTAATTCCGCCAATAACCTTAGCTTTCCTTCCGACCCTTCTAAGATCCTACGACTCTCGCGCCACGCCTTAAAGGCCGCTCGGCCTGCGCGAGAACGGGCCGCCGCTCGAAGGAATTGCTGCCACCCATTGGGGCTGCCCATCCGGATCCCCTGCTCATCCACAAACGCCTTGTAGTTGGCGCGGGCTTCCTCGTAAGCTTGGCGATCTTCCGCAGAAAGATGAACTTCCAGCACTTCAGTGTGGTACTCCGCCAAGAATTCGCCCGCGAGATCGGTGATCTCCAACCGGTGCACCACCGGTCCCACCATCGAAAGCACCCTTTCATGGCTTCCATCCGGACGTTCCAACGTTGCGGTCAGGCCCAATCGAAACGGCGCGAGCGCCCCTTCAGCCGCGAAACCGTAGGATGCTCCGGGGAGATGGTGCACCTCGTCATAGACGATCAACCCAAACCGGTTGCCGTACTTCTCCATATGCATCCAGGCAGAATCGTAGGTCGAAACCGTGATGTCGTGCACCTCATGGATGCCACCGCCAAGAATCCCCACCGGCTCACCAAAAGCACGCTTCAGCTGATCATACCATTGGCCAACCAAATCGATCGTCGGCGCAATCACCAAGGTAGAACGCCCAGCATCCGCAATGCACAGCTGCGCGACAAACGACTTTCCGGCCCCGGTCGGAAGGACGACCACTCCCCTTCGACCGTTCTTTTTCCAGGCCGCGAGCGCATCCAATTGGTACTGCCGCGGCGAACGCTCCGTCAAAAACTCGCGCTCTAAGTTCACATAGGCGCGTGCTTCGTCCACATACGGGATCTGCCGCCGGTGCAGATCGAGCACCAGCGCGGCATAGTGAATCGCCTGCCCACGCGGAAGTTTAACGCGGGGATCGTACACAAATGCCGAGGGGACCTCTTCCGGCGGGAATCCCTCCAACAACAGCGTGCCCGCTTGATAGCGGATGACCCTGGACAACGCAGCCTCCCCGGGTCAGCGTAACCGGAGACCTTCTTTCGCCGAGGCATCGTAAATCGCTTGACTATTCTTCTGTGGGCAGCGCTCGCGTGGGCCGACGACGACGCCGAATTCCTAAGGTGGCAAGGTCGGATCGACCCGCTACCCCTACCAGCCGAGCAACCGGCCAGCGAATACCGGTTTACCTGGGATTTGTTTGGCCAAATCGCCGAAAAGGTCAAACAAAAGCCAGGAGTTGTCGACACCGAGCAAATCGGTACCACCCTCGAAGGAAAGCCGATTTGGGCGTTCCACATCGAAGATCCTGCGCGCCCGCCCGAACGGAGCGTATTGGTGTTTGCGGGCATTCATGCGCTCGAATGGATCAGCACCGAAGTCGCGACCGATCTCTTGATCTACCTGGTCGATCACCCCGTTCCCAACGTTCGAATCACGGTGATCCCTCTCCTCAACCCCGACGGTCGACGAAAGGTGGAGGAGGACCTCTCAAATGGCGTAGACGCCTACCGACGCGGAAACTCCAAAAATGTCGATCTGAACCGCGATTTCGCTGTGAACACGGACGCCAAAGCCATCTGGAAGTACCTCCTCCCGAGCCGCTACGCCCACAGTGAAACACCACTTTCGCAGCCTGAAAGTCAAGCACTTGACCAATTGGCCGCCCGCGAGCTGTACGATCGCGCTGCCAGCCTGCACGCTTTCGGAGGTTTCCTTTATTACCCTTGGTCTGGGCATTATTCGACACCACCCGATCGCCAGGACTTTGTGCAGCTCGGGCTCGCCATGGAACAGGCGCAGGGCCCGCGAGCGTACCGCACCCGGCAATTGGCGCGTTGGGGCTTCTTTTTCCGGGCCCACGGCACCGAACTCGACCACCTTTATGGGAAGTATGGCACTCGCTCCTTTCTGGTGGAAATGACCCGGAGCGGCCTCAATTTTTCCCGGCCGTCCGAGTGGAAATGGAACTTTCGACTATACAATCCCAAGGATCCCGAAGTTCACATCGAACGCGGCTTCCGAGCGATGCGGGCGCTGATTCTGGAGCCACCCACGCCTGGCGAGCTCGAACATCCCGCTGGAACCCAGCGTTTCATTCACGGTGTCGATTATTCCCGGGGTGTTGAATAAATCGAACGTTGAAGCGTACCGAGCGCCGGAGGAAAAATGCGCAATTGGATTTGGCTCGGACTCGGTTTATTGGCGTGCAACGGCAAAGACGACGAAGAGACCACCTACACGATTGAAGATCAGCCACTATCCGGCAAAATCAACGGCGTGGACTGGACTTTTGAGTCGGGGATCACCGACGACTTCCTGTCGGATGAAGAGGAGTTCTTCGTCGCGCTATTCGGAGAAGTAGTGGATGATGCCTGCAATTTTGGCTTTTCGGACGGATCGGAGATCCTGGTCGGAGTCCCAACGGAAGTCGGTGAATACAACGTTTCACTGTCTCAATCGGGCACATTCGTATACGACGATGGCGACACTCCGATGAATCTGGTGGCCACCGACGGCTTGATTCGCGTCGATGAAATTACCGATACCGAGCTCACTGGGGGACTCGCGCTTGAGGTGGACGAGGACAACACCGTGAATGGCACCTTTACTGTGACCATCTGCCCCACGGAAGACTTCTAACGCCGACAATTTCAGGGCCTTGACGAACAGAGCCGCGTGATTATCGAACCCGGGGGCCGCACCCAAGGGCGGCTACGGGCGATCGATGATCGAGGTTTCCGGACTGACCCGATATTATGGCGAATTCGCGGCGGTGAAGGATGTTTCCTTCTCCGTACGTGAAGGCGAAATCATCGGCGTACTGGGGTTGAATGGCGCCGGCAAAAGCACCACATTGAAGGTGCTCGCTGGATTGATCCCACCGTCCGCCGGAAAGGTGACGATCGACGGTACCGAGATCGCCGAAGCCTCCGACGAATTTAAGGCGCGAATTGGCTATCTCCCCGAAGATCCGCCGCTTTACCGAGACATGACCGTAGAGGCCTTTCTCCGGCACATGGCGCGATTGCGGGGGATGTCCGCCGCTGACGTCGACAAGCGGTTGCCCGAGGTCATCGCGCTCACCGACCTCAAGGGTCGAGAACACCAGGAAATTGGTACGCTTTCGCACGGTTACCGAAAGCGCGTCGGGATCGCCCAAGCGGTCATGCACAATCCTCGGCTGTTGATCCTGGATGAGCCGATCAGCGGACTCGATCCCGTACAAATCATCGAAATGCGCAAGGTGGTTCGCAATCTGGGCGCAGGGCGCGCGGTGCTGATCAGCTCGCATATTCTTTCTGAGATTTCGCAAACTTGCGACCGGATTTTCGTGATTCATGAGGGCAAGCTCGTGGCCCACGGGACCGAAGCGGAGCTCACCAAACGGCTCGGCGATGCCCGATTGGTGATCACCGTTCGCGGGGATCAAGCGGCCTTCGAGGCTTGGTTGGCCAAACATCCCAAAGTCACCTCCGCCCATGCTCGCGCCGTGCCAGCGCCCTTCGCCTCAGCGGTCGTGGACCTTGACGGCGACATCCGAGAGCAGTTTATTCCTGAGCTTTCCGCCGCCGGGTTTGGAATCCGCCTTGTCGAGGTCCCGGACGAAGAGCTCGAAGAGGTATTCCTCGGTTTGACCCGCGAATTTAGGGTGTCCGCATGAACGCGTTATTGATCGCAAAACGCGATTTGGCTGCTTATCTCCACGGCTTTGGAGGCATGGCCATCATTTCAACCATGCTGTTCATCGACGGACTTCTGTTCCAAGTGTTCGTGATCGGCACCGGCGAGAAATACTCTCACGAAATCCTCGAACAATTCTTCTATATGAGCAGCGGCGTGGTGATGATCGCGTCCGTGCTGATCACCATGCGCGCCATCGCCGAAGAACGACAAACGGGGACCGACGTGCTCCTTCACACCTCACCGGTCAGTGAATGGCAGATCGTCGTCGGCAAATACCTGGCGGCCATGGGGATGCTCACCCTGCTGACTTTGCTCACCGCCTACATGCCAGCTTTAATCTTCGTGAATGGCAAGGTGAGTTACGCCCACATCGCCACCGGCTACCTTGGCCTACTGAGCCTCGGATCGGCGACCACCGCGATCGGAATCTTCGGATCGAGCTTATTTCGCAACCAATTCGGTGCCGCCATTGTCTCCGGCGTGATCGTCGTCAGCATGTTGTTGTGCTGGCTGTTGTCGGAGCTGGTTAGCGCTCCGTTTACGGATGTGGTGGCTTACATGGCACTTTTCGACAAGCACTTCATGCCGTTTATGGAGGGGCGCCTGTTGAGCACCGGCCTCACCTTCTACGCCAGCGTGACCTTCGTGTTTTTGATGCTTTCATCGCGGATGCTTGAAGGGAGGCGCTGGCAATGATCCACTCATTCACCCTCCTCGCCGGCCTTTCGCTGGTCTTCCTTGGTGAACGTGCTTTCGGCGAAGGCACCGTTCGATGGACGCTTTCCGGCCTCGGGCTGACGCTCGTGTTGGCCGAAGCGGGCGCCCGCACCCTCTCGTGGCAGAAGGCCTCGGGAGCAACCAAACAAGCCCAGTTTAGTGCGCTCGCCCTTTCGGGTGTGGTGCTGGCCGGTTTGGGCTTGTATGGCGTCAGCCAAGCACCGCTCGGCAGTCTGCCTCCAGACATTGCGGACCTTTGGCCGGGCATTTTCACCGTACTTTCAACGGTCGCCGTCCTCAGCGGCTCCTTACCGCTTCTCCTGCTCAATCGGGCTTTGGAAGCCCATCCGGTGATGTTGCCTCAAGGTACCGCCAAACGCGTGATCCGTGGCGGACTCGCGGCAGCCTTTGGCATCGCGCTGGTGTTCCCCGTAAACTACCTCGCCGCCCATCACAAATGGGAGCGGGAGGTCGCCTACTTTAAAGTGACGGAGGCCAGCGAGCCGACCCTGTCAATGGTAAAGGGGTTGACGGATCCAGTAGAAGTTTTCCTGTTTTACCCTCCCGGATCGGAAGTCGGAGAAAAGCTCCGTCCGTATTTCGACACCCTGGAGAAGGTCTCCGAGGGACGCCTGCAATTGCAATGGGTTGACCAAGCCGTCGACCCTAAGCTCGCGGAAGAACTCAAAGTTCGCGACAATGGCTTCATCATCTTCCGGCAGGGCGAAGCGACCGAGAAATACAAGCTCGATAACGATATCGACAAAGCCCGCCGCGAACTTAAGAAATTGGATGCCCAGGTTCAAAAATACCTGATGAAGATCGCCCGGGGCCCGCGCACCGCCTACCTGATGACCGGCCATGGCGAAGCTTCTACCAAGGAAAAGGACAATCCTTTCCGGAAGATCTCCGGTTTCAAGGGTGCGCTCGAATCTCTGAATTTCAAGGTAGAAACCTTCGGAGTTGCCGACGGTTCCTCCGACGCCGTCCCCGAGGACGCCGCGCTGCTGGTGATCGCCGCGCCCGAAACTCCGCTTTTGGAGGAAGAAATTGCCGCGGTGAAGGCTTACCTCGATCGCGGTGGCCGGCTGATGGTGATGGTCGAGCCCGGCGGCGATCGCGTCGCCCCGATTCTGGAGAAACTCGGCGTAACAGCTGGAGAGTTCCCTGTGGCACATTCCCAGGCGTTCCTCCCACAAAAGCGAGGCGTCGCCGATCGCGTGCTCCTGGTCAGCAACCGGTTTGGAAGCCACGCCGCCGTTACCACACTTTCAAAGAACTCTTCCCTTCTGTGGGTGGTCATTCCAGAGGCCGTCGCGCTCACCGAAATCCCCGGAACGCCCGTTGTTCCATCGGTTCTGGTGCGCTCCGCCGAAGGGGCTTGGGAAGATGTCGATGGAGACCGTGTTCAAAGCCCCCTCGAACTAGGAGGCACCTTTAACCTTGGTTATGCAGCGTCCGGACCCGTGACCTCTGCAGGCGAGGGCCCCCCGACCGAGTGGCGCGCCCTGGTGTTCGGCGATGTGGGGTTCATGTCCGACATGGTCCTGGTCAACCGCGATCTCGCTGGAAACGCCCAATTGGTTCGCGACAGCCTGCTGTGGGTGGTTGGCGACGAAGAGCTGGCCGGCGAAACGAACAGCGAAGAGGACGAGAAGATCGCGCACACCCGAGAACAAGACGTCAAGTGGTTCTACGGGTTGATCCTGGGAATGCCAGCGCTGGTGTTTGGCGCTGGAGTAGGAATCCAAGCGTTGCGGAGACGAAAATGAGGGAAGTGATCGTTCTCGGATCGCTGCTGGCGGTTTCGTTGGTGGGTGCCTTCTTTACGTGGACCGCGGAAGAACCACTACCAAACGCCGAAGATCGCATTGACATGTTCGCGGCGTCTTCCGGTGAGGTGACCGGGATCGCTTGGAAAAGCGACACGCTGACGGTGCAGGTCGAGAAGCGAAGCGACGCGCTGGGCGAGTATTCATGGATCACCGTGACCGAGCCAAAGCAGGGAAAAATCCGCCCTCCTGGAGACACCGACTCGGAGCCCGAAGAGGAAGCCAAAGTGACCTCCTTCAAGGGAAATGATGACGCCGAGGAAATCTGGCGGTTGTTCTCCCCACTTCGCGCGATGCGTGAACTCAGCGCGGCAGACAGCGCTGTCTACAAGCTCGATCAGCCCCTCGCGACGATCGAACTCACCCGCGCCAGCGGTGTGCTTTCGTTGCCGGTAGGCGCGGAAACCTACGGTGGAAAGGATCGTTACGTTGGACTGGGTGACAAGGTGTTTCTGGTCGACGACGTCGATCTCAAACCTCTGCAGTTTGGGAAAAGTCGCCTCATGGAACGCCGACTTCAGCCGGTGGCCGTCGAAGAAGCAGATGTGGTTCGAGTCGCTCAGGGCGAGACAAACGTCCCTTTCACCCACAAGAACCGCAGTGACGCCGAGGCGGACTTTTGGTCGCGCGGCGGCACCGACACCCCGGATGCCGCGGCCAGCGCATGGTTGACCAAGCTGTTTAAATTGCGCGTTCAAGCCTATGTGGAGGAGTCTGAACTCCCGGAAACCGAGCTGGTGCTGAGCTACGAAGTGGAAGGGCAGGGCAAGACCTGGAAGGTTGAGATCCTCAAAGAAAACAAGCCCGAAAGGCCCGATTTCTTCGCGAAGACGCCGTTCAATCGGGGGGCGGTCAAGCTGACCCGTTCGATGGCGAACGACATGATCGCGGACGCGCCAGCCGTTTTAGCGGGAACAGCACCCGCTCCCGAAAAGCCGGCGCCGAAGGAGCCCGGAGCAGGCCCTACTCCCGGAGCGCCGCACGCTCCGCACCCGACGCCGCCGCCAGGGCACCCTTAGCGAGCCCGGTCGCTAATTCGCAAGCCCGTGAACTTACGGGCCCCGCAAACCCCAGTCTTCCCGGCAATCATCGCAGGACCGGGCGCCGAAACGTCGCTGATCAGCGACGCGCGCCCGAACCGACCAGCTGCTGCCGACCCACAGCCCGCACCAAGTCAGGGGTCGAGCGGCCGCCAGTTGTCTCCACCATCAAGGGACAGTTCCCGCGCTTCGAGCGGCGGCGCGCGGAGCCGCCGGCCACGCCGTCAGCCACTTTGGCGCTATAATTGGTCATGAGCACGACCGGCGCGGCGATATTAATGGTTGAAGCGGGACAGATTGACCTGCAGCGTCGACGCGTCTTGCGCAACGGATCGGAAATCTCGCTCACCACCCTGGAAGTAAACTTACTTGTCTATCTGGTGGAACGTTCCGGTCAGCCGGTGTCGACGGACGCGCTCCTGGTCGACGTCTGGGGGTACAAGCCTGGATTGGTTTCCAGAGCCCCGTTTTATACGGTACGTCGTTTGCGCCAGAAGATCGAAACGGACCCAGCCAATCCGAGGCACCTTCTCACAGAGTATTCGTTAGGGTACCAGTTTGTACCACTGGAATCCAACACGCCCTCTGTCGCCCCACTGGCATCGTCCCCCTCCCCCTGGGTCGGGCGCCAGGCCGAGCTGCAACGAATGCTTGACTGGTGGTCCGGCTCCGGGCGGCTGTTGACCCTCGTGGGCCCAACCGGCGTGGGCAAAACGGCCCTTGCATCCTTATTTCGAGGAAGACTCGGGCCGAAGGTCTCCGCGCGATGGATCGATCTCACCGAAGCTACGGACGCCATTGCGGCGTGTGAAGCGGCCACGGCACAGGGAATGAACTTTTTGCCGGACGTCGATCCATCGCTGGCGGGTCACCCGTCGATCGAGGAACGTGGCGTCTCCTTGCTGATCTTGGACAACGTCGATACCGCGATCCCCAGTGTCCGAGCGCTCATCTCCGACTGGGGACGAACTCCCGATTTGCCTTTTCGCGTTCTGGTGACCAGTCCGATCCGGCTCGGAATGCCCGGCGAGGCGGTACTCGATGTGCCTGGCCTCGACGCCGACGACGGACGGGCCCTGTACCAGCGCCTTGCGGCGCAGCGTGGAGCGCCGGCCGACTCTGAAGCCGCAATCGACTCTTTGGTCGCCGAACTGGAGGGCTTGCCGCTCGGAATCGAGCTGGCCGCATCACGCAGTACCTGGTGGCGCGCTGAACAAACACTGGACCGCCTACGAGCGGGCGTAAACATAAGTTCTGTGCTGACGAATCGCCACCCCCGACACCAATCGCTGTTGTCCGCCATCGATTGGATGTGGGATCAACTGACGCGGAGGCAGCAGGAGGTCTTGGCGAAATGTGGGCTTTTCCGAGGGGATTTCTCGGCGGAGGCTCTCGCAGCTACCAACAACAGCTCCGCGGAAGACGACCTGGTCATCCTTTGCGAGCGTTCCTTGGTGCGCGTATGTCGACCAGGCCGGTTTGTGCTGCCGCAAATGGTCAGCATCTACGTCCAGGAAAAGCTCAAAAGCCACCCCGACCGCGAGCGCTGGGAGGCAGCACAGATCCGGTGGTATCTGGACCGTCTCGCCCCTGCGCGCGACAATCCCCACGGGCGCGCATGGGTGGTACTCCTGCGCTGGATTGGGGACGAGATCTCCAACCTTCGGCACATCGCGAGTCAGCTTCAAAACGCCGATCCGGCGTGGGCGTCCTCAGTCGAATTCCTCCTAGCGGCTTGGTTTACGCTCCATTTTCAGTGGCCGTCTGTGGAGCATGCTCTGGAGCGCGCCCATGCACTCGCGCCCCCCGAGCAGCAGCTGGAGATCGAGGTCCGCCAGCTCACCTCCTTTGCAGGCGCACAACGACGCGAAAGGGCCCTAAAGCTGCTCGAGCGAATGCCCTTGTACACCACCGACAAGCCTCAAGGGCTACTCCGATGGTGGATTACAAAAGTCGTAAGCGCCTTCCCGGACACCGCGGCGGCGCTGGAAATGTCAGAGCAAGCGTTAGGGGTGGCCCGGAGGTTCCTTCCGGACCGCGTACCGGAATGCCTGGTGATGTGTGCTCACCACGTCGTTCGGTCAGGGGATCCCGAAAAAGCACTTCGCTACCTACAGGCTGCATTGCAAGAAGCGGGGCCGTGCCCGCAGGAGATCTTCCTGTGCGGTCAATTGGCGGTGGCTGCCTGGAGCGTCGGAGACGCGACGCTGGCGAAACGGGCCCTGGAGCGACGAACTCAAGCGATGCTGCGTGACCTCGGGTGCATTCCACCATGGCACCTGCCGGGCGATCTTGCCGAACTTTCCTTGGAGTTGTTTGGAACAGCCCCCCCGGCTGGATTGGCGCCGCTGTATTGGCGAGGGTCCACAGATCAGTGGCTGGAAAAACGGCTCCGCTTGCGCGGCCACCTGTGGGAAGGCTCGTGGGATCGAGCGGAAGGGGTCCTAAGCCAGCTTACGCACCCTAACGTTCGAGAAGTGCGCCACATCGGCAGACTTGGACGTTCCATCTTGGAACGCCAGCAGGGTCGGCTCGCGGAGGCCGAGCGCCTGCTGGTGGAAGACCTCAACGAACCCGGCCTAAGCGACATCCGCAGGCAGAGGCACGTCGTGGCGGAACTGGCTCTCCTCTTGTGGCTGCGGGGTGCCTGGGACGAAGGGATCCGGGTTGTTCAATCTGTTCCGCACCACCCGAGTTCGGCTGTTTTCTGGCGTCAAATGGTCGCACTTGCCAGGTTCGGCTCCGTCGCCGACCAGATCACCCAGGCCGGAAGTCCCCTGCCCCGTTGGACGGACCCCTTGCCGACCGCACCTTGTTTTCCACGGGTATTTTTCGGCATGCCCGAATCCACG
>SXGT01243515.1_pt1 | contig 17467 bp, 16 predicted proteins | sample 3176221 | NCBI WGS metagenome assembly SXGT01 (sample SAMN11356862, study PRJNA531348) | freshwater metagenome | isolation source: freshwater sample F1-120 | place: China: Fuxian Lake, Yuxi | collected 2017-12-25
AGCGCGCCGGTCCACAGCGCGATGAAGGTGAAGAGAGCGCCGGTCGGCGCCAGCGCACGCGCCATCATGAACGACAGGCGTGTATTGAAGGCGAGGCCGATGGCACCCCAGAAGGCCATGACCAGGTAGATGAACATCGACATCCAGGCTGCCGGCACATGAATGAAGATGATGCGATAGGCCTCGCTCTGCTGGAAATCGGTCGGCGCCAGAAAGAAGCTGATGTACAGCCCCCAGATGGTGAGCAGACCTGCGCTCCAGGCGAACCAGGGGATCAGCTTGCCGGCGAGGCGGTAGAAATTGGCGGGGGATGCGTAGGTATAGAGGTTCATTCGACGCTTATTCAAGTGAGACACGTAAAGCCGCAGCGGCAATCCAGGGCGCGATCATAAGGGAGAGCACCATGAACGCGCCCAACAATGACAGGTGCGCCTCGGCTCCGGTTCCCGTCATGACGCCATCAACTGCGCCGGCGCCGAAAATAAGTGCTGGAACATACAGCGGCAGAATCAGCAGGGTCAGCAACACGCCGCCGCCGCGCAGGCCCAGTGTCAACGCGGCGCCGACGCCGCCGAGCAGGGAAAGGATCGGCGTGCCGAGCAGCAGGGACAGTTCGAGCACGAGTATCGCGTCCCAGCTTAAATTGAACTGAATGCCTAGCACCGGCGCTATCAGCAACACCGGAATGCCGTAGATCAGCCAGTGCGCGATCGACTTGCCCAGGACCAGCAAGACAGTCGGTTCCGGCGACAGCACCATGTGTTCCAGGCTGCCGTCGTGATGATCATCGGCGAACAGCCGCGAAAGCGACAGCAGGGAAGCCAGCGTGGCGGCGACCCACAGCACGCCGGGACCGATGCGCGCCAGCATCTCCGGTTCCGGGCCGACGCCGAGTGGAAACAGGCTGGCCACCATGACGAAGAAAAATTGCGCGATCAGCCAGTCGCCACGCCGCCGTGCGGCCAAGGTCAGGTCGCGGCGGAGTACGGCAAGCAGGAAGCGGTGCATGTGTCGGGCCTATGCCAGTTCGGGAATGGCAACATTGCCGACCAGCAGGCGTTGCACGCTGACGCCTTCGAGGTTCAGCGCCTGATGCGTGGTTGCGACGACCATGCCGCCTGCCGTCAGGTGGTCGCGGATCAGGCCTTCCATCAGCGCGACCGCATGCACATCGAGGCCGGTCAGGGGTTCATCCAGAATCCACAATGTCGCACCGGCCAACAGCAGGGCGGCCAAGGCCACCCGGCGACGCTGGCCGAAAGAGAGCACACGGCACGGCAAGTCAAGACAGCGGCCGAGGCCGAGTCGCTCCAGGGTTTCGACGGCGCGTTTCTGGTCGAAAGGACGACCGTGCAGGCCATCGGCAAAACGCAGATTTTCCTCGGGATTGAGGTCATCCTTGACGCCATTGGCATGGCCCAGATAACACATCTCGGCGTGATAGGCCTCGCTGATGCGGCGTATCGATTCACCCCGCCAGCGGACTTCTCCCGCTTCCGGACGTGCCAGGCCGGTGAGCAGACGCAACAGGCTGGTCTTGCCCTGGCCGTTGCCGCCCTGGACGAGCAGCAATTCCCCTTGTTTCAGGCCGAAGTTCATGTTTTTGAACAGCAAGCGTTCGCCACGCGCGCAGGCTAGATCATGAATGGTAAGAAGCGGGTCGGACATGGCGGCGGAAATCGAGGGGCGGGCGAGGATACCCGCAAAACACCGGGTGGCAAAATGTCGAGGATCAATAAATCAGGAATCAGTCCAAATGCCGGGTGTCGCCCGTTTCAAATGGCGGGCAAGCCTTATTTGAGAACAAACGCCACTTTGGCTGAGGCAAGGAAGTTGCTCTTCTGGTCGGCGGCATAGATGCGCAACACATCTTCATCACTGACGTTCAGATCGGCCATGGTTTTCAGCCCGGTCGCCTTGACCACCAATGGCATCCTGGCGCCGCGTGCCTCGAGTGCGGCGCGGGCCTTTTCGATGGTATTGGTGTATTCGCCGGCACCCTGTTCGACCAGAATCTTCTGACTGACCTTGGATGGGTCATACAGTGCTTCACCATTGCCGGAATAGATGCGGTTGATCAAGGCAGGCTGGAAACCGAGTTCCCGTGCGTCGATGATCAGTCCGTCATGCGGCTCTGCCGGCGCCGCCGGTTTGACGCTGGCGGCAGGCACGGCAGGGGCTGCGTCGACGACTGTGGCGGGGGGGGTATAAACCGCAGTGCGCAGCATGGCCTTGCCGGGGGCGGCATTGATGTAGTTGCTGTACATCGTTTCAGCCACGCCATCCGGCCCGAGCACGCCGATGCGCATGAAAACCACGGCGACGCCGTCTACCGGATTCCATTCCTCATGCACCTTGCGCGCCCCCTTGATCAGGCCGCTGACCGCTGTTTTGACGACATCGCTTTCCAGGGCGCACTCGCGCACCGTGGTCTGGCCGGAAACGTAAACACCATCGACGATTTCGGCCAGGCGGCGGTAGGCAGCCACTTCCGCTGCGCGAATCGCGGTCATGCGTTGGCGTGCTGGTGTTCCGCCCGCCATGGGTAGACCCTGTCCGACGACCAGGATGTAACCGTCCGTCATTGCTTCCCGAGGTGAATCGGTCAGATCCAGATTGTGTTGTTCCAGCCAGGCGCGACCCTGATCGAAATTTCCCGGTACGATCCGGTCCGCCAGGGCGGGGGACAAGGCGAAACATAGAGAGACAAGCGCGAAAGTCGAAATAGAAGCCTTGACGGTGTTCATGATGCGATCCCCATTGCGATGACTGATATTGCTAAACTGGCCTAAGGTTAAACAAATAAATGCCGTAGACACACTGCGCGCTTGATTATTTCTTTCGCACGGCAAACCAGAAACCCCTTGAGAGCTATCCAGTCCGGTTGGATGTCGTACATGAATTGTAGAACCCTAGCAGCCCGTCGGAATTTGGAATCATCGGCTATGAATCGACCGCATCGGTCCGTTTTTCACCGGCTTCTTGCCCAATGGAACGAGCATGCTGCGGCGAGTCTGCCAGCATCTGCGGCAAAAAATGGCCTCGCCGGGGTCAATCCAGGATATCGACAACCAGATTCCGACTGGCCGCAAGCAATGCTTCCTGCTGCGTTCCGCTCTTTTCACGGGCAACATCCGGGCGCCGGCAAGGCACGGGCTATTTTGTTGGCCTGCCTATTCAGCGCACAGGCCGTCACTTCATTTGCTTCCGAAGAAGGCGGGTTTGATTTCACCCGCCCCGTTGCGACCAAGCCGACCGCCCAATCGGGACAGGCGCCGGCGCAACCTGCTGCTCAGGTCTCGCCGGCTGAACTGCCGCGCAATGTGGCGATACTCCCGTTCGACAATGACACAAGCGATCCGGATATCGCGGCTGAGGTTCGGCGTGCTTTTTATAACCAGTTCAGTTCCAAGGCCTATGGCGACATCGAACTTGCTGCTGTCGATGCCCGCTTGCTCGCGCTTGAACGTGGCGACAAGACGTCCCTCGCCAAAGACAAGGAACGGTACCGGAATTTCTGTCAGTCGCTTGGTTGCGATGGTGTCGTCAGCGGTCGCGTGATCGAGTTTCGCAAGATTTTCGCGGGGGTGTATTCGGAGTTGGCGGTGGTGGCCGAAATCAGCCTGATCAACGCACTGACCGGAGAAATACTGCTGACCCGCAAGGAGGAAGCGACTTTCCGTGAAGGCGGACTCAGTCTTTCACCGATCGGCCTCGCGCTGTCCGCGATGTCCGCCGCGCTCAACCTGCGCGATATCCAGCGGGTGCGCCTGGTCAGCGAAATCGGCTACATGATCGCCAAATCCATCCCTGAGCCGATGGGCGGCGGCGCGCGTATGGGGCCGCGCATCCAGGGCGTATTGTCGAATGCGGCGGAATCGCCGTTTGGTCTGGGCAAGGTTGTCAGCATTGCCATGCAGGCCGAAGGCGGAGGTGCCGCAGTTTTCGACATCGGCAACTACCGGCGCTCGCTGCCGATGATCGAGAAATCGCCCGGCGTCTATGTGGGCGAATATCGTGTCCAGGATGGCGACGCGGTTCGCCAGGCCAGCCTGGTCGCTACTTTGCGTGGTCGCAACGGACTCGTTTCGAGTTGGTATGACACCGGTGCGGTGAACATAGATAGTCAGGCGCCCGCCGCTCCGGCGCGCCTGAATGCACGGTCGCAACCCGGAAAGGTTGTGCTGCGCTGGGATGCGCTGACCCAGGTTTCCGACCTGGCCGGTTATCAGGTGCTGCGTTCCGAGCAGCCCTTGTCCGGCTTCAAGCCGATTGGCGTTGTACAGGCGCCGGAGTTCGTCGACCGGAGCGCAGCCGATGCGCAATACCGTTACTACCGCGTTGTCGCGCTGGATCGCGCCGGCAATGCGTCGGAACCGGGTCCGATTGCGCGTGGCCGCATGTTGCCGGAAGGCGATGTGTTGGTTGCCGGCAAAATCGAATCGGATCGCGAACTGGTCGGCAATGTGCGAATCAGCGGTGATGTCGTTGTCCCCTGCGGGGTGAATCTGCAAATTGCCCCCGGCACGCGACTCGCCTTTGAGCCGGCAGCGCGATTGATTGTGCAGGGCGGCCTCAACAGTGATAGCCGGGACGAGCCGATCGAATTCCGTGCGCAGGGTGATACCGCCTGGGGGGGCATCCGAGTGGACGGCGGCAACATCGGTTTGCGCGGCTTCAATCTTTCCGGTGCTGCAACCTGTATTGAACTGCAGCATGCGAAGGGCATTCTGGAAGGCGGCCAGATCCAGAAATGTGAAACAGGTCTGCTGATTTCCGGGGCGGGTGGCGTTGGTGCGCACGATCTTCGCATCATCGAAAATCGGGTTGGCGTTCGCCTGGAGCGCAGCGATGCCGAAGTGGTCCAGAACCGGATCGCGAACAATGAGGTTGGCGTCGAACTTGACGCCTTCTCGGGCATGTTGCGCGATAACGCGATTTTCCAGAATACGCTCAACTTGCGCGCCGATGCCGGCACGCTGCTGGAAGCCAACTACTGGGGCAGCCTCGATCCTGCCGCCTTGCGGATTGAAGGCGGCATGGTCAGCGAGGCGCTGAATCGTCCTCCGCCGGATGGTAAGGTGGTCGCCTTGCGCGTCAGTCCCTGCGCCGGCTTGAGCGCCGAGGCATGCCGGCAGAAAGCGGCCGAGGCCATGATCGAGGGCGGGCGGCTGTTTCGGGCAAAAAACTATGGCCGCGCGTTGACCCAGTTTGAAACCGCGATTGCCATCCAGCCGAGCGCCGATGCCTACTATTTCGCCGCAATCTGCCATCAGGAAATGCGGGAAGAATCACACGGTATCGCGCGCCTGCTTGAGGGGGTTGCCGCATTCCCGGCCGATCCCTCCCTGCGCCGGGCGCTGGGCATGCTGTATTTTCAGCGCGGCGAAACAGTCAAGGCACGTGAACATGTCGTCGAAGCGTTAAGGTTGTCACCCAACGACCGCCAGTCCGCGTTCTTGCTGGAACGACTTGGTGGCGCACAACCGAGTGAGAAAACCGGAACCCCAAAACCATGAACCCTATTCAGATCTCTTCGCGTTTGCATCTACACCTGGCTGCGCTGCTCTGTGGGCTGGCATTTCTCGGACTGTTGCCGAATACCGCTGTTGCCGACGATATCGTTCTCGGCCTCACCCGGGGCGAAGTGCATGTTCTGCCGGCTGGCCGCGCCCAGCCCGTCACCGGCGACAAAGGCCAGGTATTGCGCGGAGGCGACCGCGTCTATACCGGCAAGAACGGCTGGGCGACATTACTGGTGCCGGACGGCAGCCGCGTGGTCCTGACCGCCAATTCCGAGTTCATGGTGCGTTCACACGATGCCAAGCGGCGCAGCGGTACCTTTGCACTGATCGCCGGCATGCTGCGCGCCATTATCAGCCCCTCGCCGAAGGCGCCGCCGGATTACCGCTTCAATACCCTCACCGCAGTGGCAGGCGTGCGCGGCACCGACTTTTCGATGGTCAATCGGGGCCAGGCCAATGTGTTTTTCGGCAACAGCGGCAAGGTCGAGGTGCAGGGATTGAATACTGCATCGCGTGCTTTGACCGGCGCTACCGTTGTGCAGACGACGCGAGGCTTCACGCCGACCGAAGCGGTGGCGGTCGAGCCCAATTCGAGACTGGCTGAGGCGCGCGATCTGCTCAACACGGTTACCGAAACCGCGCCGGACTCCTGGGATGCGGCTGGAAAACTGCCGGAAATCGTGGCGCGCTGGAATATCTCCTATAGCCGTTACCTGGCCGATGCCGGACGTCATGAAGAGGCCTTGCATGTGTTGCAGGTGGCAATGGATCTGACCGATGCCGAAGAAATCCAGGCAGATGCCCGGCTGGAGCGCGGCGCGGTCTACAGTCGCGAGCCGGCGCGCGCGGAGGAGGCCTTGCGCGAATATGCCGCGTTGCTGGAGATGCCTTATTCAGGGCCGCAACGTGAAACGGCCCTGTACATGGCCGGCATGGGATATTTTCAGCTCAAGCAGGTAGCGCCTGCGCGCAAACTGCTGAGCCAGTACCTGCTCGATTACCCGAGCGGACGCTACCGGGCGCGTGTGGAAACCCTGTTGCGCTCGCTTGATAACCCTTATTGATCAGTCACACGATGAACCGCGCATTTGCCGTATCCGATTTGGCCGCGTTGTACTTTGCACGGCATCGAGTTACTCGGGAGTAACCATGCGATCTCTTGTTTTCACCACGCTGCTGTGTTTGATGGCCTGCTCAGGCGCCAGCCACAGCGCGGTCATGCCGAAAGAAAAGCCGTTTCTTACCGAAGCCGAGGGCAGTGCCTGCATGGGCGACGACAAGTCGCGCAAGCAGACTGAAGAAGTCGCCCGCGACGAAGCCAAGCGCCGCGCCGCAGAGCAGGCGGCGACCCAGGTGCGCTCGCAGAGCAGGGTTTCCATCGGCACTCTGGAAGAGGACGTCATCAAGATCATGTCCGCCGGCAAGGTGCGAGTCATCGAAGTGCTGGATAGCAAGTGGGACAAGGATGGCTGTTACAGCTACCGCATTCGCGCCGAGGTCACCCAGTCGCGGCCGGGCGAGATGCCCGGCGTCGTCCAGACCGAGGAAGAAAAGCTCTGGGCCGAAATCGAGGATGCGCCCGATCTACGGACGGTGGATGGTTTCCTGTCGCGTTTCCCGTTCAGCGTGCACACTGAAAATGCGCGTGTGCTGCAAGCCGAACTGGAGACCAGTTATCCCCGCGTCGCCGGGCCTTTCCTGGTTTTTCGTGATACCGCCCTGCACCTGCGGCCGGAGGCGACGTCGATCAGCATCAGCGACATTTCGCAGGGTGAAATCCTTGCGGTGTCAAAGATTCATGATGCGAAATGGGCTGTCATCAAACGGGATGTCGGCCAGGTTTACACGCCGTTTGCCAATTTGCGCGCCATCACCGAAGAGGAAGCCAAGGCCTGGTTGCGTTGCCAGAAGGCCGGCAAGGATGTCCGCGCGTGGCAGGGATTTCTGCAAACCTATCCGAAAAGCCATCTGGCGCGCTTGGCCAGGGATCGGCTTGCCAATGTGGAGAATCGGCTCGCCCGCGAAGAAGGGTTGAGCAGCCAGGACAGCGAGGAAATCGCTTTGTGGAATCGCTGCCTGAAAACACGCGACATCCAGTGCGCGCGCGAGTACCGCAGGCGCTATCCGAACGGCAAATTTGAAAAGGAATCGTGGCAGATTCGCTGATCGGGTCGTTCATTCGTTCGGTAGATCCGAACCGCGCGCCGCTCGCCATTCAATCAACTGCAACTTCAGGAGTTCACCATGAAGCGTCGTTTTACCTTATTGCCCTTGTCCGCTGCGTTGATGATCGCCGGATTGCTGGCCGGCTGCACGACCCCGGGCCGCATCAATGTTGCGTCGATCCAGCCCATCGCCGGCGGCGTGGACGCCAAGCAGCGCGTTGTGCCGGGCAAGCAGGTGCCATTTGAAGTGCGTCTGCTGGACAAGGACGGCAAGGTGTTCAGCACCGGCGACAACAGCCTTGCCTGGGATGATCTGGAAATCACCGCGTCGAACGCCAGTTTCGACCGTGCCAGCGGCAGGATTACCTTTCTGCGCGACATCAGTCAGGCGGCGGACACTCGTTACAAGATCAGCGTCGCTTACAAGCAGACGCCCGAGATCAAGGGCGTGCTCAGCGTGATTCCCGATTGGGCTCTGATCCTCGGTCCGGCACCGGCCGATGTCGCCAGCATGCAGGTCGCGGTGGAAGGGTTCAAAGATGGCGACCGCATGGCGCCCGGCCAGTTGCTGCCACTGAAGGTCGAAGTGAAGGATAACGAAGGCCGCTATTTCGGCCTGGGCGATGCCGGAAACAACCTGCCGATCGAGCGGCTTGATATCGAAACCGTGAACATGGATTTTTCGCGGCAGAACTTCATGCTCAGCGGCATCAACGACAGAAAGAGTGTCGAGGCTGGCGGCTACGGTATCACCGTCAAGTACCGAGGCAACCCGATCCAGACCTATACCGCGCGTTTCCATCCCGACTTCCAGTTGGTGGAAGGGCCGGATGCCAAGGACGTGCAGGATATCTACTTCGGCGAGCCGACGGCGAAAGTCGTTGCGGCGATACCCGGCTCGATCGTGCCTCTGCATTTCCAGGTCAAGGACCGCGCAGGTCGTGTCTATACCTACCCGCGCCAGGGTAATCAGCCCACTCTGCTGGCCGGCAAGATGCGCATCATTGGAGAAAATCTGGTGCATGACGAAGCCGCCAGCCAGCTCAAGCTGAGCGACAACTATCACGCCATGGTCGGCAAGGCCTACAAGGTATTCGCCACCTATGAGGGTCGCGATGACATGGTGACCAGCCATGTTATCCAGCCCGATTTGCTGCATGGCCTGCCCTTGATGGAAAGCCACGTTATCGAACTGAAAGGCAATAAAGGCGCGGATGGCCGTGCCGGCCAGAACGGCAGCGATGGTCCGAACGGTTCCGCAAGTCCGGTCGGGCTGGGCGGCGCCGGCGCTTCCGGTACCGATGGCACGCATGGCGGCCCTGGCCGCAATGGACAGCATGGTCCGTCGATCCAGGTGCTTTCGCAGGAAGTCCGCACGCTGGATGGTCAAACCCGTCTGGCGCTGATCGAAGTGACCGGTCCGGGGCAATCACCCAAGTATTTCCTGCGCCAGCTCAACGAGCGTCCGTTGGAAGTGACCTCGATCGGTGGTGCCGGCGGCGATGGCGGCAATGCCGGCAATGGCGGCAATGGCGGCAACGGCGGCGATGGCAAGTACGGCGGCGGCAGCGGCGGCCGTGGCGGCCACGGCGGCAACGGTGGCAACGGCTCCAACGGCGGCAATGGCGGCAAGGTACTGGTGCTGGTCTCGACGCCGGATATGGAAACGGCATTTGTCCCGCTGTCACGCGGCGGTGAAGGCGGCAAGGGCGGCGATGGCGGCATCGGCGGCAAGGGGGGCAGCGCTGGTTCGATTCTGGTCGTCAAGCAGGATGGAAATGGCCAGGACAGAAGCGCCTCGCAGCAAGTGCCGTTGGCTGCAACCGGCAGCGAAGGCAGCAGTGGCGCCAACGGGGCCTACGGCGTGCCGGGCAACAGCGGTGATGACGGTTCGGTGGAAATCCGGGTCGACCAGAAGGCCGGCGATGTGATCCGGCGAGCGCCCAAATCCCTGGTGGAGAACGTGCTGTATTGAGCCACTCAGCGTTGGTCGTTCCGTTTCATTGGCGGGCACGCAAGCTACCCGGAGTCGGGCAGCGGGACTGCCGGTCGGCCAGCCGATCCCGAGGCCTCGTCAGTGTGAGCCTTGATCGCACATCGCGCGGATGAACCAGCAGGCTATTGAACCGGCCGATCCGGTGCATCGGATCGGATCGCTGCCGGCCGACTGCCGTGACGCGGCGCAGTTGCTCAACAGCGGCTGCACCTGTCAGGCAGTCGATCGCGCGCGACTGTCCAGCGCCCTTGCCCTGGGTGGCGAGCCTTTGCTGGCAGACATTACCGCCACGCGGCCGCATCTTTTTTCGGATTCGATGGTGTTTGTCGGCGAAGCGCACTTGCGGCGCATGGCTGCGATCATCGCTGCCGTAGAGTCGGTCATCGCGATGCCGGCCTATCGAGAGGCGGTGCTTGGCCGGGCCGGGAGGGCGGCACAGTTTGCTCCAAAAGCTGCCGGCGTCTTCATGGGGTATGACTTCCACCTGTTTGGCGGCGACGAGCCGGGGCCGCGCCTGATCGAAATCAATACCAATGCCGGCGGGGGGCTGCTCAGCGCAAAGCTCCTCTCGGCACGGCGCACCTGTGCCTGTTGCGATGCGATTGCCGCGCGGCGCCAGTTTGATGCGGTTGCGGTGGAGGCGGCTTATGTCGCCATGTTTCGCGAGGAATGGCGCCTGGAGCGTGGCGATACGCCCCTGTGCCGCATCGCCATCGTGGATGACAACCCTGCCGAACAGTATCTGGCGGCTGAATTCGAACTGTTTCGGCGCTTGTTCATCGCGCACGGCATCGATGCCGTGATCGTAGACCCCCGTCAGCTTGATTACGCACAGGGCCGGCTTGAACATGCCGGCAGGGTGATTGATCTGGTTTATAACCGGCTCACTGATTTTGCGCTCGAAGCACCGACCAATGCAGCCTTGCGCGCCGCCCACCAGGATGCGGCCGTGGTGCTGACGCCGCATCCGCGTGCGCACGCACTACATGCCGACAAGCGCAATCTGGTGTTGCTGAGCGATGCCGACTGGCTGCGTGAAGCGGGTGTGCCGGCGGATATCCGGGATGAACTCGCGCAGGGCATTCCGCTGACGCTGGAAGTAGAGGCTGCACAGGCGGATCGCTTCTGGCGCGAGCGCAGGCAGTGGTTCTTCAAGCCGGCAGCGGGGTTTGGCGGTCGCGCCGCGTACCGGGGCGACAAGCTGACGCGCCGCGTGTTCGAGTCGATCATCGCCGGCGGCTATATCGCACAGGCGATGGTTGCGCCTTCGGAGCGGAATTTGCGAATGCCCGATAACCAGCAATCCCTCAAGCTCGATCTGCGCAACTATGTCTATCAAGGCCAGGTGCAGTTGGTTTCCGCGCGTCTGTATCAGGGCCAGACCACCAATTTCCGCACGCCGGGTGGTGGTTTTGCCTCGGTACTTCCGGTGCGGCGCCGGGATTCGTGCTGAAAATGCGCGAGGATGGTCTGATGCCGTTGTCTGTTTTTATTGGGGTTGACAAATATGAATGCGATGTTTGTTATCATTTTTGCCCATGCACTCTGTCCGATTGATGACCCATAGCCTGATGCGCCGCAGCGCCTGGATCGCATTGCTCGCGTTCCTGCTCAACGCGCTCGCGCCAACTCTGGCTTATGCGATGGCATCGCAGACCGAGCGCGAATTTATCGTCGACCTGTGCGCCAGCTACAGCCTGAAGCAGGAGCGGGTAACGCAGTTCGGCGAAGATTCCGATTCTTCCGCGCCGCACGCGCTTAAACACTGTCCCTTTTGCCTGAGCGGCGTCCAGTCGCCGCCAGTCCCCGGTGTTGTTACAACGCTCGCCGATATGCCGCCGGATGCAGTTCTGGCTGTCGTGCGCGACGTTCACGCCATCCCGGACCCGTTGCTGTACTGGTCTGCTTCACACAATCGCGGCCCGCCCACCCTCTCCTGATTGGCCTGACGCCCGAAACGGGCGGATACGTTGTCGCGCCATCGGCGCGGCGAAATGCTGGTCGAAATCTGGAGAATCACCATGAAACAAAGCAAACCTGCCGCCATGTGCGGCATGGGTCCGGGCATGGCCGTGCCATTGCCGGACACCCAAACCGTTATCAACCCAGCGGCGAATTTTTCCGCCAAGCGCTTGCGCGACGCGGTTTCCGCCGCATGTTTAGCACTCGGTTGCAGCGCCATGCCGGCTTTCGGCGCCAACTGGCTGACTTCAACCGGCATCGAGGCGCCCGGCGCGCCGGCCTGGCGGCCTTTCGGCTTCGTCAGCCTTGAATATCAGCATACCGACGGGTCCAATCTGCCGGCGGGAAGTCCCTTCGCGGGCAAGCCGAATATCCTCAACCAGATCGGCCCCGATCTGGATGACAACTCGGTGCTTCAGATTCCTTTCGTCCGGGCCGGGATTCGCGGCAGCCTGCTCGACAACAAGGTGAACTATTTCATCACGCCAATATCCGGCTATAACGGCTTCACTCGCCTGGGCGGCGGCGGCATGATCCAGTTGACCGATGCCAGCATCACATTGAACATGATTCCGAAGGCGCGCATTCGCCTCGGCCAGTTCAAACATCCGAGCGGCGAGGAAGCGGGCAAGGAGCCGCCGCACCAGGAATTCGTCAATCTCACCGACACCACCAACCAGTTGCTGCAGGAACGTTTCTTCGATTCGGATGGCACGCCGGCCAACAATGCCAATCTGGACAATGGTCCGGTCAGCGGCTTCCGCGATATCGGCGTGCAGGTGTTCGACGCGATCAAGAGCGGCGATTGGGAGCATACCTATGCCGTCATGCTGGGCCAGGGCAACGGCATCATGCGCGGCGACAACAATAGCGACCAGGACGTTTACCTGTTCTGGGCGTCGGAAAAGTTGTTCGGAGGGCAGGGCGCGATGCGCCAGGGTCTCAAGGGCTATGTCTTCTATCAGGATGGCGAACGCAAACTGCGTACCGGCGCGGCTCAAATCGAAGGCAGTTTCGATCGCACGCGCTGGGGCCTGGGTGCAACCTACAGGCAGGGCCCCTGGTATGCAGCGGCAGAATATGTCGAGGCGGAGGGCATGATCCCGAATGGCACCACCGGGGTGGCCGTGCCGGGGACAACCAACACAGTCGGTCCGGCGCAGGTGTCGCGCTACCTGTTGTTGCCGACGGACAGCGCCGATGGCTACAACCTTACCGCCGGCTACAGCATCCGGCCGAACTGGGAGGTGTATGCGCGCTACGACCACCTGAATCGGGGCACCGATACGGCCTTGAACGAACGCCGCTTCGAGACCTGGAGCCTGTCCACGCGCTATTTCTTTACCAAGAACGTGTATCTGGTCGGCAGTTACGAATGGCGTGACTTCAGCGCGCCTGGCCTGGCCGATAACGCCGTGCCGAACCTCTCGCTCGATACGGTCGATGATCGCATCGCCATGCGTCTGTACTGGACCTTCCATTGATTGATGACAGGAGAATTGAAATGAAACGTCGTGACATGCTGAAACTTACCCTCGCCGCCACCGGTCTTGCCGCGCTGCCGGCCCAGGCAGCCGATTCCTGTGCCGGTGACGGCACGCCGATGCAGTTCGTGCCGAAAAAAGCGCCTGATCCGAAGGCAACGGAAAACGACATCGAGAAATATCCCAAGTGCCCCTACTGCGGCATGGACCGTAAGCAATACCACCATTCCCGCATGCTGGTGCATTACAGCGATGATGTGGCGGATGGAACCTGCTCGCTGCATTGCACGGCGATCAGCCTGTCGCTCAATGTCGATCGCGAACCGAAAGCCATTTATGTCGGAGACAATGCATCCAGCGCGGAAATCAAGCCGCTGGTGGAAGTCAGCCTGGCGACTTTCCTGATCGGCAGCCAGATCAAGGGCGTGATGACCAAGAACAGCAAGGTCGCCTATGGCGGCGAGGCCGCAGCCAAGGCGGCGCAAGCCGGCAACGGCGGCGAACTGGCCAATTTCGATCAGGCGTTGCTGGTGGCGTACACCGATATGTCGAAGGACGTCTCGATGATTCGCAAGAACCGCGAGGAGCGACGCAAGAAAATGATGAAGAAAGGCTGAGCGGATGAAACTCGGCAAGCAATTATTTGCAATATTGCTGCTGGCCAGCTGGGCGGCGTTTGCCGCCGCCCAGCAACCGCTCATTCCGAAACCGGGTCCGAAGGATCTGTGTCCGGTTTGCGGCATGCTGGTGGCGAAATATCCGAACTGGATGGCCGTTGCGCTGTATCGCGACAAGCACGCGCATTACTTCGACGGCGCCAAGGATTTGTTCAAGTATCTGCATGCCTACAGCAAATATGCGCCGGGCCATCGCAAGGAAGACCTGGCCGGCCTCTATGTCACCGAGTTCTACGGGTTGACCAAAATCGATGCCCGGCGCGCCTTTTACGTCATCGGTTCGGATGTGCTCGGGCCGATGGGGCACGAATTCGTGCCGCTGGAAACCCGTGCCGACGCGGAGGAGTTCCTCAAGGATCACAAGGGCCGTCGCATCGTCAGCTTCGATCAGGCGACGCCTGACTTGGTAGCCAAAGTCGATGATGGCAAGTTTTGACGCCATTCCTGGAAAAATAATGCCCGGATGTGTCCCAAAAGCGACAAGAGTTTGCTATTGTTTTTACCCATGAATTTCGTGACCCACCTCACTCAAAACCTGATGCGCCGCAGCGCATGGATCGCATTGCTTGCGCTCCTGCTCAATGCGCTCGCGCCGTCGCTGGCCTACGCCATGGCGTCCGGTCAGGAACGCAAGGTGATGGTGGAGATGTGTGCCAGCTTTGATGTGAATAAAGAGCGGGTGGTGCAGGTCGATGACAATTTCGACCAGGCGACGTTTCACGGCGTCAAACATTGCCCATTCTGCCTGTGTACGGAGCTGACGCCGTCGGCTCCGCAGTTGCCCAATACGGTGGCTGCTTTTTCGGACGATGCCGTTCTCGTCATCGCCGTTCAGCCGCAGCATCTCCCCGATTTCCAGCTTTTCTGGTCCGCATCGCACAATCGCGGGCCGCCCTCCCTCTCCTGATAGACCCGCCACCCGCAATGGGTGGCTCTGCGTAGCCCTGCCTCTGGCAGGGCGAGAGATACAAGTCGAGAGATGGAGAGCAATCATGAAACAAACAAAATCCGCCACAACCACCCGCAATGATCGTGAAATGGCTTCGTTGTTGCTGGGAGCCGGCTTTGCGCTGGCGTCACTGATCATCCTGCCGGCGCTGGCGCAGCGCGTTGGTCTCGGGTCGAGCCTGACCATTGCATTGCGCGGCGCATTGATGCGCGCATCCAGCAAAGTCTGACCGGGCGCGCATGCTCAAGCGCCTCGGAATGGGCTTGGTGGCGGTTGCAGTCGGAATTGCCGGTGCGGCTTGGTGGCTGCAGAAGGGCGATGCCGGCCACGCTGGCTCGCCAGCCGCAAGCATGCGACCCGCCGGCGGCGACTTCACCTTGCAGTCGGCGAACGGGCCGATCTCTTTGCACGACTTGCGCGGCAAAGTGGTTCTGCTCTACTTCGGTTACACCCATTGCCCCGACGTTTGCCCGGTGACCATGGCGGCCGGCGCGCAGGCCTTGACGCGACTGACGCCGGAAGAGCGCGCCAAAACCCGTCTGCTGTTCGTCTCGCTCGACCCGGAACGCGATACCCCGGCCAAACTCAAGGAGTACGCCGCCTATTTCCATGCCGACATGATCGGCGCTACCGGCAGCCCGGATCAGGTTGCCGCAATGGCGCGTGCCTATGGGGCCGGTTTTGTCCGCCAGCCGCCGGGGCCGGACGGAACGTATGCGGTGGATCATTCCACGCTCACTTATGTCATTGATCCTGTCGGTCGTCTGGTGGGCAACATCGAGTATGGGGCCGGCGCCGACAAGGTCGTCGATACCGTGCGCAAGTGGTTGTCCTGACATGTCTCGACATGCCAATCGAGCGCTGGTTTTTTTCGCCTGTGCCGGATCGGCGTTTTTTTTGACATTCGTCGATGCCGCCTGGCAGACCAGCCGGCGCGCGACGGCACTGAGCGAAAATCAGTTGCTGGTGAAGCAGCTCCGCTTGACTGACCTCAGTCTGTTCACCGAGGCCCGCTACACCCGCCACCCCTCCCAGGCCGATTTGCACAGCGCATTTCAGGACCACCCTTTCGGGCTTGAACATTTTCCGAGCGGCTCTCTGTTGCCACCACCACGCGGACTTGCCGCCACCTATGAAAATCTGGATAAAAAAGCAGCAAGCCCTGATTGATTTCACGCTTGCGTCGCTGGCGCGGCGCAAGCTGAAGAATCTCGGCCTGTTGCTGGTCTATACGCTGATCGTGTTCCTGCTCGCCTCGGTCATGCTCTACACCAGCGCGCTGCGTCGCGAGGCTGCCGAGGTGTTGAAGGATTCACCCGAAGTCATCTTGCAGCGCATGGTCGCCGGACGACATGACCTGATTCCGCCCGGCTACCTGGAAAAGCTTGGTCGCATTCGTGGCGTGCAGAAGAAGGAAGGGCGCCTTTGGGGGTATTACTACGACGCGGTCGTCAAGGCCAATTACACGCTGATGGTTCCCTCGGCGGATGCGCTAGGGACTGAAAAGGTCGCCGACGGCAAGATCGTCATCGGCGCTGCGGTAGCGCGCGAACGCGGCCTGGCGCCCGGCAACCTGATCTCGTTTCGTTCCTATTCCGGCAAGCTGTTTTCGTTCAGCGTAGCCGATGTCTTGCCGCACGCCTCGGAACTGGTCGGCGCCGACCTGATTCTGCTCAGTGAAGCCGACTACCGCGCCTTCTTCGAGATTCCCGCCGGCCATTACACCGATATCGCGCTCACCGTGGCAAATCCGAAGGAAGTGCGCAACGTCGCGAACAAGCTCTCCGAAGCGCTACCCGATTCCCGGCCGATTCTGCGTGAGGAGGTTCTGCGCACCTACGAATCCATCTTCAACTGGCGCGAGGGCATCGTACTGGTGCTGCTGTCCGGCAGCATCCTCGCATTTGCCATCTTTGCCTGGGAAAAGGCTTCCGGCCTGTCCGCCGAAGAGAAGCGGGAAATCGGCATCCTGAAGGCGATCGGCTGGGAAACCGGCGATGTGCTGAAGATGAAGTTCTGGGAAGGTGCGCTGGTTTCGCTCGCCGCATTTCTGTTCGGTTATGTTGCCGCCTACCTGCATGTATTCCATTTTTCCGCCACGCTGTTCGAGCCGGTCCTGAAAGGCTGGGCGGTGCTGTATCCGCGCTTCGAATTGACGCCGGTGGTCGATGGCTTCCAGATTGCGACCTTGTTCTTCTTCACGGTTTTCCCCTACACGGTGGCGACCATCGTGCCGATCTGGCGCGCGGCGATCACCGATCCCGACGCGGTGATGCGAGGCTGAAATGATCAAACTGAGCAACATCCGCAAGGCCTTCAACCAGGGCCACGAAAACGAATACTGGGCGCTCGACGGCATCGACCTCAACATCAAGGAGAAGCAGGTGACCGCCTTGTGCGGCCCGAGCGGTTCCGGCAAGACGACCCTGTTGACCATCGTCGGCTGTCTGGCGCGGCCCACCAGCGGACGTGTGCAGCTCAAGAAACGCGACATCTCGGGTTTGCCCGAGCGCTTCCTGACCGAGGAACGGCGCAGCACCTTCGGCTTCGGGTTTCAGCAGTTCAATCTGATCAAGGGACTCAGCGCGCGCGACAACGTCATGTTGCCGGCCTATCCGCTCGGCGGCGACTGGAAGAAGCTGCACGAGCGTGCTGATGGTTTGCTCGATTCGCTCAAGCTCGGCCATCGCCGCAATGCGCGCGTCGAAT
>SXGT01014294.1_pt1 | contig 17466 bp, 16 predicted proteins | sample 3176221 | NCBI WGS metagenome assembly SXGT01 (sample SAMN11356862, study PRJNA531348) | freshwater metagenome | isolation source: freshwater sample F1-120 | place: China: Fuxian Lake, Yuxi | collected 2017-12-25
CGTACATAAACCTACGACCGCGCACAGCACAACAAGTTCGACCCGGGGCACCGCCGCAAAGTATAGCCGCCTGCGAATTTAGGCTTTCACCGACTTTTATGAAGCAACAAAGCGCTCTGCTTGGGCGGTGCCCGGACCACTCAACAGCACCATATTTTCAAAGCTGCTCGGAAACTGGCTGCAGGGCTTGTAAACCTGCTCTCAAGCGCCATCACCAGCGCTCCCCACGACCCATTCCGCCAGGTTCCCTACCGAAAGACGAAACGAAAGCCCGTCTTCGAGTAGTCGCGCACGGACGTGCCGGGGTGTGTTGGATAGACCATGTTGCCAATGACCACGTAGCCCGGCTTCGAGTAGTCCCGTATTGAAGTACCTGGGAGCGTCGGAAAGGCCATAATCCCAATGACTACCAAGCCCGGCTTTGAATAGTCCCGTATTGAAGTGCCAGGGAGTGTAGGATAAGTATTCTATCCTTCAAACTTCATCCCTGGCTTCGAGTAATCACGAACTGACGTACCCGGGATCGTCGGGTATGCATTTGATTCCTGCACTATGGAACAAGGTTTTGAGTAGTCGCGAATGTTGGTCAGTGGCAGGGTCAGACACACCAACTGCGCCAAGGCTCGAGACGCCCCAAACATTGCCAAGCCGAAAAACACTATCGCTAATGAATTACGCATCTTCACCTCACCACTCAAATGCGCATATCTACTCCAGCCAGGAAGTCCCGCCGGTCTTCTCCGTCGCTCGGTTCTCAAACACCCATCTAGGTCGGCATCTTTCTTAGGAGGCGAGCCGCCTATCTAATGGGTAGGCAATCCAAGCTTGACTGCAAGTAAGCCTACCCCCTACACACCCTGTTGGCAACTACCACTTTGCACATAGCTCAACGTCCCCACTCATCTCATAGCCACTGACCACTTATGTCACTTTATTTAGGAATTACTGAGGGCTGAACCGCGTATCCAAATTTGCCCTTGCTCGATCGGGCTGATGACCTCGCAACGAGTGGGCCCCAACAGATCCCACGCAATGGCTCCGTTCTGTAAGCGCAGGTGGCCCGGGAGCAGCATCGAGAGCGGCTGCACCAGCCCTAAACAAGGCCACCGAGCACGGGAACCTCCCCGCGATAGTGAGCGATCCCCCATCGCCGCAATTAAGGCACTGACAGCGGACAAACAGAACATCCCACAGCCGGGGTTCCACAGAAGCTCGACGTTCACAAAAGCGCTGCTGGACCGCGAGTCGGCCGAGGCCGATTCGGGTCTTGGGGAGCCAGCTGTCGTACTGTCCATCAAAATACCGCATTATCAAGGTCTCCAAAGTGCAGTTGGTAAGTACCGCCCGAACCGTGCACCTGAGCCATCTTGACCAATATCATAGCATCGCTAAGACCCCAAGGAAACTTAACGTCAGCTGTTTTTGCCGCTCACTGCTCACCAAGCATACGCTTCTGGCGCGGGCCGACCATCAAAGCCAAGGAAAATTTGATCCAATCGAACAATGGTCTCCGCATCAAAGCTTACGTCAAAGGCCAACGAAGCGGTGCGCACTTGTTCAGCAGTGCGCGGGCCGATGATGACGCTGCTGACACCCGGCTGACGCAGAATCCAGGCAATGGCAACCGCTGATTCCAGCTCCCCAAGTTCCCGGCACAGTCCACGGAAGGCTTCGAGTTGCTGGTGCTGCGAGCCAGCACTTTGCAGTGCGCTAGCAGTGCGCGCACCACTTCCGCCAAGCAGTCCCGACGCGAGCGGGCTATAAACGATCACGCCGATGCCGAGCGCCTGTGCTGCGGGCAGAACCTCCAGTTCGGGCAGCCTGCAGAGCAGATTGTACTTGTGCTGTTCGGAGGCCAAGCCGAAAAAATGTCGTTGGCGCGCCGCAGCCTGGGCAAGGGCGAGCTGCCAGCCTGGGAAATTGCTGGAACCGACATAATCAATTTTTCCCTGCGCCACGAGCGTAGCAAATGCTTCCCATGTTTCCTCCCAAGTTGCGCGGCGGTCGATGTGATGCATCTGGTAAAGCTCGACGTGGTCGGTTTGCAGCCGCCGCAGCGAACCTTCCAGGTGGCGACGGATCTTGTATTTGGATAAACCCGGTTCATCATTAGGGCCGTCCAGCGGGTCTTTCATCGGCTGATAGACTTTGGTTGCCAGCACAATTCGTTCACGCCGGCCACCGCCTTGCACCAGCCAGCGGCCGATGATCTCCTCCGTGCGGCCGCAGTTGACAAAGTCTGGGTAATGATTAGCGGTGTCGAAGAAATTGATGCCAGCTTCCAGCGCCACATCCATCATCCGGTGCGCCTCGTCTTCAGCGGTGACCGTGCCAAAGTTGTACGTTCCGAGACACAAGCGGCTCACGCGCAAACCCGAGCGGCCCAGAAATTCGTAGTGCATCTGCATTACCTCCAATCAAGCAGGATGGCGGTGGTCTCGTCGGGGTGTTGGGCTGCGGTTGCGTACGCATGCGCCGCATTCGCCGCAGAGAAGCGGTGACTGATCAGTTCGGTCGCCTTCAGCGCCCCCCTGAGCATCAGTTTCATTGAAGCGACCACCAGCCGGCCCTGCAGCGTCCACGGAAAAAACGCGTTGTAGACACGCCCGTGCAGCGCGCTGAGATTGAAGTCGCTGCCCTTGTATTGGGCGAGAAAGACGAAGCGGCCGCCCTGGCGCAGCGCTGGCAGAGATTGTTCGACGACGCGGTGACTGGCTGTGGCATCCACCACGATGTCAGCCCCGTTGGGCCAGCGGGCGAGCACACTGGCAATGAGATCCTCGCGCTGCGAATTGATCAGATGGTCTGCGCCACAGAGCGCAGACGCCTTCAAGCGAGTGTCGTACAAATCTGCGACGCAGACCTCCGCGCCGCGCAGTGCGAAATGCTGCGTCGCGTAGAGTCCAATGATGCCTTGCCCGACAATCAGCACCTTGTCGCCAACGTTCACGTGGCTCATTTCTGCGGCGAAGTAAGAGACCGCGGAGATGCCGGCAAAGGCGGCGGTTTCCGAGGAGAGACCCTCTGGAACTTTCACGCAATAGTTGTTGGGCGCCAGGAAGTCGCGGGTGGCTGGATTCACGCTGATGATTGCCGGGTTTTGATAAGCTCCGCACAGCTGGATCACGCCGGCCGCGGGCGGCGGCGGATTAGGGGCGAAGTAGGTCACCCGGTCACCAGGGGAAAAGAGCGCCGCGGCGCGTTCGCCAACCCAGGTCACGCGTGCCACGGGTGCATAGCCGATGACGCGCGGTTGGGCGGGGTCCACCGAGGCGATCACATAGGACTCGGTGCCCATGCTCAGTCCCGAAGTTTCGAGTTCGACGACGAGATCCCACTCACCTGGCTCTCCGATCTCGAGGTCGCGCAGGTCAACGCTTCGTTTGTCGGAAGCGATCAGTGCTTTGGCATTCATCTGGTTTCTCCGTATTGGCTAGACGTGCAGTGAAACAGGAATTGCATGTAGTCCGGAGCGCGGCGCAAGGCGCCGCACTGCAATGTTGTTGACTGGATTCCCCCCGCCTGGTTCAGCTGGGCGCCCACTGTCCTGCAGGCTACGAGTTACGCAGCAGCAGTGCGTGTGCGGCGTCGACGACAAGCGGCCGATCAAAGACGATTGTCCCATCGTGCTGCTGGAAGCGCACTGGCTGGCCGGCCAACGTCACTGAATTTGCGTCTGGGAGCAGAGGCAGAGCTAAACGTTGCACGGCCAGCCGTCCATAGAGCACGCGCAATTCCGTTCTATCGGGGGCCATTTCAAATTCGCCCCAGCCGCCTTCTAGCGACCAGAAGCAGCGGAAGCAACCGTTTTCGTGCCGGATTGGTGCAAAGCCAATCAGGCCCTGCGTCATGTCAAACTTGAAGCCGGCAAAGGTGTTGAGCAGGGCATAAGCGGCCATCGAACGCGCATAGTTGCTGCCGCATTCGATCTCATTCCATGGGTTGCGCTTCTCACCGTCGTAGCGGTCGCGAATTGCCTGGATGGCGGCCATGCCTTCCTCGACCATGCCGATCTGGATCATCTGGATGGCCGCGGCGTATTCATAGCCATTCTGCGTCTCCTGCGCATAGGGCAGCGGGATGATCGGTTTGTACTTACCCTCTGGCCAGACGGCGATGACTAAGCCGCCTTCATTATTGAGGGTGTAGACGCGGCAGGGATTGTAGTCGTGGCGGCTGTCCTGCTTGAAATTATAGTTGGCCAGCGATTGGTGTGCGATTTTAAGTTGGGCCGGATCGAAAATTTCACCCAACCCGTAGAGGTTGGCGTGCCATTGCGCCAGCACCTGGTCGACCTCACAACCTTCACCGATCTGATACTTGATCTCCTGGTGCTCCTCGTTCCAATAGGCAGCCAGCGCCGACCCACCCACCAGAGCGGAGGCGCCGCCCTCGAAACGTTCGATCAACGCTCTGTCCTTAAGATCGATCTGTTGGTGATAGTATTCGCCATTGAAGAGATGTTGGTCAGCCCAGCGTTTACCCTTTGTAAACAGGGCGCGGTAGCCGGCGGCGGTCTCCGCTTCGCCTAGATGATCAGCCATCTCGGCGCCGGCCTTCAGCGCACCCAGATAAAAGCCGGTGAGCCAGGAGTTGGGGCCGAATAGCTCCATGTCAAGCGTATGATGTTGCCGCCCCCAAAGCACACCAGTCTTGTCGGGATCCCAGCGATCTTCATTTTCAGGATGCCAGGCAAACTCAATCGAACGCTTGACCGGCGGCCAAAGCTTTTTGAGCCACGCGTCATCGCCGCAAATCTTCCACTCACGATAGACCTTGAGTACGCCGCCAAATTGACCGTCGGCGCAGGGACGTCCAGCGCGCACGCCTTCACCGTCGACACCCAAGGGCAAAACAAGGCGGAACGGCATGGCGCCGCTGGGCAATAGGTTGTATTTATAGTCGGCCTCGCGCATAGATCGTTCAAGCGCTGGGAAGAGAAAGGGCAGCGTCTGCGCATAGTTCCAAACGTGGGTGCATGATCCTTCACAGCATCCTTCCGTGGGGTGGCAGCCTTCCCATCCATAAAAAGTTCCATCCTCCAAGCGCATGACTGTTGGCGTCTTCAGCGTAGAAAGGTTGGCCGAAATAGCTTCGATCGCAACAGCAGGGAGGGTACTGGCGAAGAGCGCCTTTTTAAAGCACTTTGTTTCTGCATAAAGACGGTCCCAGTGCGTCAGCGCATATCGTGCGCTGGCCTTCGAATCAGGCCAGAGAGCGGCGTAGTAATTCTTCCAAGTGCGAGCGATCCCTGCTAACTGCGCTGCTTCATTCGCAGAGTCGCTCCAATAGTTTTCACAGTTTGGAAAATTCCAACTGATGACATAACGGATTGTGGAACTCTGGCCCGGTGCCAAGGTGACGTGGCTTGCGAGCATGCCTTCAGTGCGATGCCCACCATGGCCGGGCGAGTAAATGCGGTTTTTTAGAGGCCCCGGTGTAGTAAAGTCGCGCCAATAAACCTCCAGGCTATCGAACCAGACACCCTGAAACCAGTATTGTTGCCAGCTTACTTCGGCGGTGTCAGTAGCCAGGGTGAGATCGCCGTAGGACACCTCGTCTAACTCCAAGCAATCGCTCCGTAGATGCAGGAAATGACATCGGTCTAAGCACTCGATGGTGTGCACATTGTTTTTAGGGAGTGGGTTTCCGAGAACGCCCACTACTGTATAGCGCAGCGGCACTGCCTGGGTGTTGGTGATCTCAAACTCAAAGAAAGCCGCTGGAATGCCGGAATCCTTGTCATTGAGGGGAATGAAGGGGTTGAAGGCAGCTTTGCGCACCTGGCCTGGGAATTTACTGTCGTTGAAGATGAGTTCGGCCAGCGGGAATTCGCCACGAAACTCTACGTACTTAAAGTGGGGCATGCCGGTGAAGTACTCTCGGCGCGGACCGAAGCCATAACCAGAATACTTGCCCAAGTGCAGGTCCCCGTTGTAGGGCGCCTGGAGATCTCCGTGGAGCACACGGGAATCAATTACTCGGAGTGCGCCGCTCTCTGTCTGTTGCTCAGCTTTAATCGCGAAGTGGGAAAAACCGTTGACGCTGCCCTTGCTGGGGCGATTAAATATCTCCCAATCGATCAGCCTTCCATTACCGGCTAAGCCAATACAGCCCGTACCAATTCCGCCCAGCGGAAAGCTGATTTGGTTGGTGCGTGCACCTGTGTAAAGAAAGTGTTCCTTGACCACCGTTAAATTTAACTTCTCTCACTTTTTTTGAGGAGCAAGATTGTATCCCGCTCTTCTTCGGAAGCCAGTTGCGCAAACCGCAATCCCACTAATCATCTTGTGATGATGAACCAATTTACTTCATGTAAAAAATCGACCCAACAAAGAAAATTGCGTGATGTCTCCAACACAGCCTTGGTAAGGCACTTCTTTCCGTACCCTGCCAGACCCTAAACCACGCCTACCTTTGCTCCGCAGCGCGGGCCTCGATGAGATCGAAGCCGCGGGATAAAATGACGAAAGACGAAAGTGACAGAAAAATAGACACTCAAGGTTCTTTTTCGTCCATGGTCAGTGCTCTAGATCCGATGCATAGGCTTAGGCGGAAGAGGGCTAAAACACTCGAAGTATTCCAGATAGTAGCGTGAACTCGGGTCTGGCCTAGTGGCTTCGATGGCCTGAATCGCCATCCGCTCCAACAGCGCGGGAGTGGCGTGAACCCGCAAATTGAGCAAAAACTCGTGGCCACGGGTATCGGCGGCAGGAATGTCAACGTCCCAAGCAAATGCACTGGGCTGAGTGATGCTTGCCTTAAACTTTGCTCCGGGAGTGGTGACCAACGCTTTGATGTGGGCAATGGGCGCGTTCTGTTCCCCGCAGAGAGTTTCCAGCCCGGCTAAAAAATCGGCTGTCCAGCGTCGGGCTGAGTAAGGAGTATCGGCCCGCACGTGCCCTTTCGCGTTGAGCCAGCCCAGCGCAGCTTCCGCCTCAGCGTAGCGGGCGTAATCGATAAGTAGCGCCTCCGGGTTGCGGCTGGTCTGACCTAGTATAGATGCAAGCCATTCGTCAACCCCCGCGCCAGTGCGAGCAGAGACAGAGCGGGCGCGTCCGTCGGGCAAGCACGGCGGCACACTTGACAGATCACTTTTGCTAAGCAGAAGGATTTCGGCCTCAGCTACCTGCTGCTCGTAAAGGTAGCGAACATCCGCGGGAAAATCTTCCAGTGTACGACTGGCATCCAGCAGCACAGTGAGAGGTGCAAGCTCATACTGCTCGCCGTAAAATTGAACCAAAGGGCGCAGAACGGTGGCAACCAGATCCGTGCAGCTACCCACCGGTTCAGCCAGAATTAAATCCGGCTGCGCTACATCCTGTAAGCGCTGCAAACCCGCCATCAGATCGGGGAAGCGGCAGCAAAAGCACCCCCCCGCCACCTCCGTGACCGCAATCGACGCCTCTTCGGCTAGGGCGGTATCCACCAGGCCCTGGCCCTGGTCGTTGGTCACCAACCCTACCCGGTAGCCCCGCTCGGCCAGTTTGCGGGCAGCGTGCAATATAAGGGTGGTTTTGCCCGCGCCAAGAAATCCGCCAACGACAGCGATTCGCGTAGTCATCAGAAGGCGACCTGCAATGTTTGACCGCTGGCAATCGTCACGCCCTTTCCCAAGTCGATGGCGTCACCGTCGCGGGTGAAGGTAACCGGCTGTCCGCTAAGCGAGACCCCTATCACGCGTCGACCATTCAGAAAAGGCAGATGCAGAGTTTTCAGAGACAATTTCCCGTAGCGAAGATGCAATTCGCAATTTGCAATTCGCACCGCAAACTCTCCCCATCCTGTATCCAACGACCAGAAGGTGCAAAAGTCATCTCTTCCTTCTACGGGGTTGAAACCGATAGACTGCTTGGTCATATCAAACTGGAAACCAGAAAAGGCATTCAGCAGGGCGTAGGACGCCATACTGCGGGCATAGTTGCTGCCACACTCGAATTCGTTCCAAGGGTTGCGCCTCTCGCCGTCGTAACGCTGGCGAATAGCCTCAATGCAGCGCATCCCCTCCTCCACTAGCCCCTGCATTATCATATGGATAGCTGCGGAGTACTCGAAGCCGTTCATCGTCTCTTGGGAATAGGGCGCGGGGATGAGGGGTTTCTGACTACCTTCCGGCCACGCGCAGATGACGAGCCCTCCCTCGTCGTTGAGACAGTAAATGCGGCAGGGGTTGTAAACTTTTCCCATCTCTGGGACAAAGTTGTATTTGTAGATGGCTGCGCTGGCCTGTTTTACTTGGGCTGGATTGTAAAGATCCCCCAAACCGTAGAGGGATGCGTGCCACTGGGGGAGCACTTGGTCGATGCTGCTGCCCTCGCCAATCTGATATTTGATCTCCGAGTGCTCACGGTTCCAATAGGCGCTCAGTGCCGTGCCGCCGCCGATGACATCGTTATTCAAACTGTAGCCTTCCAGCAGCGAGCGGTCTTTCAGGTCGATCAATTGAATGTAATACTCCCCGTTGAAGAGATGCTTGTCCATCCACGCCTTTCCTCGTTCGAAGATGGCCGCATACTCCGCCGCATCCTCGTTGTCGCCCAGATGGGATGCCATTTCGCTAGCGGCTTTGAGCGCGCCCAGATAAAAACCTGTGAGCCATGAGTTGGGTCCAAAAAGCTCCATGTCAAGGGTGTGGTGCTGGCGACCGGTCAGTACACCGGACTTACCTGGATCCCATCTGTCGACGTTCTCGTCGCTCCAAGCGTACTCTAACGACTTTTTGACTGCGGGCCAGATGCCGGCTAGCCAGCTGCTGTCGCCGCTGATCTTCCAGTCCCGATACACTTTCATTACCCCGCCAAACTGTCCGTCGCAACAGGGGCGGAAGTCCCACGGCGCGGATCCAATGGGCAGTTGGATGCGGAATGGCATGGCGCCGCTTGCAAGCAAATTGTACCGGTAGTCAGCGGTGCGCATAGTGCGTTCCAAGGCGGGGAAAAGGAAGGGCAATGCCTGCTGGTAGTTCCAGACATGGGTGCAGCTGCCCTCGCAACAGCCTTGGTCCACGTGCAGCCCCTCCCAGCCGTAGAATGTGCCATCTTCTAGACGCAGGGAGGTGGGGGATTTAAGAATGGAGATATTTGCCGAGACTGCATCCAGCGCGGCGGCGGGTATTGTGGTGGCAAATAGTGCTTCGTGGAAACTAGCGGTCTCGGCGTGGAGTCGGTTCCAGTGGGACAGAGAGTAAAGAGCACTTTCGCCAGAGTGGGCAAAACGGGTGGCATAGTAGTTACGCCAAGTAGATGATACTGGGTGCGGTTTCCAGTAGTTTTGACAGGTGGGGAAGCTCCAACTGATGACAAAGCGGACCAGCCGTGTTTCGCCGGAGGCAACGGGCACGTGTACAGCCAGCACGCCGGTGTCATGCTCACTGTACCTCACCCCCTCTGCCACTGCGTCCTCGTCGTAAATCCGGTTCTTCAAAGGTCCGGGTGTTTTCAGTTCGTTCCAATAGACTTCCAGATTGTCGAACCAGGTGCCTCGATACCAGTACTGCTGCCAACTTACGTCGATGTCTTTATCTTGACCCGCGTCGGTCGCAAGGGTAAGGTCTCCATAGCCCACTTCCCCCGGTTGCAGGCCTGCCGTGCAAAGCCTCAAGGCGTGACCAGCTTCGTCCTTTTGGATGCGATTGAGCCTCCGGGCAGACAGTGGATTGGTTAATGCACCAGCAACTACATAAGTCAGATTTCTATTGCTGGTGTTTGTCAGGCTGAACTCAAAGAAGGCGGCGGGAATGCCCGAGTCATCGGCGTTAGTGGGAATGAAAGGGTTGAAGGCGCTGAGCTTTACCTGCCCGGGAAAGGTATCGTCGTGATACGTAAGTTTTGCCAAAGGAAATTCGCCCCGGAAGTCCACGCTATCGAAGTGGGGTAGACCAGATAAGTACTCCCGCCGAGGTCCCACACCAAAGGTGCTGGATTTGTCGCCCCGTATCTCGCCCTGATAAGGGGTATTCAAATTGCCGTGGAGCACGCGAGTGTCGATCGTTTTCCCATCCCGCTCAGCCCGGATAGCAAAGTGGGAGAAGCCGTTGACGCTACCTTTGTTGGGCCGATTGAAAATCTCCCAATCAATAAGCCGTCCATTGCCGGCAAGCCCAATACAGCCCGTTCCAATACCTCCCAAGGGAAAGCTGATCTGGCCGGTCTTTTCGTTGCGATATAGGAAGTGATCCATAAGACTCCTGTTATGGTGGGTGAGGGCTGGTCGGAGTAGTAGTAAATGGACTTACTGGACAATAACAATCTGGCAGTTCGTTTCAAAAAAAAAGCGTTTGACTTCCGTTAGGGGAATAACCGAGACAAAATTGATACAGGCGACGGCAAAGCCAAAGACGACCCGAGGCGAACAAACCGATTATATTGGGCGGGTAACAACGGATCTGAAGCATGGCGTCGCGCGAGGCGGCGCACATGGAAATGTACCGCCGACCTGGCAGACGAAACGCACAATGTGAAACAGTAAACATCGCATTAATCTCCTATAATTTTCGAGCTAACCTCAGTCAGATAACGAAGGAAGTCCAGCATGGTTGCATCAGACACAATGCTGCAACGCACCGCAACTACCCACACTGACTAAGGCACGATAAACGCTGGCCTAGTATTTGTCAAGTACCACTTTGCGTTTGCTTAGCTCCACCAAACATATCATGGCTGCGGAGCACTTTTGCTCATTGTTCAGAGTCAATGCAGTATACACAATTTCTATATTACGGCAGTGGCAGCCCACTACATACTACTCTGCAACGGAGTCTCAACCCCACTGAACCACAGTCGGCCGCCCGCACCACCACTCTAGCAAAGGTTTACCGCCCCAATAATTATTGAAACTTTAGCTCCGAGATTGGCTCTTCATCCACACCCGCACCGGCCACCAACCAATCATGTCAGTCTTCCCCTACCAAGTTTACCATCTGGTCAAACTCAAGTTCAGGGATTGCCTCTACCGCTTCTGGACCAATCAGCTTCTTTACATTTACCTCCACCGGTGGTGAGCGAGCGAGTGCGATTGCCGGTAAAGTTGCCAGCCAACGTACATGAGCCAGTATCTGCCGCACCGTCGCAGACGACAAGCTAACCGCCGAAGTCACACTGCCAAACGCCTTCCCTCTTCGGACCAGCCCCTCCAACACCCGAGCCGTCTCGTGCCCGAAACATGCAACGCGGCGATGACTTTTAGTCAGTGATTAACTGTGGGACGGTAAGGGAGCGACATATGCGGTAGCGCCCTTCCTTGCAAACGGACGGTGCTTAAAGCAATCAGTTAGTGGAGACGGCACGGGGTTTAGGTACGAATCGTTGTAGTCCTAATTGTTGAGTGATTAGATAATTTCCAATCCATCGCGGTCCGGCAACGCGGGGAATGCCGCGTGCGGCTCGGTCTGGTACCAGACAGCGGTCGATGCTATGTCGTCTTGGTTGGGCAGGTAACGCCCGCCAGAGCGCCAGCCCAGCGACTGGATGGCCACGCCCAGATCCTGTTTGAAGCGCACCGGGTCCATGATGTGCCAGCGGTAAAGGCTGAAACGGGTGTTCGATTGATAGCAGCCATCGGGGCGGACGACGTGCGGCATACCGGAATACTGGGTCGTGAACTCTCGGTAAGTTTTTGTGCCTTTGTCCTCGAAGTTGTACGAACCGCAAAAGTAGTCCTCAGTGCCGGTTCCGCAGAGGGTCGGATAACACTCTCCACCGTGCTCCTTTACATTGCGGTCAACAAGCCCGTCAGGCAGGTCGCCATCGAGGTAGAATTTAATTTCTCCCTCGCCCCACCAACCGTTGTTGTTCACCTGCCACGCCATATACGTGCCCACGTAATGGCCTTGCCCACGCACGCCGTCGAGGATAGTGTAAACCTCTTTGTACACCAGCGGATTTGTGCGGCGGAACTGCGCGTGAAAATACGCCGCGTCGGCCGGAATGTCCGTCAGCGTGTAGTTGATCTGATAGTAGATCGTCATTAACTCGACGCCGATATTTTCCAGCGTGATCCGGCAGTGCTTGCGGAAGGGCATCTCCCAATAGCAATTGAACGCATTGCCGGGGTTGACGCAGACCGGAAGCGATTTGATTGGCCGGAAGATGTTGAAGTTGGTGTAGGCGCTAGCGAAGAAATCGCCGATCGGCACCTCGACCGACGGGGTTTCTTCACCGTCCCAATAGAAACGCAGGATGCTGAAACGGTAGATACCGTTTAGGGTCATCCAAATCTGCTGGACGGCGCCGGGGCCGTCCACTTCAGCGAGAGTTAAGGTTACGCCCGGCTGGATGCCAACGCAGGGCCGCACCTTCCAGCCGGTACCAAGATCCTTAGATGGGCTGTGGTTGAGGTCAACATGGCGCCCGCCCTGGCCCTTTCCGCCAGAGGGGTTCTCCGGCGAAACGGAGCGCGTCTCTGCTGCGGACAGGCGCGAGAGGTTGCCAAGGTGAAGTCCGAGCCCGTTGAATGGCTGGTTCATTGTGTCATCTCCCTATGACGGACTTTGTTTCCGTGGAGGCGGAACGAATACTGATCACACTCGCCCAATTTGAAGTGTATTCGGACCGGCTTTTAGGCCCCTGCATCAAGTTTTGGGCGGCTAAGAAATTCAACCTAGCCTCCACCCGCACATTTGTTTTACACAACTTGTCGAGCCACACAATTCTCGAACTTCGAGTCAAACTTTGCAAATAAACGCAACAGCCGGACACACCCAGCGCTATCCTGCGCTACCGCCCGGTCGCCCGCCTGCACAGTAAATCCGCCCCTGTGCCCCCAGCCCTGCATTACCCCTACCGTCTCCCTGCTCAGCATCCCGCGCCGCTCAAACAGCCCCAGCACCCGCTGCCGCACTGCCGCCTGCACCCGCTCCACACATGCTTCATCCACCTCAGCCCTGCGAAACACCAGCCCCTACCGCCCCTGCGCCACCACCCCGTCCAGCATGCACAGATGCAAATGCACAAGTGCGTTCAGACCAGATCTCTTTGCGGAGTTTGTGATTTGCTTCGAGCCAGGCGCGGAGCTATTCGCGCGTGGTTACGTACATTGTTTCGCCAATTTCCATAATCAAAATTCCTCGGTGGTCGAGTGGGCGACACCCAAAGGGTGCTTAGCCCGTATCGAGAACACCACTAAGCAAACTATATATTTACTGGATAGTCTCGATACGCTCGCAACGAACGCTCGCTACTCGACCACCAAACTAAACCTACAACAAAAACGCTTCTCCAGAGAGAGGCGACATACAAAGTGCATATCATCTCTCATCTCCCGCATGACCGTGGTGGTCATGCGCCGAAGTTGGCACTGTAGTTAGCGGTTGCCGAAGCGTCATCGGGTCGGTCCCTCAGATTCTCTGGATGAGTAAATCCGTAAGTTGTTTAGATTCTAAATAATGGGCAGGGGGAGATGCCAAAATAAATTTTGGCTGTCAAACTGGAAAGTGTTCAATCAGCCACAGAGTGCACTCTGTGCACAGAGATCTTTGAGAAAAAGCTTTTGAAAACTCATGTCTCAGTGTTCTTTGTGGCAAAAGACTTTTGCTGAAGATTTAGTTTGATAGTGACCTTACGCAGCTGATGTCAAGTTGAGGTTTGTAACGCGACATTTATGTCGCTCTTACCCCAGAACGGCGCAAAAGGCGAGATAAATCTCGCGTTACGATATTACTGCGGAAGGTGAGTTATTACTCACTATCCCACGATAGTAAGGAGCGTTGTAAAACAGAGAAAACGATTAATGCAGGTACTGTGACGACAACAGATGCCGCCATTAATAATGACCAGTTGGTTTTGTCCATTTCTTGTAGTTGGAGCAGTCCAATGGGGAGAGTGTAGAGCGTTTGCGAACGCAGATATAACAGCGGATTGATAAAGTCGTTCCAATAAAATAAAAAGGCTAACATGCCGACTGCCATCAAGGCGGGACGTGCCAACGGCAGGGCGATATGCCACCAGGTTTGCAGTAGACCCGCGCCATCGAGTTCAGCGGATTCGAACACGGCGTGGCCGGTGCGGCGGAAGGTCCAGTAGAAGAGTAGGATGAAGAGTGGGCTGGTGCCCATCAGTGCGGGGGCGATCAAGGCGAGATGCGAGTTGGTGAGTCCGAGCTTTGCAAACAACAGGAAACGAGTCAACCAAAAGGCGGTGACGGGAATCATTTGCAGGATCGCGGAGAGGATCAGCAAACGCAGACGAGCGCGCTTGCCTAATAGTGACATGCCAAAGCCAGCCCATGTGGCGGTGAGCAAGGTCAGCAAGACGCCGCTGAAGGTGACTGCGAATGAATTGAGGAGATATTGTCCAAAGGGGAGGATGTCAAAGATGCGGAGGTAGTTGACGAAGCTGGGGGCGGCAGGGAGCCACTCAAGTTCTCGAGGCAGAGGCAAGCCCGGGCTTCGGAGAGAAGCGGAGAGCATCCACCAGAGGGGCAGGAGGAAGAGTCCAGTCACTGTGATGGAGATGAGATGCGTCAATAGCCTGGCCAATAAATTATTCTTCATCAAACCCCCAACCATCGAATAGGAAAGAACCGAACAACACCCGGGCTATGGTGTAGAGGAAGATCAATAGCATCAAGGACGCGGCTTGCCCAAAGCGGAGATTGTCAAAGGCGGTTTCGTAGGTCAGTAAGGGCAGAAAGAAAGTTGAATAGAATGGACCGCCGCGCGTCATCAAGTAGGCAGAGGTGAATGTATTTTGAAATGAAAGCACCACATCGCGCACGGTCAACAACACCAGCCAGGGACTGAGTAATGGCAGTGTGATCTCGGTGAAAGTCTGCCAGCGAGAAGCGCCATCAATGTGGGCGCCATCGTAGGTTTCGCGCGGGATGTGGCGAAGTCCGACCATCAGAATGATGAAGCCCTCGCCGAGTTGGAAGAGCGACACGAGAATAAGCGCAGGCAGTGCCCAGGCAGAATCCGCAAGCCAGGGTGCAGTGGGCAAGCCGAGGCTGCGGAGTGAAGCATTCAGAGGTCCATATAAAGGATTCAGGATCCAGGTCCAGGTCAGGGCGTAGGCGGCATCCGGGATGATGGTTGGCAGATACGCCGCCGCGCGGTAAAACCCAACAAGACGGCGTGGACGATTGTAGAACAGTGCCAATGCCAGCGCGCCGAGTAGACGCAGGGGGACAGCCCCGGCAATAAAGAGCAGTGAATTGATGAGGGCAACTTTAAATAACGGTTCATAGCGCAGGAATTGGAAATTTTGCCAGCCGACAAAAACCGGATCGGCAACGCCGTTGTAGCTGGTGAAGGCGACAAAAAAAGAGATACCCGCTGGAAGCACGATCAGGAGCAGAGTTCCCAACAGGTAGGGGGTTAGTAAAGCAGTGATACGGGCGAAGCGCGAATGGATCAAATCACTCCCCGTTGAAAATTTCTTGGGTGAGGTTGGCGATATTCGCCATGGCATCGTAATAGGGAATTTGTCCGTAGAAGCCAAGTGAGACCTGATTGTTGGCGATCTCTTCGATCTCTGCCCAATTGGGATGAATAGGCAGGGCGCGGATGGACGGAATTACATCAAGGAATACCTGACTGCTGGCTGGTTTGGCGTTGGGGTTAAGGAAAGCCGGTGAGTTGGCTACCGAGATCAGCGAGGGGACTGTGCGCCCGGTTTCTGCCACGATCGTTTGCCCTGCAGGGGAGGTGGCGAATTCTATGAATGACCAGGCGGCGTCCTTATTTTTAGAAACGCTGGGTAAACAAAAGCCATCGGCATGCAGGATGGTGGCGGGGTTGCGACCCTGTGGCAGGGGCGCAACGTCCCAATCAAACGTGACGGATTCACGATAATTGGGTACGCCGCGGCGGCTATTGAAGAACATGGCGAGTGTGCCATTGATGAAGCGCGTCTCGCTGTCTTCGGAGGTTTCCTGTTCAAGGTTCGGGACCACGTGTAGTTTGGTTTGCAAACCGAAGAAAAAGTTCGCGGCGTGCAGGGCTTCAGCAGAGCCAGTGGTGAGCACTCGCGGGTTGGCTTGGTTATCCACGATTTCGACGCCGACCTGCCAGATAAATGGCGCAATGCGGATCAATTCGGGAGCAATGCCTGCGCCGAATTGATCGGTTTCGCCGTCACCGTTGGTGTCCTGGGTGAGGGCTTGTGCGTTGGTGGTGAAGTCAGTCCATGTCCAACCAGTTTTGGGATAGGCAACGCCCGCCTGATCGAACAAGCCTTTGTTGTAATACACCACAAGGCTGGACATGTTTTGTGGAATGCACTGCGTTTCGCCCTGCCACTTGAACGCCTGCATGGCTTGCGGATAAAAGTCCGCTTCTTTGATGAGCTTTGAGTTTTCCAAATAACTACCGAGCGTTTCGAGTGCGCCTGAACTGGCGAATGGAGCGTAAAGCCGGTAGTTGAACAACACCACGTCGGCAGACGTCCCTGCGACGAGATCGGCGGCAACGCGCTTGCGATAATCAGATTGCCCGGGGATGTGGATCAGCTCCACTTGAATAGCAGGATGGCTTTGCAAAAATGAAGCCACCAGTTTCTGATAGGCGGCTAATTCCGCCGGGTCGCCAAAGACCATGAAGGATACTTTCCCGTTGGCGGAGGATGATTGGCAGGCGAAGAGAAAAATTGCTGCAATCAAAATAAGAAAAATAAGGGGGCGGGTCTTCACAAAATACTCCTCAGGCGAGAGCCGGCGAATAATTTTAAATTTTATCATGCGAAGAAGTTGACGAAATCGTTTCAGGCATGACAGACTCTCGGATAAGGAAAAACTTAATCGAAAAGAAAAAAATTGAGACTGTAAATTCCTTTGACAAGATCAAACTGTTAGCGGACCCCCGCCGCATGGACATTCTGCGCCTGTTGATGGCATCTCCCGCCACGCTCACGCATCTCGCCCGGACCATGAAACAGTCTCCCGCGTGGATTCGGCATCACATCCTGGCGCTTGAATCTGCGGACTTGATCGAAGTGGGCGAAGTCCGCAAGACTGGCAAGGTGATGGAAAAGTTTTACCGTGCCAAAGCCGATGCATTGTTATTGCAGGAAATTATTCTCCCGAAAACGAAAAAGCCGGCCGTGATCTTTTCAGGGAGTCATGACCTGGCGCTCGAAGGGATTGCCGAACAGCTTGAAAAACATGTCACGCTCTTGAGTATGCCGGTCGGTTCGTTGGATGGACTTGTCAATCTCCGTCAGGGGTTATGTCACATTTCGGGCTCGCATCTATTGGACGTAACCGGTGAGTACAACACGCCGTTCGTCCGGCATTTATTTCCCGACCGCGATGTGGCGATTGTCACGCTTGCCCACCGCACACAGGGGCTCATACTTGCCAGTGGCAATCCGAAAAACATCAAGAAGATTGCTAACGGATAGGAAATTCAAGCCCTTCTGCACTTGCAGATGCTGAGCGCTGGCCCCGCAGTGGTCAAGTTCCACCCTGCACTACTTCCACTACAGCGATGGCTGAAAGGCAATCAATCACTTTTGTTCGATATTCCGAAAAATA
>SXGT01149996.1_pt1 | contig 17464 bp, 16 predicted proteins | sample 3176221 | NCBI WGS metagenome assembly SXGT01 (sample SAMN11356862, study PRJNA531348) | freshwater metagenome | isolation source: freshwater sample F1-120 | place: China: Fuxian Lake, Yuxi | collected 2017-12-25
AGGGGTCCCAGGTTCAAATCCTGGTGGGCTCATCAATACAGGATTTGAACATCCAGAAAACTGATGTTTTCAGTCCATCAAACTCTAACGAGTTATGATGAATCCTGGTGGGCTCATCAATACAGGATTTGAACATCTTAAGTCCGTAAGACTTAAATGCTTATTTTTTAGTGCTATTTTATGATTATTGGACTTGTTGGAAAGCCGAATGTTGGAAAGAGCACTTTCTTTAAGGCAGCGACGTTGTCTGATGTTCTTATTGCTAATTATCCTTTTGCAACGATAAAACCGAACCATGGTATGGCTTATGTGAAGATTCATGATTTAGCTGCGGATTTTGGAAAAGTTTCAAACCCTCGTGAAGGTTATGTTCGTGATGGCCATAGATTTGTGCCAATAGATTTATTTGATGTAGCGGGTCTTGTTGAAGGAGCTTCCGAAGGTAAGGGATTAGGTAATCAATTTTTAGATGATTTAGCGGGAGTAGACGGATTTATTCATGTAGTAGATATGTCTGGAGAAACAGATGCTACTGGAAAACAGACAGAAGGTTATGACCCTTCAAGAGATATAATTTTTATCGAGAGGGAGTTAGATTTGTGGTATTTAGGGATACTAAAGAAGGCCTGGGTCGTTCTTATGCGTGGAATGGAAATGCAAAAGACACAATTTGCTAAAACTGTTGCTAAACAATTCTCTGGCTTGAAGGTTACAGAAGAGGATGTTAATCATATTATCTTAAAAGAGAAATTAGATATTATTCGTCCATCCTCTTGGGATAATGAAACTTTGTATCGATTTGCTCGTGCTCTACGTATGTATACTAAACCTATGATTATTGCCGCAAATAAAGTGGATAGACCATTCGGAAAAGAAAATTATAATCGTATGAAAAATAATTTTTCTTATACTATGGTTCCTTGTTTTGCTGATGGGGAATTAAGTTTGAGACAGGCGGATAAAGCTGGATTGATAAAGTATATTCCTGGTGAAAAATCTTTTGAAAATATTGGAAATTTAAGTGCTCAACAGAAAACTGCTTTGGAAACAATCCATAATGTAATGAAAGAGTTTGGAAATACAGGAGTTCAAAATATATTGAATGGTATTGTTTTTGATTTGCTCAAATACGTGGCGATATTCCCAGCTGGTTCTAAAATGGAAGATAGTAAAGGTAATGTATTACCTGATTGCTTTTTGATGCCTCCTAACTCTACAGCTCTTGATTTTGCTTATCGTCTACATACAGACATTGGAAAGAATTTTGTTAAAGCTATGCATTTACGTACAAAACATGCAGTAGGAAAAGATTACAAACTTCAACATCTTGATGGATTAGAGATAATGACTAGATAAAATGAAGATTTTTGTTAGAGTTATACCTCACTCCTTGAATAATAAACTTGATAAGGTTGACGAGTTTAATTATTTGGCCCGTGTTAGAGATATGCCTCTTAAGAATAAAGCTAATTCAAGAGTGATTAAACTTATTTCTACCGAGTTTGGAATTTCTACTAATAAAATATTAATAAAAAATCCTAAAAGTAGAAAAAAGATTATTGAATTCAATCTCACTTAATTTTATAAATTGATTTATTATTCTTATTCTATGGATGTTTCCGTGCGTATAAAAGAAAAGAGCACAAAAAATACTATTGAAAATTTTGGAAATAATCGATATCTTATTTATTTGCAGTCTGGATTAGATGAACCGGCTATGTGGATTGAATTGTTGGCGATGTTATCGCGCAAATTCGGAGTGCCTCAGAATAGAATTGAACTTCGTAGAGATATGGGTGCTGATAAAATTTTTATGATTGGATAGAGAAGTTTATTAATCAACGATATTTTTTTGAAGTATGAGATATGAATATGCTCCCGACATAAAACAGAAACTTGTAGAAATTGTTAATCATCTTTTAATGAATCATGTTGATTTGAACAGAGTCGAGTGTTTGAGAAGTTTTGGTAGTAGTACGAAACGAACTATTGCTCGATGTCACACTATCGGAAAAGTAATGCAAAAAGGAATGAGAGCTCCTGCCTTTTACACTATTGAATTTCTTGAACTATTTGATAAATTACCCCAACATGAACAAGAAAAAGTGATAATTCATGAACTATTACATATTCCCAAAACTTTCGGTGGAGGATTTAGACAGCACGATTATGTCTGTGAAGAAAATGTTGAAAAACTGCATCGGAATTTTGTTTTAAAAAATAGATTTTTTTAGTTCTCTTACATATTTGTGTCTATTTTTTCATCACGAAATGCTTATAAACAGCTTTCTTCATTATAACTGTGAGTTTTGTTATTATTTTTTTGTAAGAGAACTCCTAAAAAAAGATGGTGCACAAGAAATATACATATAAAGATGGTAAGCGATTTGGTCCATACTATTATGAAACTAAAAGAATAGGCGACAAAATATTTACAACCTATCTTGGAACTGAAAACCCCCAAATAAAAATTTATCCTAATAGACTTTCATTGAAAATTTTTATTCCGTTTTTTATTGTCTTTGCATTATTGGCGCTTTTGCTATTGCCTAATTATTTTACGGGTAATGTTGCTTTTGACCTAAAAGCAAATTATCAAGTTGGAGAAATTATTGATGGAACTCTGACTTTCGTTTTGAAGGAAGGTGAATTGATTCCAGTTGATTCAAAAGTATTACTTACTTATGGAGATTTATCCAAAGAAATTTTATTATCTTCGCTTGTTTCTGAAAACTCTGTTTCTGGAATTTTTTATGCTGAAGGTGTTTCTTTTTCTGAGAGTGGCGAGGGCTATGGATTGATTGGGAGCAAGAAAATGTATCCAGAAATTTCTTTTTCTTTGAACATTTTGGAAGATGATGAATCTGATTCAACTTCAGATGATGTTGGAAATACTGAAATACAAGAAACTTCAGAGACCGAAGAAATTTCTGAATCAAATGATGATAAAGACTCTGAATCAAATACTGAAGATGAAATTGATTCAGAAAGCTCTGAAGGAAGAGATGGCTCAGAATCTGTCGAAAGTGAATCTGGAATTACTGGAGCAGCCATTTCTTCAAATAAAATTAATGGAGTTGTTTCCAAAGATAAAGATTTTGTTTATTTCCTTTCTGAAAACGAAACTGTCGAATTAGTTGAAGGAAGTGTCAATTATAATAGTAATGAACTTGACGATAGCTTCGTTAAAATGAAAACTAAAAAAAGAGAAGTTACTGTCACTACAAATTACGAAATAGAAATAGAAGGATTTGGTGAAGAATATTTAGGTGGCGAAACAAAAAAAATTCAGATTGATTTGAGAGAGTTTAATTTTATAGCAGATTCTAATGGGGAAATTTCAGTGTCTCTTGCTTATGAGGATAAAGAAATTGTTTCGGCTTCTGAAGAAATTTCAGTTGCACAAAATGAGAGTTTAATCGATGAAGAAAATAATGAAACTGAAATTAAATTGATTATAGACAATTCAACATTTGTTAATATCACCAATGAGACTATCCTTATTCTTTCCAATGTAACTAACGGCACTATTCTTTCAATTGTAAATGCAAGTACGTTCAATGTTAATGTGACACAGTTTAGCGCAGTTTTGGGTCAACCTGTTCGTTGGGAAAAGAAAGTTGCATTTGATGCTAATTCTTCTGTAGAATTACATGTCGAGATTCCAGCGAGTGCTGAAAATATTACTTTTTCGCCGATTAATCTTACTGAATATCTTGAACTTGAAGGTTTGACTGAAGCAGAATATACTGCTTTATCTGGAACTTCGGTTTCGGTGAATCATGCAATTGTTTCGAATGTTTCTTCACAAAATGGAAATTCTTCTGTTCAAGCAACAGCTGTTTCTTCAGAAAATGAACTCTCTAATGTTGAGGAAATTACTATCTCAATTACAGGACAGATTATCTCTGGAAGAGTGAGCGCAGATATTGATTTCTCCCGAGAAACGTGGTTGAGAAGATTTTTTGCACGTATTTCTGGAATGACTGGTAAAGTTATTGATGTGACTGCAAATGTTTCTTTGCCTGTTCAGGCAGTAAATGTGAGTTTGAGCGATAAAGATTTCGGAGTCGCTGTAGAATATTATACCTCTGCTCCTGTTGCCGAAGAATTTTTAGAAGGCACACACAAAACTTTAGCTATTTCAAGTCCGAGTGATGTGCATTATGAGAATGTTTTAATTTATACTAATTTATCGGATGACTTCAAAATTAATGACTTAACAAATGTTAAAATTGAATGGCTTGAGAATGCATCTCAAAAATTAGAAGTTTATTTTGTAAATGATACCAATGGAAACGGCTATTATGATTATATTGAATGGATTGCGCCAAAATTGAGCAACCAGACTTTCAACATAATTGTGATTATCAATGCACAGCATTTGAATTCAACGCGAAATTTCATTTCTAATATTTATAATGAAACTCGTGAACTTGATGGAGTTTGGAGTGAGTCTATTTATGCAGGAAATTTTGTACGCGTAACCTTTGAAAGAAATTTGACTAATGTGAATGATATTACAATTTATCCTCGTGCAGCGAATGGAACAAACGTTTCTGACATTTCGGTAGAAATTTATGAATTTAGTAAAAATGAAACGATCGCTAGATTTGATAACCTCAATGAAAATGTTTACAATAAAGTTTTTCTGACTGGCTTAGCTGAAAATTACAGCCAAGATGTTTTTGATTTGCTGATTCTGAATGGTAGTTTGGAATTTGACCATATTATTGATCCTAATGTTCCCCCTAATTTTTATTCAGCTTCCCCAGCGAATAACAGTTTTGATTCAAGCACGTCTATGTTTTTGAATATCACAGTTAATGACACATCGACTGATTTGTTAGCGGTAAATATTTATGGAGCCTATGATACTTCAATTATTTCTGGAGAGCATGTAATTTATACGCCGGCACAGATAACTCCTGCCCCTGTAGAACTTAATGTGAATTGGTCTGTGCCGTTGCTGAGATACAATGCGAGTATGGGGATGTTTTTAATTTATCATTTTGATAATAACTCACTTTATGGAGAGAATTCAACTCTGATAAATGATTTTGGGCCTGGTAATTTTGATGGTAAACTTGCTTCTCCAACTGGACAAGTTGGCGCAGGAGCCATTGGTGGAGCTTATAAGGGCAAGGAAACTGCGGGAATTAGCGCAATAACAGACAATGCTCTTTTGAACTCACCTACTATTACTAATAATTTTGCTACATCCTTTTGGATAAACGTAACTAATCTCAGATATACTACAGGTTTTCCAAATATCTTATCTAAACAAGTCGATACTAATAATCGAGATTATTTGATTGGCCTTCAAAACTCAACATCTTCACTGTTTGCTTCATTTGGAAACGGTACTGTTGCAATATCTGAGGACTTTTCACCACAGATGAACTTTAGTAGTATGCTCAACAGATGGTATTTTGTTGTAATGACTTACAATAATTTGTCTACAAATCTTACTTTATATATAAATGGCGTAGTTAATCATTCAGTAATTCTCAATAGAAACAACACTTTGATGAACACTGCAGGAACATTGACTTTTTTTGGAACGAATTATAATAATTCAATTAATGGAACGGGAATTGATGATATTGTTTTGTATAACAAGTCCCTCATACCTGAAGAAGTGACGCGTCTTTACAGAATGGGAGAGGGAAGATATTATTGGCAGACTAACGCTTCTGATTTGGGTGACAACTTTAATTATAGCGAGAGATATTCTTTTGTTATGGATAGAAGTTCACCTTCATCTATAACTTTAAATTATCCTGCCGATACTGAGCAATTTAATCAAGGTGTGGCTATTTCATTTAACTGGACTACAGTAGATTCTTTAGCTAGTAATCTAACTTGTAATTTAACTATTGCCAATTTTGTCAATGTAAGTAACATTGCAGTTACAAATAATACTATGGCTAATTATTCTGTTGCAGGACTTTCGGTGGGCTCGAATCCGTGGGATGTTTCGTGTTGGGATAATGTTAATAACTTAAACTCTAGTAGCACGAATAGAGTCACAATAAATGCGATCCCAAATACTCCTGTGGTTTACTTGAATTCAAGCACTGGTAATAACCGAACTACTGACAACTTAACAGTTACGGCAACGTTAGTTGATTCGGAGGGAAATTTAATGAATTTGACTTTATACTGGTTCAATCAAAGCGCGATAGCGATTGCCAAGAATTATAATAATAATTATAATAATAACTCTGTTGTGCATTTTGATTTGAATCATGCAAACACAACTAAAGGGGAAAATTGGTCCGTAGGAATAATTATTTTTGATGGGGCTGTTAATTCCACAATGGCTAACACTTCAAGGATTATGATAAATAACACACCTCCAAGTCTAACGTTTCAAGGTCCATTGAACGGCAACGTGACTACAGATAGAACTCCCTCATTCTTTTACATCCTCAGTGATAATGATGGTGATCAGACTTGGGCAACGTTGAACGTGTCTTTAGTTGGAGGAAGTACGTGCACAGATATTAATTATGATGGACAAACTAAGAATTTTTTGACTCTTAGAGATACTAAGACATTTAGTTCTCTGGCTCGGAATTTGAATTGTTTTATAGATCATGGGGATTGGTATAATTGGTCTGCTCAAGCAAACGATACTGAAAGTTTTAGCTCTTGGACGGAATTGCGTAATCTGAGTTTACAAGCACTGCTTAGCATGTCTTTACCGAATAGTAGCATAAACTTCAGCAATATAGGGTATCTGGACTGGAATGACACGAGCGATAACTCTCCTTGGCCAATTACTATTCAGAACGACGGTAATGCGATGATAAATGTGAGTCTTGAAGCAACAAATTTATGGAATACGGTTTTTAATCCGACTATTAAATATCAATTTAAAGTTGACAATGTTACTGGTGTCAACGAGAATAACTCATTCAGCTGGATAAAATCTAAATCGGATAGGTATTATGATATTCCTCCGACCGATCTTCTTGAGTTGTGCTTGGCTGATTTTAATTACAGCGACGCGCGAGATTGGGCAGAAATAGACATTAATGTTACTGTTCCCAATAACGAGGGTGCTGGTGCGAGGAGATCAGTTATTTCGTTTATTGCGACGTTAGATGAATAATATGGAGATGCGTAAAAAACACATTTTGATAGTTGATGCGATTTTGATACTTGGAAGTTTGCTGATTGTTGTGTTGTTTGTGGAGTATACTCAACCATTAGTTATTGCTCCTCTAAATAATTATCTAACCTTCAATACTTCTGTTCTTTTTCAATTTAAAGATGCTGACAGCATTCTAATTGATGACAATCTCGAATTTACTTCACCAGATATTATTTTTGTGGAGGATGATGCGTTAGTTACTTTGGAACCTGGAAATTATTATTGGAAGGTCGTTGGAACATTTGAAAGTGAAGTGCGGCAATTTACAATACAGTCACAAATAGATTTGCGAATTCGTGACACAGGAAATGATATTTACGAAATTGTCAATTCGGGAAATGATCAACTTTCTGTTGAGATTTATAACCGTGGTATTTTATCAGGAAATGTTGTTCTTGATGTTGAAGAATCGTCACAAATAAGGGGAGATAAATTTGTCGGGAGTGAAAATGGATCGTAAATTTTTAGTGATGATAATCTTCTTGTTTTTTGTAGCCCGAGCATCTGCGTTTGGTATTACTCCGGCCCAATCTACTTTTGAATACGTCTCTGAAAAAACTGTCCAGTCTTCTTTTGAAATTGTCAATTCCGAACATAACACTTTTGATTTAGTGTTGTTTTTGCAAGGAGAACTTAATGCTAGTGTTTTGATTTCAGATGTTTCTGTGCATCTTGATGCCAAGGATAACAACAAAAAAATATTTTACGATTTAATAATCCCTAGTAAGTTGTCGCCAGGACCACATGAGGCAGAAATTGTTGTTCTTAATATGCCATCTAAATCAGACACCGCGCGAGCTTTCATCGGCGCGGTTGTGGGTTTAGTACATAAAATTCACATTGATGTACCTTATCCTGGAAAGTATGCTGAATCTTCTTTAAGTATAACTACGGAAAATTCCGATATTCTCTTTGTATTCCCTGTGGTAAGCAGGGGGAAGCAAGACATTGCACGAGCTAAAGCAATTATAGATATTTATACTCCTTTGAATGAGAAAATTGCAACTGTTGTTACGGAAGAGATTGCTGTACCGAGCGAATTGAGGAGAGAGATTGTCGCACGATGGAACACTATTGAAGTCAAATCTGGTAAATATCTTGCTGATGCTACTGTAATCTATGATGAGTCTACGATAACTTTACAGAAGGAATTTTCAGTTGGCGAACAGACATTGAAGATAAAGAATGTTGAGGTGAATGACTTTACACTTGGCGGAATTGCTAAGTTCGAATTTTTAGTTGAAAATACATGGAATACCATTATTAAGAATGCTTATGTGCAGATGCAAATATTAAATCAAGATGGTTCTGCCATTTCTGATTTCAAGTCAGCAACTTATGACATTAGTCCATTTGAAAGCAAGATTCTTACAGCATTCTGGGATACAGAAGGAATAAAGAAAGGACAATATGACTCGCGAGCATTATTGAAATTTGGCGAACAATCTCTTCAACATGACTTCGAACTTGAAGTTTCAGATGAAGACATAAATATTGTGGGAGTTGGTTATGTTATTTCTAAAGCGAATAAAGGATCTTCTAACGCATTGACAACTATTTTAATAACTCTTATTGCTCTTCTTGTAATAGTCAATCTACTTTGGTTCTTGATTCTGCGTAAGCGTATGAAAGGTGTAAGTAAATAGAAATATTTTGATAAATCTAATTTGTTCCGGTATTTGCTGATATCACATAACTTAGAATTAGTAACTAATCTATCGATTTATCTAATTTTATTTTCTGGAGCTTAAACAATTAATTTGTTCTAAATTATATTTAATGGAAACATAAATTTTAAATATAGCGTTATTTTAATATAATAGTAAAAAGATGGAAAAATTACAAAAACTGGTGGTTACTCTGCTGATAGTTACGATTATTTTGTCAGTTATCTCTCTTTCTATAAATCTCATCTTTCTTAAGTCGAACTTAAAGACTTCGAGTTCTAATATAATTCCCTTGGAGTCAGGAAATATAAATCTCGTGGTTGAGAGAAGCACTTCATCGGTCGAATCTATTGGAAGTTCAAATGGTTGATTTACAAAATAATCTGAGCAAGATATTGATTATCGTTGCAGTGGTCACTCTTTTAATTTCTTTATTTTCTGCAGGTATAATTTATTTTTCTGCAGGTAATTTGGTAAATGTTTTTTCAGGACGAGTAACTGGAGAAGCGAATCTAACTATTGAGACTGTTGCTTCAATTAATTTTACGAGAAATTCTCTTAACTGGCAATCTGGTAGAGTTACGGATGGTTTTACCATGGCCTATTTAGATACGGCTGCAGGAACAGTTAAGAATGGTAACTGGACTGCTGTTTCTTCCGGATTAAAGATTGAAAATCTTGGTAATGTTAATGTTTCTTTGAATCTTTCAGTTACCAAAACTGCAGCTACTTTTTTTGGAGGGACAAATCCATCTTATAAGTGGAATATTACTAATGGTGAGGCTAATAGTTGCGTTAATTTATCAGGGGGAACTGGAAATAATCTGAGCCATTTGGGAATTTATTATGATCCAAATATCAGTTCTGCAAATTGGTGCCCGTTGTTCCAATTTATAGACAGTAAAGATGTTATGAACATATCTATAAATTTGACTATTCCTTCTGACTCAATTACGGGAACTTTAGGCGAAATAATTACAGCGACGGCTGTTGCAGTCTAATTTATTTATTTTTAGAATGGAAAAGCTTTAAAGGTAATTTATTTTGTATATTTAGAATGATTTAGGAATTCAGTTCTCAATAATTCGGATAAACATTCGCGGGCGTGCCGGAGCGGTCAAACGGGCTGCCTTGAGGTGGCAGTAGCTTAGTGCTTGCCTAGGTTCGATTCCTAGCGCCCGCATTTTAGGAATCGAACGTTCTTCGAAATTGAGATTTCTCGAAACTTCAAAACAAGTATATTTTGAAGTATTCCTAGCGCCCGCATTTTAGGAATCGAACGTTCTTCGAAATTGAGATTTCTCGAAACTTCAAAACAAGTATATTTTGAAGTATTCCTAGCGCCCGCATTTTTTAGTTTTGTTGATAGAATTTATTCTTTATTTTTCTTTGATTTGTTTTTTGTTTCAGTAGTTTGATTTCTTGAACCAACAAAAACTGTTGTGCCTATAACTATTATTCCTATCAAGTAAAATGTGGTACTTTTATAATAATCGAATATACCTTCGGAATTTTCCATTACAATCATTGTTGGAATTAAATATAGTAAATCAATTATAAAATTGCTTACAACAAAGACTATTCCTAGTTTTAAACCTTCTAATCTGTTTCTTGTGACATTTTTACCGTTAAAGTACCAAAGACCTGCCAAACCCGTCATTAAAACTGTAACTGTGAGGGTTATGAGCCAATATCCAGTTGAAGCATTTTGTATTGAAGCAAACATTTTTTTGGTTATCTGTGTCAAAATGATTCCAACTATAAAATTTGCTACGTAAAGAGTTAAGGCAATAGACAATACTCGTTTGATGTTCATGTTTGTGTCAGCTTGTAGGGCTTTAAATTCTTTACTCTTTGATAAAGTTTATTAATCAGTTTTATTTATTTAGCTTATGGGGTTCGTCGTAAAGATTTTTTTTGGTTTAGTTATTTTTTGTGTAGCTTTTGGTTCCTTAGTTTATTTGTTTGGTGAGAATATATTTTTGCAACCAACTCAACAAGTCAATTATGTACGAAGTATATCCACGACTCGTGTGTCGAGTGTTGCAACTACGCTCAATTTACCTCAGGCTTATGCTCTTGATAATGCCGACGGTTTTGGATGGGATTTTAACGGAGATTTTCTAACCGACTTTTTGGCTTATTCTGCCGATAGAGTGTTATATTTGGGTCATGATAATAGTGAGCGCCTTTTTTTTGACGGTAAAGGAATGGTTGCTGGGAATGATGAAGGTTCTGGAGCGAATAATGCCTTGATTGTAAGAATTGATGATGGCTCTCAAAATCTTAATAATTATGTTGTCGTGAAATCCGGACTTGCTAATTATCTCGGTGCTGGAGTTAATTCTTGGGATTATAGAACGACTCTGGAAGTTTATGCTTTGAACGCTTTCAATACTTATTCTGCTGGACAGAAAATTGCCGACTTGTCGTATATCAATGGAGAAACAATTTATTATATTATGGGAGATGTTGTTGCGAAACCAGGACAACCCGCATTTCTTGCAGTGGCTACGAGAGATTTCGGAAAAATGAGTTCTTATTTGCTCAATGTGGACACAGCTGGAATAGTTACACTTACTTCAGTCAATGAGATAGGTTGTCCAATTTATCCCCTTAATTCTAATCCGGGTGGAGAAATTCCACAATGCCATCGTGGTAATGGAATGATTTATACAAATTTGTGTAGGACCGATTCTTTCGGAGTTAATACCGGCGTTTGCGAAAAATATTTACTGAATAATGAATTTTTTAGAATTTCCTCTACTGGAGCAATGACTAAAGTTGGCGATTGGTTTTCTATTAACAATCAAAATATTCCAATTGTGGGTGGGGGATTTGAACCCATTTCTTTTCGTTACGGTCTTAGTTATGGTCATGTTGATGCTCAATTTGTTGTAGATAGAGGAACACCTCAGAATCCTGATTATCGTTTGTTCATTCTTTTTGATAGTGGATTGAGACGGATTTATTCGGCCAAAATTTCAATTGATGCGAATGGGGTTGTAACCTTGATTCCACAATTTGCGACTGCTGGGGGAGGAGGTCTTTTGCCGACTGCTGCACAGGAAATAGGATTAATTGGTAGAGTCCAAGGTTTACAAGGAGGACCTTATATCTCCAATTCGGAAAAATTATTTGACATTGACGGTAATGTTGTTGCGTCAATTAATCAACAAGTGAATCCTTTTGATTGCAGTATTTATGTAAATTCAGTTTCGTGTAATTCTGAACCTTTATGTATTTGGAGTTCTGCTGATGGAGGCAGATGCTTACTTAAATCTGCGAGTTGGATAGGTTATCCTCATTCTTGGCCGGCTAACTATAATGGTGAATATATCTTTGATGAACTTAGCACACATGGACGAGGACCTTATGGTTATGGGTTCGCGGGGGCGGGAATTTTGGCGCATCTTCTTCCTACGGCTACCACGACGACTAATCCGAATTCAGGTATTGCGTTTGAAAATGTTGGTTCGGCTTTACCAAGTGGTTCAGCGATGACGATTAGCTGGTTTAAGCGCATGGCTCCTTTTGTTGAGTTCAATATTGATGGATTTGTCAAAGTGAAGATGGTCAAGTTCCGAAATCAACAACATGCTTCATTGTTGCAAGTTTCTGATGAGGGCCCAGTATGGCAGGCTCAAACTCAAGCTCAAAAAGATGTTTGGTTTGCTTGGGCGCAACACTCAAACATTGCATCTGATAGAGGTTATGACTCTTGGAGTTTGTGGCATAATCTTGATTTAACTCCGGGTAATGCACCTCTCCCTCCAACTAATTTACAATCTTCATTTACTTAAATTACATTCATTAGATTTTTAAGTTACTAATTTGTTTGTTTTATACGCCCTGATGGCACAATGGCACTGCGTCGGTCTCGAAAACCGATTTCTTCACAGATATCCCAGTTCGATTCTGGGTCAGGGCGTTTTTACGATAATTTCACGAGAAGCATTTGTTTTTAAACTAACTAATCCTTTGTATTATATGAAAAAACAGAAATGTTATGATTGTAAGAAAGAATTTGAGGCTCCCTTAAATGCACGTTTCCCAAGAAAATATTGCCCAAAATGTAGTGCTAAAAAGAAAAAACTTTGGGAAAATCAGTGGAAAGTCAAGCACGAAGATTTAGATGATTAAAATTAATATTTAATATGTCTTAATTTATTAGTTAAATTTATATATTATTTCTTTTTTTATGTATATGAAAAAAATTTATCTTGCTTTATTATTATTTGTTTTTGCGATTGGCGTTTTTTCTTTTGTAAGACTTTCTGTGACTAACGGATTTGATGACGATGATGAATTTGGAGATGATGAATCTGACGATTTTTTTGAAGATAATGACGATAATGGGTTTGATAGAAATATTGAATCTGTTAAAAATGTCTCGCCAGTTATGGATGGTAAAATAAGCAATAATTTGTTATCAAAACATGGCTCTGTAAATGATTGTTGGGTTGCCTATAACGGAAAAGTTTATGACATAAGTTCTTATTTGCCGAAACATCTTGGTTCTGCAGGAGCTATAAGTCCATTTTGTGGGACTGCAAACGGTTTTAAAAATGCCTTTGAGAAAAAACATGGAACTAAAATGGTATCAACACTTATGAAATTTGGAGTCCTAATGGGCGATTTTGATATCTTGGGAGAAATATGATTCGCTCTAAAGATTTTGCACCAGTAATTTTGAGAATTTCTATGGCGTTGGTTTTCCTTTATTTTGGATTTTCACAGACAATAGCTCCTGACGATTGGGTTTCGTTTGTTCCAGAGTTCGCTGTGCCTTCTTTTATGACAGCCAATAATTTAGTTATGTTAAATGCTCTTTTTGAAATAACTCTTGGATTTTTTATGATTTCAGGGTTATATACTCGTTTCTCTTCTTTGTTGTTAAGTTTGCATCTTTTCGGAATTACTTTATCTATTGGGTTAAATCCAATAGGAATAAGAGATTTTGGATTGGCTTTTGCAACTCTTGTTGTATATTTCAATGGTTCAGATAAATATTGTTTAGATAATAAGTATATTAATTATTCTAGAAAATAGTTAAATTTTCTATCTTTTTTACTAATTCTGGCTGGATATAGTGGTGAATTGTAACTGTGTAATTGTCTTTCCATGCATTATGTTTTTTATCAAATCTTTTATGTCCCAGTTGTTCTGCTATTTCTAAAAATAAACTATTTATTTGCTCTTTCTTCGCGTTTTTATGTTTTTGTAAAAAGTCTTTTGCCTTGCTTGTTGCATAAAAAGAACGAACTATGTGTGGGTAAAATTTTTGTCCACAATATTTTTCAAATGCATTCATTAAATCCGTATCTTTTAATGGCTTATTATCTTTTAAAAATATAAACTCTGAATTTTTTTTCCTATTCAAATTTTCTTTTAGTCTAGTTATATATTCTTTTGGAAATTCTTTGGATATTTCCATAGGAACGCCATCTTTTGCAAGATATTTGAATGTAACTTCATTCTTGTTTATGGAAATATCCTTTTTTATTAGGGTTGTCAAACCTTTGTGACCGTTCTTGTTGTAGTTTATTTCGTTTCCTACTCGCATATAAGTTTTGAGAAGTGTGTACATAGGCAAGGCGTAAATGTCCTCTGGATTTTTTAAAGACCTTAAAACATTATCTGTTAATTTTGGATAAATTTTCTCAAATCTCATTACTTTTTTATATTTATTTTTTGTTGCTTTTTCTTTTTTATCTAATGTGTAGCAGTATGCAAATTTTCCGTTCGGATTTTGATAAATTATGTCCCAATGGTCATGAGATGATTCATCGTGAAATGTTAAATTGGGTGCGAAAATTGAGAAAGCCTTGTCTATTTTTTCTCCTGTTGGAATAATAGGTATCCTTGCTCCTTGAATTTTTCCTTCAGGAGAAATTTGCCCCTTGATGAATTTTGGATTTTTTGGGTCTATTATATCTTTTAATCTGCCGTGTTTCTTGAATGAATTTATTGCTTGGACTGCATCTGGAAACTTTTTATTTGAGATTTCCCATTTATTTTTTTTCAATTCATATAATTGCAAATTCTTGCTTATACGAATTGTCCCGTTCGGATTATTTTGCTTAATCATGTTTAATGATTATTTATAGAGCACTAATTTAAATACTTTATTTTATTTTTCGATAAATGAATTTTGATTTTATGATGACATTGACTAATAGTTTCTCCAAACTACTTCCGTTTTTTGAAATTTTTCTAATCGCAACATTGATTATTTTCATTTTTAATTTTGGAGTCATTTTTGTCAAAAGGCGACTTCTCAAAAAAGCGAAATCAAAGGCGCAAGTTTCATCTATTAAGATATTTTCAAGAATGATTAATCTTGTTTTTATGTGGGTTGTTATATTATTTGCTTTTTTGTCTTATTTTAAATCTTGGACTGGAATCGGAGTAGTTGCTGGATTACTTACAGCGGCAGTAGGCTTCGCTTTACAAAAACCGATTACAGGAATTGCAGCTTGGATTATGGTTGTTGTGAAGAGGCCATTTCAGGTAGGGGACAGAATTTCAATCGGTACAGTTAAAGGAGATGTTTATGATATTTCTTTAACCCATGTTTATGTTGACGAAGTTGGCGGAACAATAGATTCTGAACAACATTCCGGCAGAAATGTTCTTGTTCCGAATTACAAACTTTTTGATGAGATACTTGTCAATCACACGTTAATTCACGATTTCGTTTTAGACGAAGTTTCTTTTGTAATAAAGCACGACAGTAATTTAGATAGTGCGCTGAAGATAGCCAAGTCAATAGCTGAAGAAATAACTGGGGAATATGCTAAAAAAATAGGGAAGGAAGTCGCTACGAGGGTTTCTATTGCTGAGAATGGCTTAAAAATAAAAGTTTTGTTTTTTGCACCGGTTCAGCAGTTGTCCCAAATTAAAAGTGATTTAAGCGAGAGAATCTATAGGTCCATATTGAAGGATAAACATGTTGAGTTAGCATATAACCGATTAGACATCGCTGTCAAAAAAGATAAGGCTTTACTTTAAAAAGGGAGTTTTGTTGGTTGAATTATGGAGTCATTTAGGAAACTTGGTTTGGGCGCGGAGATGCTTAAAGCATTACAGGATGCAGGATTTACTGATCCAAGTGATATTCAAGAGAAAGCAATTCCATTAGTTTTATCTGGAAAAGATGTTTTAGGTAGTTCTGCAACTGGTAGTGGGAAAACTCTTGCTTTCGGTGCGGGAATAATTGAGAATCTGAAAGCTGGAGAAGGAATACGTGCGTTGATTTTAACTCCCACCAGAGAACTGGCTGAACAAATCGGAAAAACTCTTCATAAATTTTCAAGACATAGCAATCTTGAAATAACTGAAATTTATGGTGGTGTTTCCATTGAACCACAAAAGAGAACTTTGCGTCATTCTGATATTGTTGTTGGGACCCCTGGTAGAATTTTAGATCATTTAAGACAAGCAACTTTAAATCTTTCCCATTTGAAATACCTTGTTCTTGATGAGGCCGATAGGATGTTAGACATGGGATTTATAGATGACGTCGTTACTATCATCGACCAGTGCCCGAAGAGTCGCCAGACATTACTTTTCTCAGCGACAATTTCTTCTGATATTGAGAGAATCTCCAAACATTATATGAAAGATCCGGTTTTAGTTGAATCAGAATCTTATGTTGATGCCTCAAAGCTTAGACAAGTTTATTATGACTCTCCAAATAATTTGAAATTTTCTTTATTAGTTCATTTACTCAAAGAAGAGAAATCGGGTTTAGTGATGGTATTTACAAATACAAGAAGAAATGCAGATTATTTAGTCCATAACCTTCAGAGAAATAGGCTTGATGCTATGGCTATTCACGGAGGCCTTGCTCAAAATAAACGATCCAGAGTTTTAGAGACCTTTCATTCAGCCAAGGCCCTGATTTTAGTATGTACAGATGTAGCTGCTCGAGGACTCGATATAAAAAATGTTTCTCATGTTTACAATTTTGACGTTCCAAAAACAAGCACAGAATATATTCACCGTATTGGTCGAACGGCTCGTGCTGGAAAAGAAGGAATTGCTATAACCATAGTTACTCAAAGAGATTATGAAAATTTTCAGAGAGTCATGTCGGATCGTTCTTTGAATATTGTTATTCAAGAATTGCCTCAAGTTGAATCAATTCCTGTTCGTTTTAGAGAAGATGTTAACGATAGGGACAATCGTGGAAGACTGACTTTTGGAGGTCGTGGTAAGGGTTTTGGAGGAAGACGTGATTTTGGAGAAAGAAGATCTTTTGGAGGTCAAAGTAGAGGCGGAGATTCTCGTGGTGGTTCGAGATTTGGTGGAGGACGAGGAGATTCTCGTGGTGGTGGAAGAAGTTTCGGAAGTTCAAGGTTTGGACGAAGATAAATTAATTAGAAAGATTTAAACGCACTTGAGTTTTGGTTGTTTTATGAAGATTGTCTTAGATGGTGGAAGAATAAACTCTCAACTCTCGTTAAGTTAGAATTTATCTTTTGTAAATATTATTGTGATGGTCAAAATCATCAAATAGAATTTTATTAGTTGTTTTATTAAATTGGAATATTAACACGAAATGTCCAAGATGAACTCTTTTTGAATCTTTTAGATTATATCTTAGATTTTTATAATGTTCAATATTATC
>SXGT01011387.1_pt1 | contig 17451 bp, 16 predicted proteins | sample 3176221 | NCBI WGS metagenome assembly SXGT01 (sample SAMN11356862, study PRJNA531348) | freshwater metagenome | isolation source: freshwater sample F1-120 | place: China: Fuxian Lake, Yuxi | collected 2017-12-25
CCACGGGATGGGACGCGGACTACGACGGCGACCTTGCGTCGTTCCGGCTGCTCAACCTGGTGCGCGATGCCCTCGGCCTGGTGTGGGCGCTCGGGCTGAAAAGCGTTGCCGGCCTGGTCGGGCATGACTTCGGTTCGCCGGTTGCCGCGTGGTGCGCGCTGATCCGGCCGGACGTGTTTCCCCGGGTCGTGCTGATGAGCGCGCCGGTTGGTGGAGCGCCCGTCGCGGGCCGGGCCGGCCCGCCCGCTGCGAAATCCGCGGGATTCTTCGGCGCCATGCCGCACGAGGATCTCGCCGCGCTGCCGCGTCCGCGCAAGCATTACCCGTGGGACTACTCGACGCGCGAGGCCGACGCCGACATGCGCCAATGCCCGCAGGGCATCCATGATTTCCTGCGCGCCTACTACCACGTGAAGAGCGCGGACTGGAAACAGAACCGGCCGTTCAGGCTCGCGGCGTGGACCGCCGCGGAGCTGGCGAAGATGCCCACCTACTACATCATGGATCGCGACCGAAGCATGGCGCAGACGGTGGCGCCCGACATGCCTACGCCGGCCGAGGTCGCCGCCTGCAAGTGGCTCACCGAGGACGAGCTGCGCGTCTACAGCGGCGAATTCGCACGCACCGGCTTCCAGGGCGGGCTGCAGTGGTACCGCTGCGCCACCGCGCCGAAGTTCGCCGCCGAACTGCAGATTTTTTCCGGCCGCAGCATCGACGTACCTTCCCTCTTCATCGCCGGCGCGAGCGACTGGGGCCCGTGCCAGAAACCCGGCGACCTGGAAAAGATGCAGGAGGCGGGTTGCACGCGCATGCTCGGCTGCCACATGGTCGAGGGCGCCGGGCACTGGGTGCAGCAGGAGCAACCGGAAGCGACCAGCCGCCTGATCGTCGATTTCCTGCGGGGCGCCTGAGTCGATGTGGCGGGCGGTTTGCGCGCTGGGCATCACGCAGATCACCGCGTGGGGCACCAGCTACTACTGCCTCGGCGTGCTCGCCGGCCCGATCGCCGCCGACACCGGCTGGAGCCGCAGCCTGGTCTACTTCGGCTTCACCGTCGCGTTGCTCGCCATGGGCGTGGTGTCGGCATCGGTCGGCCGCGCCATCGACCGCCACGGCGCGCGCGCCGTGATGACGCTGGGCACGCTGCTGGTTTCGGCCGGGCTGTACGCGCTTTCCCTGGTGCAAAGCGAAGCCGCGTATCTCGGCGCGTGGGTGTTCCTCGGCCTCGGCATGCGCCTGTGCCTGTACGACGCTGCGTTCGCCGCGCTGGTGCAGGTGGTGCCCTCGCGCGGGCGGCAGGCGATCTCGTACCTGACGCTGTTCGGCGCTTTCGCTTCGTCGGTGTTCTGGGTGATCGGCCACTTCCTCAACGAGGCGGTCGGCTGGCGGCAGACGCTGGTGCTGTTCGCGGCCATCAATCTCGCCGTCTGCCTGCCGCTGAACTGGTTCGGCCTCTCGCGCCGCGAGGGCGCGGAGGGCAGTCAGGCGCCCGCGGCCGCGCACGCCGCGGTCGACGGCCCGCCGCTCGAGGGCCGCGCGCGCCTCGCGGGCATCGCGCTCTTCGCGCTGGTGATGTCGCTCAACGGCTTCGTCTTCGGCGTGGTCACGGTGCAGCTGGTGCCGTTGCTGGAGGCCGCCGGACTCGCCACCGCCGCGGCCGTGTGGGTCGCCTCGCTCAAGGGCTTCGCGCAGTTCGGCGGCCGCGTGGTGGAGATCTTCTTCGGCCGCAACCTGCGCGCGATGACCGTGGCGCGCATCGCCATCGGCGCGTTGCCGTTCTCGCTCGTGCTGCTGCTCCTCGCGCAGGGGAATTTCCACGCCATCCTCGCCTTCACGCTGCTCATGGGCGCCTCGCAGGGCGTCATCACCATCGTGCGCGGCGCGGTGCCGCTCGCCCTTTTCGGCGTCGCGGGCTACGGCACGGTGCTGGGGCTGCTGGCGACGCCGATCCTGATCGTCAACGCCGCCTCGCCGACCCTGTTCGCCATGATCATCGACCGCTGGGGATGGCACGCGGCCGAATACGTGCTGTTGGGCTGCGCCGCCGCTTCATGGCTGGCGATGGAGGCGATGTCGCGCTGGTACGATGGCAACCGGCGCAAGCACTGAACGGAGGCCAGACGTGGACAGCCGCAGCTTCGAGACCCTGCTCAAGCGCATGACCGCTTCGATCTGCGCGGGCGACGCGCAGGGCGCCGCCGCGTGCTTCACGCCGGAGGGCGTCTACCACGACGGCTTTTACGGCGAGTTCAAGGGCCGCGGCGAGATCGCCCGCATGCTGAGCGACTTTTTCTGGCGCGACGCGAAGGACTTCAAGTGGGCGGTGAGCGACGCGGTGTGCGACGGCAAGGTCGGCTACGCGAGTTACGATTTTTCCTATACGTCGAAGATCCCGGGCACCGAGGGGCGGCGCGTGGGGTTCACGGGCATCAGTCGCTGCCGCCTGCAGGACGGCCTGATCGGGCACTACGGCGAGCAGTTCGAGCGCGCGCCGGCGCTCGTCAGGCTGGGTTTCTCCGACGAGCGCATCCTCAAGTCGGTGAAGCGCTGGGCGAAGGCGCCTTAGCGGGGCCCTAACGCCTCCAGTCGACCCGGATGCGGTATTCGTTCGGGCTCTGCTTCAGCGTCAGCGTTCCCTGGTAGGCATGGTGCAGCGCATCGCCCAGGCGCCGGGCGAGGTGCACATCGGTGGTGGAAATTTCCACGCCCTGATCGGTCCTGACCGTGGACATGACGCGCTGCATCGGGTGGCGGCCCTTCTCGCGCGCTTCCTCGTTGCGCAGGAGAGCCAACACCTCGGCGCGATGCACCGCGAAGAACGTGCCGGAGAGGCGCACCGTTCCCGCGGGATCGCGCCCCCTCGTGCGCAGGCAAGCCGCGCCTGCGGGGGCCGCTTCCCAGCGCCAGCGGCCGCGCCGGTACACGGCGCCGCAATCCGGGCAGCGTGCCGGGCCCGAGCCCTTGCCTGTGGCACGGTAAGCGTCGTTCCGCCGATCCGTCGACTTGCCGGTCGATGTGGCGGCGCTGGCGATGCAACGGGCTGCACGATTTCATGACGTGCTCCCCGGGGAACCAGTCTCGTTCTGATCATCCCCGCCGCGGCGTGGCGCGAACTTGCGTTGGATCAAGCGCACGCCGCGCCAGGATCCTAGCGTAGCGGTATGGACGTTTCCGCCAATCGCCCGGCGGTTCTGCGCAAGACGGCGGCCGACCGGAGGGTAGCGCCCAACCTCGCGGACTACGAGGCGGCGCGGGCGGCGTTCTCCTGGGACGCGGCGCGCCGGGAACTTGCGGGGTTGCCCGGCGGCGGCTTCAACATGGCCTACGAGGCTGTGGACCGGCACGCGCAGGGCAAGCTTGGCGCGCAGGTCGCATTCCGCTTCCTGCGCGCTTCGGGCGAACAGAGGAACCTCACCTACGCGGAACTCGCGCGCCTCACCAATCGATTCGCCAACCTCCTGCGCCGTCTCGGCGTGGGCAAGGGCGACGCGCTTTTCGTGCTGTGCGGCCGCGTGCCCGAACTCTACGTCGCGGTGCTCGGCAGCCTGAAGAACGGCACGGCGGTGTCGCCGCTGTTCTCCGCGTTCGGTCCCGAGCCGATCAAGACGCGCGTCAACCTGGGCAAGGGCAAGGTGCTGGTGACCACCGAGTTGCTCTACAAGCGCAAGGTGGAGAAGGTGCGCGCGGACCTGCCGACCCTCGAGCACGTGTTGCTGGTAGACACGCCCGAGTTCGCGCGGCTGATGGCGGAGTCGTCCGACGCCTTCGAGCCCGAGCGCACCAGCGCGGACGACATGGCGCTGCTGCACTTCACCAGCGGCACGACGGGGAAACCGAAGGGCGCGGTGCATGTCCACGGCGCCGCGGTCGCGCACCATGCCACCGGCCGCTACGCGCTCGACCTGCACCCTGAGGACATCTTCTGGTGCACGGCCGACCCGGGCTGGGTGACGGGCACCTCGTACGGCATCCTCGCGCCGCTCCTGAACGGCGTCACCAGCATCGTCGACGAGGCGGACTTCGACGCCGAGCGCTGGTACCGCATCCTCGAGGAACAGAAGGTCAGCGTCTGGTACACCGCGCCGACCGCGATCCGCATGTTGATGAAGGCCGGGGCCGAGATTGCGAGCGCGCGCTCGTACCCCGCGCTGCGTTTCGTCGCCAGCGTCGGCGAACCTCTCAACCCGGAAGCGGTGTGGTGGGCCAAGGAGGTGCTCGGCCTGCCGATTCACGACAACTGGTGGCAGACCGAAACCGGCGGCATCATGGTGGCGAACTACGCCGCGCTGGATGTCAGGCCGGGCTCGATGGGCAAGCCGATTCCGGGCATCGAGGCCTGCATCGTGCAGCACGACCGCGAGTCGGGAGCGGAACGGGTGATCGAAGCACCGGACACCGAGGGCGAACTGGCGCTGAAGGCCGGCTGGCCGTCGATGTTCCGCGGCTACCTCAACGAGGAGGAACGCTATCGCAAGTGCTTCGCCGGCGGCCTCTACCTGACCGGCGACCTGGCGAAGCGCGACGCCGACGGCTACTACTGGTTCGTCGGCCGCGCCGACGACGTCATCAAGTCCTCCGGCCACCTGATCGGGCCCTTCGAGGTGGAAAGCGCCCTGATGGAGCATCCCGCGATCGCCGAGGCAGGCGTGATCGGCAAGCCGGACCCCGTGGCCGGTGAACTCGTGAAGGCCTTCGTCTCGCTGAAGAGGGGCTTCGAGCCCTCGGAGGCGCTGCGTCTCGAACTGCTCGGGCACGCGAGGAAGCGCCTCGGCGCCGCGGTGGCGCCGAAGGAAATCGAGTTCAAGCCGTCGCTGCCGCGCACGCGCAGCGGCAAGATCATGCGGCGCCTGCTGAAGGCGCGCGAGCTGGGCTTGCCGGAAGGCGATCTCTCTACGCTGGAGGGCGGCGCGTGATCCCCGCGCCACCGAGCGGCCCGGTTCCCTTCGAGCGCGAGCACGGCATTGCGCTCCTTTCCGACATGCTGCGCATCCGGCGCATGGAGGAGAAGTCGGCGGAACTCTACGGCGAAGGCAAGATCCGCGGCTTCCTGCACCTCTATATCGGCGAGGAGGCGGTGGCGGCCGGCGCCATCAGCGCGTTCGGCGCCGACGACAACATCGTCGCCACCTATCGCGAGCACGGCCACGCGCTGCTGCGCGGCACGCCGATGACGGCCATCATGGCCGAGATGTACGGCAAGCGCGAAGGCTGCTCGCGCGGACGCGGCGGCTCGATGCACCTCTTTGACGCCGGCCGGCGCTTCTTCGGCGGCAACGCCATCGTCGGCGGCGGCATTCCGCTCGCGGTCGGCCTCGCGCTCGCCGACGCCATGCAGGGCGCGCGCCGCGCCACCGCCTGCTTCTTCGGCGACGGCGCGGTGGCCGAGGGCGCATTCCACGAGTCGATGAACCTCGCCGCGCTGTGGAAGCTGCCGGTGCTGTTCTGCTGCGAGAACAACTTCTACGCCATGGGCACGTCGATCGCCCGGTACGAGTCGCAGACCGACCTCGTGGCGAAGGCGGCGTCCTACAAGATGGAGGCGGTGAGCATCGACGGGCAGGACGTGGTGGCGGTGCACCAGTCCACCGCGCGGGCGCGCGAGCGCGTGCTCGCCGGCGAGGGCCCGATCTTCCTCGAGTACCGCACCTACCGCTACCGCGCGCACTCGATGTTCGACGCCGAGCTCTACCGCGACAAGCGCGAGGTGGAGGAGTGGAAGGCGCGCGGCCCGCTGCACACCTACTCGGCGCGCCTCAAGGCCGAGGGCAAGCTCACCGAGGAGGAATTCCTTGCGCTGGACGCCAAGGCCTGGGACGAGGTGAGCGAGGCCGTGGCGTTCGCCGAGGCCGGCGCCTGGGAACCGGTCGAAGACCTGGCCGTAGACGTGCACACTCCCGCATGAAGCTCTCCTACCGCGACGCGATGCGCGACGCCATGGCCGAGGCCATGCGGAACGACCCGCGGGTGTTCCTCATGGGCGAGGACGTCGGGCGCTACGGCGGCACCTACGCCGTTTCCAGGGGTTTGCTGGACGAGTTCGGGCCCGAGCGCATCCGCGACACGCCGCTCTCCGAGCTCGGCTTCGTCGGCGCCGGCATCGGCGCGGCGCTCGGCGGCATGCGGCCCATCGTCGAGGTGATGACGGTGAACTTCAGCCTGCTGGCGCTGGACCAGATCGTCAACACCGCGGCGCTCTACCGCCACATGTCGGGCGGCCAGTTCTCCGTGCCCGTGGTGATCCGCATGGCGACCGGGGCAGGGCGCCAGGTCGGCGCGCAGCACTCGCACAGCTTCGAGAACTGGTACGCGCACATTCCCGGCATCAAGGTGCTCGCGCCGGCGACCGTGAAGGACGCGCGCGGCATGCTCGCGCCCGCGCTTGCCGACCCGGACCCGGTGGTCATCTTCGAGCACGTGCAGCTCTACAACGCGCAGGAGGAGTTCGACGGCGACGCCGCGGTCGACATCTGCAGCGCCGCCGTGCGGCGCGAGGGCTCGGCGGTGAGCCTCGTCACCTACGGCGGCTCGCTGCCCAAGGCGCTGGCCGCCGCGGAGCAGCTCGCCGCGCAGGGCATCGACGCGGAAGTCATCGACCTGCGCGTGCTGCGGCCCCTGGACATGGCCACCGTGCTCGCCTCGGTGCGCAAGTGCCGCCGTGTGGTGGTGATCGACGAATGCTGGCGCAGCGGCAGCCTCGCGGCCGAGGTCATGGCGGGCATCGCCGAGCAGGCGTTCTACGACCTCGACGCGCCGCCCGCGCGCGTCTGCAGCGAGGAAGTGCCGATTCCGTACGCCAAGCACCTGGAGTACGCCGCGCTGCCACAGCCGGAAAAGATCGTCGCCACGGTGGTGGACATGCTCGGCAAGGGCGCGCCGTGATCGAGTTCAAGCTGCCGTCCCTCGGCGCCGACATGGACGAGGGCAAGCTCCTCGAGTGGAAGGTGAAGCCCGGCGACACGGTGAAGCGCGGCGACATCGTCGCCGTGGTCGACACCTCGAAGGCCGCGGTCGAAGTGGAGATCTGGCAGGAAGGCAGGATCGCCGAATTGTTGACCAAGCCCGGCGAAACGATTCCCGTGGGCGCGGTCATGGCGCGGCTGGTTGCCGCCGGCGAAAGCGTGACGCCCGCGGCGGCACCGGCGCCCGCACCCGCACGCGCCAGCGCAGCGCCCGCGATGCGCAAGGCCGTATCGCCCGCCGCGCGCAAGCGCGCGCGCGAGCTGGACGTGGACATCGAGCGCGTGACCGGCACCGGACCGCACGGCGCAGTGACGATCGAAGACGTCGAGAAGGCGGCCGGGAAGCCTGCGGCGCCCGCACCTGCACCCGCGGTTGCGCCGACACCAGCCGCTGCCGCGCTCGGCCAGCGCAACGCGGAGATGCGCAAGGCGATCGCCGCGGCGATGGCGCGCTCCAAACGGGAAATCCCGCACTACTACCTGGCCGAGACCATCCCCATGAGGAAGGCGCTCGCCTGGCTCGCGCGCGAGAACGAAGGCCGGCCCGTGACCGAGCGGCTGCTGATGGGCGTGCTGCAGCTCAAGGCGGTGGCGCTGGCGCTGAAGAAGTACCCGGACCTGAACGGCTTCTGGAAGGACGGCGGCTTCCAGCCCGGCGGCGGCATCCACCTCGGCGTGGCGATCTCGATTCGCCAGGGCGGCCTGATCGCGCCCGCGATCCATGACGTCGACAGCCTGGCGCTGCCAGTGCTGATGAAGTCGCTGGCGGACCTGGTCAAGCGCACGCGCGCCTGGTCGCTGCGCAGCTCGGAGATGTCGGACCCCACGGTCACCGTGACCAACCTCGGCGAGCAGGGCGTGGAGGCGGTGTACGGCGTGATCTACCCGCCGCAGGTGGCGCTGATCGGCTTCGGCCGCCTGGTCGAGCGCCCCTGGGCCGAGGACGGAGCGCTGCGCGCCATGCCGGTGGTCGTCGCCACGCTCGCGGCCGACCACCGCGGAAGCGACGGGCACCGCGGCGCCCGCTTCCTCGCCGAACTGCGCGAACTGCTGCAAAGACCGGAGGAACTGTGAACGACGAAGCTGCCGTGAACGAAGAATCAATTCGCACGCAGGTGGTGGGAGTGCTGAAGACCATCGCGCCCGAGATCGAGGACGACCTGGAGCCGACGCGCCCGCTGCGCGACCAGGTGGACCTCGACTCGATGGACTGGCTCAACTTCCTCGTCGCGGTGCACGAGAAGTTCGGCGTCGACATCCCCGAAGCCGACTACGCGAAGCTGGTTGCGCTGCAGGACATCGTCACCTACCTCGGCAGGAAGCTTTCCTAGGAACGCACACGTGCGTTACTAGACTCCGGTCGCTTCCTTCATCAGCGCGCGCCAGCGCGCGTAGCGGGCGCGTAGCTGCGCGTCCGCTGCGGGCTCGAACGCCGCTTCGTGGTCGCCCGCATTCCACTGCGCCGGTCGTCCCGCCGCGATAAATGCGATCCCGCGCGCGCTGGCCTCGGGATCGTCGCGCCGCAGCACCGGCAGCCCGCCTAGCGACGCAAGCCTCTGGCACAGCCCGTCGAAGCGCGACACGCCGCCGCTCACGCGCATGCGCTTCGCCGGCGGCACGTAGGGCGCCATGTGATCGATGTTGGCCTGCAGCAGGAACGCCATGCTCTCGAGCACCGCGACGGCCTTCAGCGCCGGTTCGGCATCGCCAACGAAGCGCGAGGCGAAATCGGCTTTCCAGAACGGGCCGCCGAGGCCGGCGATGCCGTTGAGGAAGAGCGGCGGTTCCTCGTTGCGCTGCAGCCATCCGGGCAGCGCGGCGACGACGTCTTCGATGCCGAGTTCCTTCTTCATCCACTCGATCGCGGTTCCCGCGCCGTTGACGTTGCCTTCCACCATCCACGTGGTGTCGCGCCCGTCGGAGTAGATGATGCCGGTGAGCTGGCGCGGCACGTGGCCCGGCGATCGGTCGAGCGCGCGCTGCACGAAGGCGCTGGTGCCGATGTTGACGTAGGCCGAGTCCGGCTCCGGCCGGCCGAAGGCGAACACCGCCGCCGACTGGTCGCCGTTCACCGCGGTGAGCGGCATGGATGCGCCGCCGCACTCGAACGTGCCCCACGGATGGAAGGTCGGCACGCTGCGCGGCAGGAAGCCTGCGGGCAGGCCGAAGAGCGCGAGCAGTTCCGGATCCCAGTCGCGCGATTGCAGGTTCCATAGCTGCGTGCGCGCCGCGCACTGCGGATCGGCCAGCAGCGGGCGCTCCTTGAGCATGCGGAAAACGAGGAAGCTTGCCATCGGGCCCCAGGCAAGCGTGCCGTCCTCGCGCGCGCGCTTCACTGCCGGCAGGTGATCCAGCGCCCAGCGCAGCTTGCTCGCGCCGTAATGCGGCGAAAGGTAGAGCCCGGTCTTGCGGTGCACCGCGTCGCCGTGCGCGGCGAGCCGGTCGATCCACGCGTGCTCGCGCCGGTCCTGCCAACTGAAGATGGGCGAGAGCGGCTTGCCGTCGCGCCGGTCCCAGCACACGGCGCTCGCGCGCTGGCTGGCGAGGCCCGCCGCCGCGAGTGCGGATTTGCGCGGGCCGAGTTTTTCGATCGTCTGCCTCGCCGCGTCGAACACCGACGCCGCCACCTCTTCGCCGTCCTGCTCGGCCCAGTCAGGGTGCGGGCGCGTGAGGCCGATCTCGCGCTCGCCTTGCGCTACGATGCCGCCACGCGCGTCGAGCACCAGGGCGCGGCTGGCGTGCGTGCCCTGGTCGATGGCGAGATAAAGCGGATCGGTCGCGCTCATGATCTGCTCGCACTGTTCCACGCGGGTTGATCCCGGTCAACGCCTGCGGCGAGCCGGCGCAGGAAGATCCGGGCATGGCGAGAATCGGCGTGATCGGCGGCGGCGCCTTCGGCACCGCGATGGCCTGCGTGGTGCGCAGGGCGGGCAACGACGTGACGCTCTGGGCGCGCGAGACGGACGTGGTGGAGTCGATCAACCGCGAGCGCGACAACCGGCACTTCCTCGCCGGCGTGCCGATCCCCGAGGGCATCACCGCGACCGGCGACCTGCAGCAGGCGGTCAAGGGCCAGGACATCCTCCTCATGGTGGTGCCCGCACAGCACCAGCGCCGTGTGGCGCTGCAGCTCGCGCCGTGGCTGGCGCGCGGCACGCCGGTGGTGAATTGCTCCAAGGGGCTGGAGCATGGCAGCCTGGCGCTGATGCCGGAGGCGCTGGCCGAGGCGCTGCCCGGCGCGGTGATCGCCGTGCTCTCCGGTCCTTCGTTCGCGCGCGAGATCGCCACCGACCTGCCTTGCGGGGTGACGCTGGCCTGCGCGGACCAGGCGGTCGGCGAGGCGCTTTGCCGGCGTATCGGCACGGAGCGTTTTCGCACCTACCATTCCTACGACGTGATCGGCGCGGCGATCGGCGGCGTGATGAAGAACGTGGTGTCGATCGGCAGCGGCATCGTAGCCGGCAGGAAACTGGGTGAGAACGCGCGCGCCACGCTGATTACCCGCGGTCTGGCCGAGTCGGCGCGCCTCGGCGTCGCCAAGGGCGCGCACCCGGACACTTTCCTCGGCCTGTGCGGCGTCGGCGACATGATGCTCACCGCCAACAGCCTGCAGTCGCGCAACACCTCGCTGGGCGTGGCGATCGGCGAAGGCCGCAAGGCCGCGGATGTGCTCGCCTCGCGCAAGGAGGTCACCGAGGGCGCCTTCTCCGCCGAGGCGGTGGTGCAGCTCGCCGCCAAGCTGGGGCTCGACATGCCGATCTCGCAGACGGTGGACGCGATCCTCAATCACGGCGCCGAGCTCGACGCGGCGCTGCTGAAGCTGATTCACCACCCCTATCACGACGAGCTCGAAGCGGGCTGAGGCATGAGTGCGTTCCGCTCAATCGCGCGCCTCGGCGAATATCGCGCGCGCGATGCGGAAGCCGTCCAGCGCCGCCGGCGCGCCGCAATAGACCGCGACGTGCAGGAACACTTCCTTGATCTCGGCCTTCGTCATGCCATTCCTCAGCGCGGCGCGCAGGTGGATCTCCAGCTCGTGCGGCCGGTTGAGCGCCGAGATCATGGCGAGGTTCATGAACGAGCGGGTCTTCATCGGCAATCCGCCACGCGCCCAGCTCGCGCCCCAGGCGTGCTCGGTAACGTAGTGCTGCAGGTCGATGGTGAAATCGTCGGCGTCGCGGAACGCCTTGTCGACGTAGGCCTTGCCCAGCCACTTGCGGCGCACGGCGAGTCCCTTCCTGTAGGCCGCGCTGCGCGGCGCCGCCGCTTTCCTGTTGGTTTTCGCCATGCGTTCCTCCGTCCGATTGTGGTAACCCTGCACTTTACCCGGTGCTATATTGGTCAGCGTCGCCCATGAGTCTTTCCCTGCAGCCGCTGCATCCGCTGTTCGCCGCCGAAGCCTCCGGCGTCGAGCTGAGAAAGCCGCTCGCCGAGGCGAGCATCGCCGCCATCGACGCGGCGATGGACCGCTACGCGGTGCTGGTGTTCCGCGGCCAGCCGCTCGAGCAGGCCGAGCAGATCGCGCTGGCACGCCACTTCGGGCCCCTGGATGCCGGCCTGCGCAAGGCTACCGGGGCGGCGACGCGCTTCCAGTACGACGAACTGATCGATATCTCGAACGTCGCGCTCGATGGCTCGGTGGCGGCGCGCGACAACGCCAAGCTGGTCGGCGTGCTCGCCAACCAGCTCTGGCACAGCGACAGCACCTTCCAGGACCTGCCGGTGAAGTACTCGATGCTGTCCGCCGTGGAGGTGCCGCAGGAGGGCGGCGACACGGAGTGGTGCGATTTGCGCGCTGCCTGGGATGCGCTGCCGCAGGCGACCAGGCGCCACGTCGAGGGCCGCAGCGCGCTGCACTCGGCGTTCCATTCGCGCATCATGCTGGGCGACGACAAGTACACGGCGGAGCAGTTGAGGCGATTTCCGCCGGTCGAACGGCCGCTGGTGCACGTGCATCCGGGCTCAGGGCGCAAGGTGTTGTTCCCGAGCGTCCACTGCACCAGCGTGAGCGGCATGCCGGTGCCGGAAGGACGGCTCCTGATTCTCGAGCTGCTCGAGCACGCCACGCAGCCGCAGTTCGTCTACCGCCACGCGTGGCGGCCGGGCGACTGCGTCATGTGGGACAACCGCGCCACCCTGCACCGCGGGCGGCGCTACGACCTCGCGGCGCGACGCGACCTGCGCCGCACCACCACCCTGGAGAGCCACGCATGAAAGCCTTTGCCGTCATCCTCAGCCTGCTGTTCGCGGCCTCCGGCGCGGTCGCGCAGAGCTATCCGAGTCGCCCGGTGCGCGTCGTGGTGCCATTCGGTCCTGGCACCACCTCGGACCTGGTGGCGCGCATGATCGGCGACCGCGTGTCCGTCGCTCTGGGGCAGCCGTTCATCATCGAGAACCGCGTCGGCGCCGGCGGCACCATCGGCACCGAGGCGGTCGCCAAGGCCGCGCCGGACGGCTACACGCTCCTGCAGTCGACGGCGGCGACGCCGATTTCCGCGCTGGTGTTTCCGAATCTCAAGTACGACACCGCGGCATTCGTCTCGGTGACGGTGTTCACGCATTCGCCGCTGGGCTTCGCCGCCAATCCGGCGTTCGGGCCGAAGACGGTGCCGGAATTCATCGCTTACGCCAAGGCCAACCCGGGCAAGGTGAGCTTCGGCTCGCTCGGCGTCGGCACCTCGCACCACCTCACCGGTGAGAAACTGAAGATCGACGCCGGCATCGACATGGTGCACGTGCCCTACAAGGGCTCGGGCCCGGCGCACGCCGACCTGATGGGCGGGCAGATCCAGGTCATGTTCGACAACATCTTCGCGCTGATGCCGCACTTCAAGTCGGGCAAGCTGCACCCGCTCGCGGTGTCCAGCCGGCTGCGCCACCGCCTGCTGCCCGACGTGCCTTCGCTCTCCGAGGCCGGGGTGAAGGACTTCGAGACGGTGGCCTGGTTCGGCTGGCTCGCGCCGCCGGGCACGCCGCGCGAAATCGTCGCGCGCCTGAATGCCGAGGCGGTGAAGGCGCTGCAGATACCCGAGATACGCCAGCGCCTGATCGACGGCGGCTCCGACGTGATCGGCAACAGCCCGGAGGAGGCCGACCGCTTCCTCAAGGCCGAACTCGCCCGCTGGGGCACCGTGGTGAAGGCCGCCAACGTGAGGGCGAATTGAGCCGGCTATGAGCGGCACGGCGGCAGCGCCTCCCCCCGCCGCACGCGGCGGTTCACCGGCGGCGAGCGGCGGGGCAGGCGAATTCTGGGGCGGCCTGGCCTCGATGCTGGTGGCGCTGCCCTCGTCGATCGCGTTCGGCGTGCTGGTGTATTCCGCCATCGGCCCCGAGCACGCCGGCAGTGGCGCACTCTCCGGCATCGTCGGTGCGGCGGTGCTCGGCGTGGTCGCGCCGCTGGTGGGGCGCAACGGCGGTTTCATTTCCGCGCCCTGTGCGCCGGCCGCGGCGGTGCTCTCCGCGATGGCGGTCGGTTTTGCCGCCGACGGCGAGATGCCGGCGGAGCGCATGCTCGCGCTGCTCGCGCTGACGGCGCTGGTGTCGGCGCTGCTGCAAATCGGCTTCGGCCTGGCGCGCGTCGGGCGCCTGATCAAGTTCATCCCCTACCAGGTGGTCAGCGGCTACCTTTCGGGCGTCGCGCTGGTGATCGCCGTCGGCCAGTTGCCGAAACTCCTCGGCCTGCCCAAGGACGTGACGCTGGCCAAGGGCCTTATTTCGCCCGACAGGTGGAACTGGACCGGCATCGCCGTCGGCGCGGTCACCATCGCGGCGATGGCACTGGCGCCGAAACTGACGCAGAAGGTGCCCGGAGCCATCATCGGCATCGTCGCCGGCATCGCTTCGTATTTCGCCCTCGGCCTGCTGGACCCGGGACTGCTCGTACTGGAGGGCAACAAGCTGGTCATCGGGCCGATCGGCGCCTCGGGTTCGCTGCTCGACGCGGCGAGCGATCGCGCGGTGTCGATCCTGCACGTGAGCGCCGCGGACCTTGGCCTGGTGTTCGGCTCGGCGCTGACGCTCGCGGTGCTGCTGTCGATCGACACGCTGAAGACCGGCGTGGTGCTCGACGCGATGACGCGCCGGCGGCACGACTCGAACCGCGAGCTGCTGGCGCAGGGCGCGGGCAACCTCGCCGCGTTCGTCGCCGGCGGCATGCCCGGCGCAGGCACCATGGGCGCGACGCTGGTCAACGTCACCAGCGGCGGCCGCACGCCCTGGTCAGGCGTGCTGGAGGGCGTTTTCGCGCTTCTGGCGTTCCTGCTCCTGGGCAGCCTCATCGCGTGGGTGCCGATCGGCGCGCTGGCGGGCCTGCTGCTGATGGTCGCCTGGCGCATGTTCGACCGCGGCATGTTCCGCCTGGCCGCGCGGCGCGGCACGCGCGTGGACTTCCTCGTCATCGCCACCGTGGTGGTGGTGGCGCAGTTCGGCCTCATCCTCGCGTCGATGGTCGGCGTGGGGCTTTCGATCCTGCTTTTCATCCGCGACCAGATCCGCGGCTCGGTGATCGCCGGCGTGGTGCACCTGGACCAGACGCACTCCAAGCGCAAGCGCCTGCTCGCGGAACGCGAGATCCTCGCCGAGCACGGCAAGCTCGCGGCGGTGGCGCAGCTGCAGGGCAACCTGTTCTTCGGCACGACCGACCAGCTGTTCTCGGAGCTTGAGCGCGATCTCGGCACGCTCACCTACCTGCTCATCGACCTGCGGCGCGTGCACTCGATGGACTACACCGCCGGGCACTTGCTGGAGCAGATGCGCGAGCGCCTGCGCGAGCGCGGCGGCGAGCTGCTGTTCAGCGGCATGCCCTCGCACCTGCCCTCGCGCCAGGACATCGAGAGCTACATGGGCGAGCTGGGGCTGGTGCAGGGCGACGGGCTGCGCATCTTCGACACGCGCGACAGCGCCATCGAGTGGATGGAGGACCGCATCCTGCAAGCGCAGGGCTGGGAGCCGCCAAGCGAGGAGCACGTGCTCGAACTGAGCGCGATCGAGCTGTTCGACGCGCTGGACCAGGTATCCATCGGCGATCTCGCCACCGCGGTGGAGACGCGTTCGGTGCCCGCGGGCGGCCGCATCTTCGCGCGCGGCGACGGCGGCGACGAGCTGTTCTTCATCCGCCGCGGCCGCGTGCACGTGCTGCTGCCGCTCGAGGGCGGCAAGCACCACCACCTGGTGACGCTCTGCCAGGGCGACTACTTCGGCGAGATGGCGTTCCTCGACCACGAGCCGCGCTCCGCGGACATCGTCGCGGTGACGCCGACCGAGCTGTTCGCGCTGTCGCGCGCGCGCTTCGACGCGCTGGTGCGCCGCAACCCCGCGCTGGGCGGGCGCGTGTTCGAGGAACTGGCCTACGCCATCTCCAAGCGCCTGCGCTCGGCCGACATCGAATTGCAGGCGCTCGAAGCGCGATAACAGAGGGGAACTCATGAACATCGGATTCATCGGCCTGGGCGCGATGGGGCGCCACATGGCCGCAAACCTGCAGCTCGCCGGGCACGCGCTGCGCGTCTTCGACCTGAACGCAATGGCGGCCGCGCCGCTGGTGGCGGGCGGCGCGAAGCTGGCGAAGAGTCCCGCGGATGCCGCCGACGGCGCGGAACTGGTCTTCACCTCGGTGCCCGGTCCCGCGGATGTCGAGATGCTCGCGGCCGAGCTGGTCGAGGTAATGAAGCAGGGCAGCGTGTGGTTTGACCTCACCACCAACTCGCCCGAGGTGGTGCGCCGGCTGCATGCGAGGCTCGCCGTGCGCGGCATCGCGCTGCTGGACGCGCCGGTGAGCGGCGGGCCGAAGGGCGCGGAGAGCCGCAAGCTCGCCATCTGGGTCGGCGGCGACGCCGCGGTGTATGCGCGCCACGAAAGCGTGCTGCAGGCGATCGGCGAGGACGCGCTCTACGTCGGTCCGATCGGCGCCGGCACGGTGGCCAAGCTGGCGCACAATTGTGCGAGCTTCGGCATCCAGACGGTGCTCGCCGAGGCCTTCTCGCTCGGCGTGAAGGGGGGCGTCGAGCCGCTGGCGCTGTTCCGCGCCATCCGCCAGGGGGCCACGGGGCGCAAGCGCCCGTTCGACCGCATGGCCGAGCAGTACCTGCCCGGCACCTTCGATCCGCCCGCGTTCTCGCTGCGCCTCGCGCACAAGGACCTGACGCTCGCCATGGAGATGGGCCGCGCCAACGGCGTACCGATGCGAATGTCGGAGCTCGTCATGCAGGATTTCGAGGCCGCGATGGCGCGCGGCTGGGCGGAGCGCGATTCGCGCGTGTCGATGGTGCTGCAGGAAGAGCGCGCCGGCGTCGCCCCGCGCGTCGATGCCGAGGCGCTGAAGAAGGTCCTGGCGTGAGCGCAGTGGCGCCGCCGGCGCCGGTCAGCGCCCGGACGGCGGCGTTTCCGATCCTCGTTTCGCTGGGCTTCTGCCACCTGCTGACCGACCTGATGCAGTCGCTGATCCCGGCGATCTACCCGATGCTGAAGGCGCAACTGCAACTGGACTACACGCAGATCGGCATGATCACGCTCTCGTTCCAGCTCACCGCGTCGCTGATGCAACCGACCATCGGCATCTACACCGACCGGCATCCGCAGCCGTACTCGCTGGCGGTGGGCATGGGCTCGACCCTGATCGGCCTCGTGCTGCTCTCGCTGGCGGGCGACTACCTCACGGTGATGCTGGCCGCGGCGCTGGTCGGCACGGGATCGGCCGTGTTCCACCCTGAAGCCTCGCGCGTCGCGCGCATGGCCTCGGGCGGGCGCTACGGCCTGGCGCAATCCATTTTCCAGGTGGGCGGCAACCTCGGCGGCGCGGTCGGGCCGCTGCTCGCGGCATTCATCGTGCTGCCGCGCGGGCAGGGTGCCATCGCCTGGGTCTCGCTCGCCGCGCTCGCCGGCATGATCGTGCTGACGCGCGTGGGCATGTGGTACGCGGCCAACCCGCGAGCGGGTTCCAAATCGGCGAGAGCCGCGACCTCCGCCGCGCGACCGGCCGCCGCGGCACCGCTGCCCGGGGCACGCGCGCTGTTCCTCGTCTTCGTCCTCATGCTGCTGGTGTTCTCGAAGAACGTCTACACCTCGAGCCTGACCTCGTTCTTCACTTTCTACCTGATCGAGCGCTTCGAGCTGCCGGTGCGCGACGCGCAGGCTGCAATGCCGACCACCAGGAGTATCCGGTAACGGATACGGTTCAGCAAAATAGCGTCCTAAAGAAATTCACGATGGACCCGGTAAGCGCCCCCTGCGCAAAATGTAGTCGCAGGATAACCCTTGGACCGCGTTACAGCAATATATTGCCCCGCCCCCCGGATTCCGCCACTGCAAAACCTGCGGTGCCGGTAGTTTTACCCTACTCGACAGCGACTTACTCCGCGGTCCGCAGAGCACTTCCAAAGGACTTGGCCTGACACTACAATAGGCTTACCTATATATTACAAAGGGGATAATCACCATGAAGCGTTTTATCATCGCTGCAGCACTGACGTTCGCCCTCACGACCTCGGCGATTGCC